>JGI12048J13642_10333549_pt1 | contig 27296 bp, 20 predicted proteins | sample ElkSlonscriptome_16_FD_13642 | JGI IMG/M metagenome (IMG submission 13642)
GGTCGCAATCATACCGCAACCCAACTGGCAGGACGACCTGAGGGATTTCAAAAAGCTTGGTAAACCGCGGCTTTTTTTCGGAGTATCTGCCGGTGCGATGGATTCAATGGTCAATCACTACACGGCCCGGAAACGCAAGCGGTCCACAGATGCTTACACCCCAGGAAATGTGGCCGGGTTCCGGCCCGACTACCCCAGTATCGTTTATACGCAGGCCATCAAGAAGATTTTTCCCGAATCACCTGTGGTCCTGGGCGGAGTGGAGGCTTCATTGAGAAGAGTGACACACTATGATTACTGGCAGGATCGCCTGCGCAGAAGCATCCTCCCCGATTCAGGGGCAGATATGATCATCTACGGGATGGGTGAAAAGGCCATACTGCAACTTGCACGTCTTCTCGACAAAGGGGTACCCTTTGATCAGATCACAAACCTCGGTCAGTCAGTTGTTGACAGGTCTGCCGATCAACTTGAACAGGTCATTGGCAAACGAAACCACGTGGAGCTCCATTCACATGAAACATGTATTTCAGATTCACGCAAATTTGCGGAGAATTTTGCAACGATCGAACTTACTTCAAATGTGGCAGCACCGGATTTACTTCTGCAACGCTATGATAACCGGGTCATCGTGGTAAATCCCCCGATGCAGGCCCAGGGTGAGAAAGAGCTTGACCGCATCTACGACCTGCCCTATACGCGGTTGCCACATCCAAGGTACAGGAACAAACCTGCCATCCCTGCTTATGAAATGATCCGCCATTCCATCAACACGCACCGGGGCTGTTTTGGAGGATGCAGTTTCTGCACGATCTCAGCGCACCAGGGAAAATTCATTCAAAGCAGGAGTCCCCGATCCATCCTGGAAGAGGTGAAAAAAGTTACAGAGATGCCGGATTTCAAGGGGCATATCACCGACCTGGGGGGTCCTTCGGCCAACATGTACAGGATGCAGGGTATAAACCAGAAGGTCTGTGACGTTTGCCAGCGCCCCTCCTGCCTGCACCCTTCCATCTGCAAAAATCTTGATACCGATCATACACCGATGATGGAACTTTACGAAGCTGCAGCTGGGACTGAAGGGGTAAAAAAAGTGACCATCGGCAGCGGATTGCGGTATGATTTCCTGGAGCAGGATGAGGAAAAAAATCATTTCAGGGAGTATTTCAGGCAACTTGTAAGGAACCATGTTTCAGGCAGACTGAAGGTTGCGCCTGAGCACACTGCTGACCAGGTGCTGGGGCTGATGCGAAAGCCGGATATTAAATTGTTTGAACAACTCACCGATGAATTCAGGAAGATCAATGAAGAAGCAGGCCTCAATCAACAGCTGATTCCCTATTTCATTTCGAGTCATCCCAACTGCACCCCCGAGGACATGGCGGAACTTGCGTTGATCACCAAGGAAAAAGGCTACAAACTTGAACAGGTACAGGACTTCACTCCCACTCCCATGACGCTGGCGACAGTGATGTACTATTCAGGATATGATCCCTATTCCCTGGAGGAGGTAGTAACTGCAAAGACCGAAAAGGAGAAATCCGGGCAGACGATTTTCTTTTTCTGGTACAAGAAGGAATACAGGAGAGAGTTGCAGCGTGTACTGACAGAAATGGGCAGGGGCGATTTGATCCCGAAGCTCCTGGGGTCCAAATAAAATGTGACATTCTCTGCATTTTTACTAAATTTGCGCTTTGTTAAAATAAGGCGAAAACAATATGATCAACATAACATTCCCCGATCATTCGGTTCGGGAATTTGAAGAAGGGGTTACCGGATTAGGTATCGCCAAATCACTAAGCAACAGCCTGGCTCGCCAGGTACTTGCCATTTCTGTGAACGACAATATCTGGGATCTGACACGCCCCATCAGGGAGGATGCCGAGATCAGGCTACATAAATGGGATGATGAAGAGGCTAAACATGCCTTTTGGCATTCATCGGCCCACCTGATGGCCGAAGCGATCGAAGCGCTTTACCCCGGCACAAAATTTGGCATTGGTCCGACCATCGAAAACGGGTTCTATTATGATGTGGATACCCCTGAAAATGTTGTGATCACCGATGCTGATCTTCCGAAGATAGAAAAGAAGATGAAAGAGCTTGCTTCTCAGAAGCTTGAATTTCAAAGGGAAGAGATCAGTAAGAAGGATGCGCTCGACCTGTTCAGCAAAAAAGGCGATGAATACAAGATCGAACTGATCTCGGATCTTGAGGACGGCACCATTTCGCTTTACCACCAGGGCAAATTCACAGACCTTTGCCGCGGACCACACCTGCCAGACTCATCATCCATCAAGGCCATTAAACTACTCAGTATTGCAGGCGCTTACTGGCGAGGGGATGAAAAACGCAAGCAGCTTACCCGAATCTACGGGATCACCTTCCCTAAACAATCCATGCTTGAGGAGTACCTTGACAAGCTTGAAAAGGCAAAGGAGCGTGATCACAGGAAAGTAGGAAAAGAGCTGGAGCTATTCACATTCTCCCAGCGCGTTGGACAGGGACTTCCGCTTTGGTTGCCAAAAGGTGCACAGCTCAGGGAACGACTTGAAAACTTCCTGAAAAGCGTACAGCGCCAGTATGGTTATGATCCCGTGATCACACCGCATATCGGGCAAAAGGAGCTGTACGTAACATCCGGCCATTATGAGAAATACGGAAAGGACAGCTTCCAGCCCATCAGTACCCCGCAGGAAGGCGAGGAGTTCCTGCTCAAACCAATGAATTGCCCGCATCATTGTGAGATATACAGGTCCAAACCTCATTCATACAGGGAATTGCCAGTACGCATGGCGGAATTTGGAACTGTCTACAGGTATGAACAAAGTGGTGAATTGCATGGACTTACGCGCGTGAGGGGATTTACGCAGGATGATGCCCACATTTTCTGCAGGCCCGACCAGTTGAAAGATGAATTCATCAAGGTGATCGACATCATACACCATATATTCAAAGCATTGGATTTCAGCGATTTCATTACCCAGGTTTCCTTGCGTGACAAGAAAGACAAAGAGAAATATATTGGAAGCGATGAAAATTGGGAGAAGGCCGAAAAGGCGATCATTGAAGCTGCCGAAGAGAAGGGGTTGGAAACCGTGGTTGAATATGGTGAGGCTGCCTTTTACGGACCCAAGCTTGATTTCATGGTGAGAGATGCCATCGGGAGAAAATGGCAGCTGGGTACCATACAGGTGGATTACAATCTGCCCGAACGCTTTGATCTTGAGTATATTGGCGCAGACAACCAGAAACACAGGCCCATCATGATCCATCGTGCTCCATTCGGAAGCATGGAAAGATTCGTTGCGGTCCTGATCGAGCATACCGGGGGGAAATTCCCGTTATGGCTCACGCCCGACCAGGCCATCATACTGCCAATCAGTGAAAAGTACCATGATTATGCAGAAAAAGTTTCAAAATTCCTAAATAATTACGATATTCGCACCCTGATTGACGAGAGGAGTGAAAAAATTGGTAAAAAGATCAGGGATAGCGAGTTAAAGCGCATACCATACCTGCTGATCGTAGGCGAAAAAGAGGAAGAAAGTGAAACAGTTTCCGTCAGGAGGCAGGGAGAAGGAGATCAGGGTGGTATGAAACTTGAAGAATTTGCCAGCTTTATTTCACAAGAAGTGGACAATCAATTGAGATCAATTGATACCATAAAATAACCTCAAAACTTAAAAATTTATATGGCCAGACCAGGTGGCAGACATTACAGAAGAGACAGAAGACCGGAACCACAACACAAAGTGAACGAGCGGATTCGTGCTGCAACGGTCCGCGTAGTTGGAGAAAACCTTGAGAACCCCGGAGTTTATTCCCTGTCAGAAGCTTTAAAAATTGCAGATGACATGGACCTTGACCTCGTGGAGATCTCGCCCAATGCAGATCCGCCTGTTTGTCGTGTCGTAGACTATCAGAAGTTTCTTTACCAGCAGAAGAAGAAACAGAAGGAGATGAAGGCCAAAACAACAAAGATCGTTGTTAAAGAGATCCGTTTTGGTCCGAATACTGACGATCACGATTATGAGTTCAAGATGAAGCATGCGCAGAAGTTCCTGGAAGACGGAGCCAAAGTAAAAGCTTTTGTGTTCTTCAAGGGAAGAACCATCCTGTTCAAGGAAAAAGGCGAGATCCTGTTGCTCAGGCTTGCACAGGACCTTGAAGAGGTAGCCAAGGTGGAACAACTGCCAAAGCTGGAGGGAAAAAGGATGACCATGTTCCTTGCTCCCAAAGCAAAGGCAAAGAAATAGTTTGTATTAACAGTAAATATATTTGAAATGCCGAAGATGAAGACCAATCCGGGAGCAAAAAAAAGATTCTCGCTTACCGGAACAGGAAAAATCAAGAGGAAGCACGCGTACAAGAGTCATATTCTGACGAAGAAATCAAAAAAGAGGAAGAGAAATCTTACCTATTTTGGGGAGGTACATCCTGCCGATCAGAAGAATATCAAGCAACTGCTTTCCATGAAGTAAAATGTAAACAGGTAAGAAGTAATTAACCAGGATGCCCAGCCAGAAAGTTCCGGAAAACCGGGCGCTGTCATCCAAAAATTGTAGAAAATGCCAAGATCAGTTAATGTTGTAGCAGCTAAACAGCGAAGAAAAAAGGTCCTGAAGCGGACCAAGGGTTATTGGGGAAGGAGAAAAAATGTCTGGACCGTAGCCAAAAATGCACACGAAAAAGGATTACAGTATGCCTATCGCGACCGCAGGAAGAAAAAAGCAGAATTCCGCGCACTGTGGATCCAGCGTATCAACGCTGCAGTCCGCGAGCATGACATGTCCTATTCACAGTTCATGCATAAACTGAAGAGTAACGGGATCGAGATCAACCGCAAGGTGCTTGCCGACCTGGCAATGAATGACCCCAAGACCTTCGAGTCGATCGTGAAAAAGGTAAAATAATTGCGATCCGCAATATGATCTAAAGGGTGTCTGTGAGGCACCCTTTTTTATTTGATATTCACCCTGCATGTACTAATTTTACACCCTAAACAAATCATCATGAGAATCGCTATTATCGGCTACGGAAAGCTGGGACATGAGATTGAAAAAGCAGCCATCGAAAGAGGGCATTCCATTGAACTGATCATCGACAAGGACAATGCCGATGAACTGGACAGTGAGCACCTGGAATCGGTTGATGTGGCCATTGAATTCACCACACCTGGGACAGCAGTGACGAATATCTCTACATGCCTGAAAAGTGGTATCCCGGTAGTTTCCGGCACCACCGGATGGCTGGAACAATGGGATGAGATGGTCAGACTATGTAATGAAAAGGGTGGTGCGCTTTTTTATGCATCGAATTACAGCATTGGTGTCAACATCCTGTTTGCGGTCAACACTCAGCTCGCTGAGATCATGAATGATTTCCCGCAATACAGGGTCAGCGTGGAGGAGATCCACCATGTACACAAACTTGACGCCCCCAGCGGAACAGCCATCTCCCTTGCTGAACAGATCATTGAGAAGAGTCCGGCTAAAAAAAACTGGTCACTCGACACGGAGAATCCCGATACGATCCGTATCGACGCGAAGCGTGAGGGTGAAGTGAATGGATTTCACAAAATTCTCTACGATTCAGAGGTGGATACCATCGAGATCTCACACAATGCAAAATCCAGGAAAGGGTTTGCAAACGGCGCGGTAATGGCCGCCGAATTCCTGGCCGGGAAAAGTGGTGTCTTCGGTATGAAAGATATGCTCAAGCTCTGATAAGATGAAATTTTCGAAAGGCCGGATCATCCGGTGTTCCGTCATGATCACCCTTTGGTCACTATTGGTAGCCTGGCTCAATGCCTGGTGGCTGATGCTGTTCAACCTTGTGATCTTTGATGTCACCTGCAGCCGCCTGATCGACTGGTCGCTAAAAAGTTATCCGATCCCCCGGACTGTCAGGATAGTGATCGAATGGATCTATTTCCTTGTGGTGGCTGCCCTTGTGACCACAGCGATCAAGGTGCTTTTCGTGGAGGCCTATAAAATCCCTACCCCATCGATGGAAGAGAGCCTGAAGGCCGGAGACTATATTTTCGTCAGTAAAATTGCCTATGGTCCAAAACTTCCCAACACGCCAGTCAGCTGGCCTTTTTTTCCCGATTATCTTCCTGATGGGAGGAAGACATACGCTGAAAATCCAATGATGCCCTATAAGCGGTTATGGGGACTTTCCAAAGTGAGGCAGGGAGATGTGATCGTTTTCTCCTTTCCTGAGGGCGACTCAATGGTGGTACAATACCCGGGGCAAAATTATTACTCCCTGATCAGGCAATATGGACGTACCTATATCCTGGAGCACTTTGATGTGATCACGCACCCTGTAGACCGCAGGGAGAATTATATCAAGCGCTGTATCGGGCTCCCCGGGGATACCGTCATGATCCGGGACGGAAGGGTGATCGTCAATGGCAATTCCCTGGAATTTTTGCCACAGCAAAAGTTAAAGTATTATGTAAAGACCGAGGACCGCAGAATTGACAGCACAATGCTGGATTCGTTAAAAATCCTTAAAAACGAAGTAACCTACAATCCGTCAAATTCATTGCACGTTATTTACATGACAACCAAACAATCGGACAAATTAAAAACAGTGCCCTACGTGAGCAGTATCCAACGATTTATTGAACCTGTACTGTCATTTCATAACCCGGAAATCTTTCCCCATGATCCCCGGTTCAACTGGTCAAATGATCATTTTGGTCCGGTGGTTATTCCTTCTGAAGGTATGACCATTGAACTGGATCAATCGAACCTCGCAATTTACCGCCGCGCCATCGAAGTATATGAAGGACACAATGTGCAGGTGAACAAAGGGCAGATCTTCATCGACGGTTCCGGGGCCGGTTCCTATACTTTTGAAATGGATTACTACTTTGTAATGGGGGACAACCGTCACAATTCGGCCGACTCCAGGCATTGGGGATTTGTCCCCGAGGACCACCTGCTTGGTAAGGCTGAACTGATCTGGATGTCATCCGACCCCAACGATTCTTTTGTTGGGGGTTTGAGAAAAGACCGTATCTTTAAACGCATTAAATAAACTCATCAATGAAGCGAATTCTTAAGCACAAATATTTTCGGTTTGGCGTAGCTGCAACCCTCTATCTCCTCTTTGTGATCTGGCTGGGAAATTACTGGTTTTTGTTTGGACTACCGGTCATTTTTGACATGTATGTAACCAAAAAGGTTAACTGGACCTTCTGGAAGCGAAGGAACAAGAAAAACCATGTGATCGTGGAATGGCTGGATGCGCTCATTTTCGCAGTGGTAGCCGTCTCCCTGATCAATCTTTTCCTTTTTCAGAACTACAAGATCCCGACTCCTTCCATGGAGGGCACATTGCTGGTAGGCGATCACCTGTATGTCAGCAAGACGGCATACGGACCCCGTGTACCCAATACCCCCCTGGCGGTCCCTTTCATTCCAAATACGGTTATGAACAAAAAAACCTACCTTGAATGGATCAAGCGACCCTACAAGCGTTTGAAAGGATTTAGTGAAGTCGAGCGTAACGACATTGTTGTTTTTAACTTTCCAGCCTCGGATACAGTGGTGCTCGAACCCTCTGATCATAGTCAGTATGCCCAGGGCTATTTCGATTACTATGATTTTGTCAGGGATGAAGCCTACGAGCTGATGCAGAGAGAGGAGAGCACCAAGCAGCGTAACCTCCCATATTCAGCATATGAAAATTATACACGTAAATATATACATAAGACATACGACATAGAGACCAGGCCGGTTGACCGGCGTGACAATTACATCAAGCGATGCGTTGCCATACCCGGGGACGAGCTGGTAGTGAAGAAGAACATGGTGATCGTGAATGGCATCCCTCAGAAGGATTTCAAAGGGATTCAGCAGGTCTATCGGGTCACCACAGACGGTACACCGCTCAACCCAAAATCGGTTGAAAAATTTGGTGTCCCGAAGATGTCGGCGAATATAAGCAACAATCCGAATTACCTTTTCCCATTGTCAAAGGAAGATGCACAAACTATTTCTACATTTCCCGGCATCGTGAATGTCAAGCCATACCAGGCAAATGAACCGGGAGAATATGACCGAAACACCTTCCCCCACAGTCCGGATTATCCATGGAATGCCGAGTTTTTCGGGCCGCTTAAAATTCCAGGAAAGGGTCAGACTGTAAAACTTGACCTTGTTAACCTGCCCATCTATGAGCGGATCATCAATGCTTACGAAGGCAATGAACTGAAGGTTGCCGACAGCACCATTTACATCAATGGTGAACCTGCCAACAGCTACACTTTTGAGATGGACTACTATTTCATGATGGGTGACAACAGGCACAACTCAGCAGATTCCAGGTTTTGGGGATTTGTCCCGGAGGATCACATCATCGGTAAGCCCAGGATCATCTGGCTCAGCGTGGACAAGGAATATGGAGGTATCAGGTGGAACAGGTTGTTCAAGATCGTAAGGAGTGACAGATAGACGATATCCGTTTCAATGATTCTTCCCTGTTATTACAATGCTCCCGTATCCTGGTATGCAATGCTCATGGCGAGTGATGAGCCTGCAGTCATCGAGGTACAGGATCATTACACCAAGCAGACCTACCGGAACCGTTGCCGGATCCTGGGTGCCAACGGGGTAATTGATCTTGTGATCCCTGTGGCAAAGGCGCATGGTGAAAAGACCCCTATGGAGGAGGTAAAGATCGATGATGACCCGCCCTGGCAGAAGATCCACTGGCGAAGTATCTTCTCGGCCTATGCATCTGCGCCATTTTTTGAATTCATGGCAGATGCCTATCAACCTGTTTATGAAAAACGTTACAGGTACCTGGCTGATTTGAACCTGGACCTGGTCAGGATTACACTTGATCAGCTTCAGTTGAAAAGGGATGTATCGACGAGCAGAGAATTCACCCACCCGGCATCGGGTAGAGATTTGCAGGAGATTATTCACCCCAAGCGAGAATTCCGGCACCCGGACCTTCAGTTCAAACCTGTGAATTACCACCAGGTATTTGCAGACAGGCATGGTTTTCAGGAGGATCTCAGCCTGATCGATCTGCTTTTCAACGAAGGTCCGAACGCGGTTGCTGTCCTTCAGCGTTCAATCCGCAGTCGGGCGAACCTAAGCTGAATAAAAGTATATTAAAAGTGGCTCACTGTTAAATGGCCAGACAGCTGCCGGAATACTTTCTGTTGCTGTTGATCAGAATTTGTATCCGAGTGTCACCATGAAATTGGACTTCGTATCATTGTTCACGGAAGTTTCAATTCCACCTTCGAAATCTCCGGTATACTGGTACAATCCATAGAGTTCCGTTTTGGTACTCAGGGCATAGGCAAAATCGATGAATGTCTGCCCTGTCCGAATCCCCAGCCCTCCGCTGTAGACCATGATGTCGGAGCCATTTCTTTCGTCTTCAAATGGATTTGAGTAGTATTGAACACCTGCCCGTGCAAAGAAGGGCTTCAGGTTTAACTCAGCACCTGCTTTGATGTTATGGGCTGCACCGAGATCCTCGGCGATGGTAATGTTCTCATCCCAGAAATTGTACCCGGGGCTGTCAAGGTCAGACGTGGAATAGTCGGCATACTCATATTCTGCTGAAATAATCGCCAGCTTACCCAGCACAACTGCCGCACTCAAAGAGGCCCTGTAGGGTGTCCTCAACGTATACTCCTTTGAGAAAAGTCCCGAAGAGAGGTAGTCATCCTGTAGGCCAGTATTCCTGTCCCAGCTTGTATTGATTTCGGTGAACTTATCGTCTGTCAATTTATAAGTAACGGGCGCATGAAAAGAGGCGCCGATCCTCAACATTTGTATGGGTTTGAAGATCATCCCGACCTTAAAGACATATCCATAGCCTCTTGTTGAATTGTATTCACCAAAATCAAACGCATTGAAAACAGGTATTTCGCCATTCACATCTGTCTCCTGGTGATAGATATCCTCATTAAACCGGACGGCATGTAGACCGAAGGTTCCACCCAGGTACAGTTTATTACTGATATTCATCGCTGCAGAGAATACATATTCACCAATATACCCCCAGGTTTCCCTCATTCTTACCTGTTCTTCTCCATAACCATCATACCCGATACCAGGATCAGGCAGCATATCGTGCCAGTATTCCTGTGCCAGGGTATCATATGGCATAAGCCCTGTCTGATAGGCCAGGTCTTCATAGAATATATCAAGATCCTGGTTTTCATTGGCATACAGCATGAAATTATCCAGGAGGGATGAATTGTTATTGACTCCCCGGATGAGTGAGGAACTATGGAAATTGTTCAGCGCATTGTATCCGAATGCCAGTGTTGTACTGACAACCCCCTGCGTTCTGTTGCTATTGTAAGATGTCACAAGTCCAAGGTTGCCGATACCCAGGTTGGTTGCCTGGTCCCGGATCGTTGTCCCCTGGAAATTTGATGCCGTGGTATTGATGACATATGAAGGTGTAATGGTGAATTCAGAAGTCCGGTAAATTCCAAGACCAGCCGGATTCACGGAGGCGGCTGTAAAGTCACCTCCTACTGCACCAAAAGCTCCGCCCATTGCCATGTATCTTGCTGTTCCCACGGGATAGACCTGTGAGTAGCGGAATGCCTGGACCTGGTCCTGTGCGCCAACTGAGGCGGCCAGGAACATGGTCATTATAATTATATAATAACGTGTCTTCATGATGTTTAGCTATAAAATTGTGAAAAATCCGGGAGGATGATCCTCCCGGAATGATGTCCCTTCGTATTTTATCTGCGCGAAGAGCTCCTTGAGCTACTGCTACTGCTTCTCGAGCTGCTTCCGCTGCTTCTTGAGCTACTGGATGAAGAGCGGCTGTAAGAGCTGCTGCTTCTGCTTGAGCTTCTGCTGGGGCTGCTGTAGGAACTACTACTGCGGCTTGAGCTGCTCGGTCTGCTATAGGAGCTGCTACTACGGCTGGAACTGCTGGGCCTGCTGTAGGAGCTGCTGCTTCGGCTTGAACTGCTGGGCCTGCTGTATGAACTGCTGCTGCGGCTGGAGCTGCTGGGCCTGGTGTAACTGTTCCGTGTTGTACTTGACCTTGTATAAGAACTCGAACTCTTTCTTGAGCTGCTCGATGGGGTTGAATAGGTCCGCGTTGCAGGCCTCGCATTTTGTGAGCGTGTTGTAGTCCGGGGCTTATTGTAATTCGGACTGTAGGTCCTGTTTTGAGATCTTGTACTGGACGCATTCCGTGAATTCGCGGGCCGTGTAGTTGTCACCGTACGGTTGGTTCTGCTATTGTCCCTTGTGGTAGACTTCACAGCATTGTCATTCCCATTGTTTCCATTGTTTCCATTATTTCCACGAGCGTTGCCGTTGTTCCCACGATCATTTCCATGGGGATCCTGGTTTCCACGATCCCTCGTGTTGTTATCGGGACGGTCGTTTCCGTAGTGGTTTCCACGGTCACCCTGGTTACCGTTATTTCCGGAGTTGCCATTGTTGCCGTTATTGCCGCTGTTTCCACGATCATCGCCCCTGTTTCCACGATCACTGCTCCTGTTGTCGGCGGTTGTCCTGGTTGTTCTGGCATCTGTTCGTGTTCTTGTCGCATCGGAAGATCCCGTACTTGTTTTCCGGTTTGTTTTCGGATCTACAAAAGTCTTGGAGTCCGCATCAGAGGTCCGTGAAGTCCCTGGGCTGCCAACATTCCCAGAACGGCCACGGTAGCGTGGGTCGTTGTTGCGCGCATCACCTTTTCTGCTCTGTGATCTGCTGGTGATTCCACTGCTGTACCCGTAAGTCGACCTGTTCGAAAGGGAGCTGTTATAGAAGGTACCATATCTGCCACCCGATACATAGTTAGGATGCCTGCTGGCTGTATAATGATGGTGGTAATTGGGATAATATCCATAATATCCTGAATACCCGCCGTAATACCTTGAAGAATAATAGTCGTATGGGTAGTAGCCGCCATAGTAGCCGCCATAGTATCCTGAATAATACGGGCTACCCCAGTAGCTGTTTGGATAATATGTATTGTATCTCCAATAAGGAGAATAGTAGCCGGAATAATAGGAAGGATATCCCCAACCGATACTCATTCCCCAATGATAGGGTGAACCGGTATAGAAGTTCATCCCGGTGTAGTAAGGATCATAATAGTCCCATCCATAAAATTCATCGGAGAATCTCCTGATCCGTGAGGAGTAGTAATAATCATCCGTATCATAGTAATAGTTATTATTGATAACGGTGGGAGCTTCTGAATTCCCGTTGTATTCGTCCTGGTATTCAACCTGCTCCTGGTCGGGTTCATAGCCCTGATCGGCGAGTTCTCCCTCCATTTCAAGCCTGTATCGTTCGTAATCAGAGAGCTCGTCGTAGTTGATGGTATCCTCCTGGTAAAGTGCCTTCGTATTCATCGCAACTTCGGGAGTCACCGCTGCATCTGCTGAAACAACAGGCTGTGCATCTTCCGGGTTGTAATAGACATCATCATATCCGCTATACGATGTGTAACCTGTTGATCCACAGGATGCCAGCAAGAATGCTGCACTTGTAAGTATGAATGTTAAAGTTTTCATGACATATCCTCCTGCAATTATTTTATTGTGTTCTTTGCTATTTTAAATCAAATCCCGTGCCAAATACCAGTTCTTCAATATTTTTTATTCATCGGTCTTTCAACGAACACTACTGGCAATATAAGCATTTTTTGGCATGACTGCCATGTATATTAATAACAAGTGAGTCTGCGAAAGGTTAATCATCATTCCAGCCCGGGTCAGAAACTGTGAACTGGTAATTCGAATAATTATACAATGGATTTCGAACGGGTTGATAAACACGTCCTTTGCGTTGTTCTCCTGCCTGTGTATAAACCCATATCTCGTCCTGGTCCCAGGTAATGATCTCATCTCTGGCATCCCCGGTAAGGTCAATAACCGCGTTGCACATATCAGGGTGGCCGTCATCCGGGAAGGGGACGCTCAATTGCCCGTTGCCGTTGAACATTCCCCCGTCACCCGGATTTGTATTCAGGAGGAAATATTCTTCCCCGTCACCTTTCCAGTTCACTGGAAGGCACATGCTTCCGTACGGACCTGGTTCAAAAGAGTGATAGATATTTCCGAGTGCATCATAAAAATGTATGATCCCCTGGTTTCCCCAGAAATTGACAGAGACCATTTCAAGTCCGGGCAGGTCTGATCTGAAGTTTGCAATGGCGGGATTCTGAACATGTCCGACCGGATGATGCACAAGGACATTTCCTGCTGTATCCAGGAACATTGCTCCCCAGTCACTGGCGCCATAAATAATTTTCAGTGCACTATCGGCCGGGTGGTTCATTGAGGTGATCATCACCGCATCTGCATGGTCACCGATCTCATCTTCCCTGTTCCAAATAAATGATCCGTCATCATCGATCAGGGAATACCCGATTGCCAGTTCATCCCTGCCGTCGCCGTCCACATCATATGCGTAAGGATAATGTCCGGTGTTACACTGCTGTGTCCACAACAGCTCCAGGTGTTCATTGTAGGCCCACACGTTCCAGTACCTGTCTTTGATGATCAGGTCACTGTCACGCGCTTTGCCGCTGATGTCACAAAAAAAGATACAGTCGCCGAGGATCCGGGAATACTTGTCGGCCGGCGGAACTGATGCCGGTGTTGGCCTGCGCATCAGTACTTTGCCCGTCTTTCCGTCCACTACATGGATCATGAAGTTCATGGTATAGATCACTTCCCTGTCTCCATCCCCATCCAGGTCATGAATCTGGAAGGCGACATCGTTGGTTAGAAGGTAATTGTCCGGATCGGGTGTACCTTTTTGCCAGAGCAACTCACCATCGAAGGTCATTGCTGTCAGACAACTGAGTTCGGAATAAGCGTCTCCCGGTCCGTGGTGAACCACCTGTCCGATGAGAAGATCGGTTTCTCCATCCCCGTTCAGGTCTCCAAAACGCAAGTTTCTTCCTGCTCCGAAGCCAGGGGTTGATAATTTTTTCCAGACAACCGGGCGGGCATTCTCATTGATGCGCATGGAGCGCTCTGTAGAAATTCGTCTCCTGTAACGATTGATCTTTCTTTTCTCCCTGTTTAGGGTGGAGACCTTGATCTCATAGAATTCAGCCGGAACATCGCTCAGAAAGCCGATTTTTCCACGGAAGAACGCGTTATTAACTCCCCCCATGCTCAGGGAATCATTAAGCAACGTATAGATCCGGTTCTGTTTGATGGAGATCTCTCCCTTGTATTTTTTACCCACTTTCCAGTCGAAAGGTACCGAGGCGATAACCTCTTCATAGGGGCGGTGGGGAGCGGTGGCATGCCGGACCATCTTCAGCATAAGCATATTCCCTTCCATCCCGTAGAAGTAATAGTTCCGGTCGTCCTGGTATTTAAAGACAACCCCGCATTTATCCAGGAGGGCTCCCGGCGAAAAACTGAATTCGATCTTGTAGTCATGCCAGATACTGTCACCAGCAACGATCATGGGGTGCATATGGGGGCTGACAGGGTCGAGATTTTTGTTGACCTTGTGGTAATTCTGGCGAAGGAAATTTCCGTTCTCATTACTGACGATCTCCCATGCGGTATTGTACTCCTTTTGCCAGCCAAAGGAGGTAACTGTCCAGGGTCCGCTTTGGCCGGATCCGGGGATGTAGTGATATTCTGTAAGCGGACCGGTATTCGATGAGATATATCCCAGGGGAAGCCGGTCAAAGTCATCCTCAAAGAGGGTGGACTGATTCAGATTTCCCTTGCAGGAAATCATCAGGATCGATATTCCAAACAGAACAAGTCTGCCTGAACGGTATAGATCAATCTTGCGGTGCATCCGGATGTAAAGATACGATTTTCTTAAACTGTAGATGCAAGTTCAGCAATTATCATGCGCTGTAAGAGGCAGTATACATGGGAGTGGCTGTTGAAATGATTTGATATTAAAGGTCGCTTGTTTTGCTTTCTTTAATATATTTACATTCAGATGGAAAGCATCCGGATAAGAATAGTGATCATTCCTGTCATTATGTTTCTAGCACAATTCGCTCATGCTCAGAAACCTATGGTGCTTACCGATTATATTTTAAAGGAGTCGCTCAGTGATTACCAGGTATATTTTCACCATGATCCGAACTGCAGCTTTGATATATCAGCGGTTTACAGTCCCTACTATAGGGACCAGTTCCAAAGATTTGATTTCAGCAATGAGTCGCTCGGGTTCGACCAGATCAAACCAGGAGATTGCCTCTGGTTCAGGTTTGTTTTTGTCAACCGTGCACCTGAGAGTGTAAGCTTTCATTTGCAGCCTGGATTGTTCAGCACCGTTGGGCAGTTCAAACTCTACCAGCGGTTTCCCAACGGGGTGATCACCCAGCGGACCTCAGGGTACAAGGTAGATCCTTCAGAAAAGGACTTCAACATCAGTGGTTCGGATGATCTCAGGTTTTACATCGCACCCGGGGAGAAGGATACCATCTACCTTTCCACCACGATCATCGAAGAGACGGTAATTCCGGAGCTGACCTTCACTGTGTCGTCACACGACAATGTCATCGATAAGGATAAAAAGCGCCGTGTGATCTTTGGATTTTTCCTGGGAATCATGATCATCATGATCCTGTACCACCTTACCATCTATATACAGGTGAGAGAGGTTAGTTACCTTTATTACATCCTTTACATCATAGCATTTATCGCCCTTTTCATCAACAAGGAGGGCTATATCTACGAGGTGATGTACCAGTTTACCAACGAACCGATCAACACATTTCTGCTCGAGATCTTCCTGCTCTGTTTCCTGCTGTTGGGACGTGCATACCTGGATACGCCGAAAAATCTCAGGGTCTGGGACAGGATCCTCCTGCTTGCCATCGCATTTATTGTCAGCGGACTGGTCCTTCAGCTGGTTACCATCACGCTGAGCAACCGTGGGTTTAAGATCCCATATCTCCTTACGGTCCTCCTGTTATCGATCAACATCATCTCGGCGGTAGCCTCGCTATTCCTGGCGATCATGCCGGCATTTATCCTGCGAAAGAAAAAATTTGCCCCTGCCACATATTTCCTGATCGCCAATATATTTTTGATCATCGGGGTATTCCTGCTCGTATTCCTGAATGACCTGACCATTGGAAAGCACGGCCTGGAGATCGGTGTCTCTCTCCAGATCGTTACATTTTCAGTCGGCCTTGGGGGAAAGATCAACCTGCTGAAACGGGACAGGGAATTGGCACAGAAGCGCATCATCATGCAACTCAGGGAAAATGCCGCACTAAAGGACAAGGTCAACCGCGAACTCGAAGACAAGGTCAGGGAACGCACGAAAGAGATCCGCATGCAAAAAGAGCAGATCGAACGGCAGAACAAGGAGATCAAGTACAGTTTTGACTATGCCAAGCGAATACAAAGCACGGTCCTCCCGCCGGCAGATGTTTTCGAAAACCTCTTTGCGGAACACTTCATCATGCTGAAGCCAAGGGATATCGTAAGCGGAGACTTTTACTGGATCTCCCAGAGGGAGAGTAAAGTGTTCATTACGGCATCAGACTGTACAGGTCATGGTGTCCCTGGATCGCTGATGAGCATGCTGGGGATCACGATGTTGCATGAGATCGTGAATGAAAAGGATTTCGACAGGTCGGATGAGATCCTGAATGAACTTCGGGTCAGCATTGCGCGGACTCTGAAACAGGAGGGAAAGCCGGGGGAACAGAAGGATGGAATGGACATGGTAATGCTGATCTATGACAGGAAAACCAGGCAACTGGAGTTCTCAGGGGCCAACAATCCCATGTACATTATCAGGGAGGGCGAGATGATCGAATACAAGGGGAATAACATGCCGGTCGCCTACTATGATAACATGACCAATTTCACGCGCCATACCATTCAGCTCAAGAAGGGTGACAGGATCTACCTCTTTTCTGACGGTTTTCCAGACCAGTTTGGTGGCAAGGACGGTAAGAAATTCAAATACAAGCCATTTAAGGAGTTGCTTCTAGAAGTACATGAACGTCCCATGGATGAACAAAAGAGGATCCTGCAGATGATATTCGATGAATGGAAGGGCAAGCTTGACCAGATCGATGATGTATTGGTCATGGGGATACGTTTCTAAGGCGAACCGAGTCTTTCCTTGTAGCGTTTTGACATTTCATCCACCAGGCCAGGTCTCGAACCGGCCAGGTCATGGATCTCAGTCGGATCTTCCGCCAGGTTATAAAGCTGCCATTGTTCACCGTTTACCCGCACCAGTTTGAAGTCCCCTTCCCGGTACATCCTGAATTTATCGAGTCCAGACACCATGTATGGATGATCTTCTCTTTGCTTGCCTTCGAACAGCGGCACCAGGGAACGTCCGTCGATCTGCTGCCCTGCCGGAAGTGAAACCCCGGCAATTTCAAAAATAGTGGGTAACACATCCACGACGTGCCCGGTTTGACAGATGATCCTCTCCCCTTCTATCTTTCCAGGCCACCAGGCGATGAAATGGGTATTGGCACCACCTTCAAATCCATATTGTTTGTAGTACCTGAAAGGTGTATTTCCGACATTTGCCCATTTGGGATCGAGGGTTCTGAAGGATTCGGGATGTCCTGGTGGAAGTTCAAAATCACGGTTGCTGTCGTACGGACAGCTGCCGTTATCGGACATATACATGATGATGGTATTATCAATTTGTCCGGTTTCATCCAGGTAGCTCATCACCCTCCCTATATTTTGATCCATGTTGTCAACAAGCGCTGCAAAAACAGCCATTTCCAGGTCTTTTTCAGCCTTTGCGGAATCGGAAAGGGCGTTCCATTCAGTATACACCGGAATTTTCTCCCTGATCTCCGCTGAACCTCCAGGATGTCCCCTGAACCTGTTGATATTGCTTGAGGGCGGACTGAGTTCCCAGTCGTCCTCAGCCAGTCCGATCTCCTTTTGTTTCCTGAACCTTCGTTCCCTGAGCACATCCCATCCCTCCAGGTATTTACCCCTGTATTTCGCAATGTCCTCCTCCTTCGCCTGGAGGGGATAATGGGCATTGAGGTAAGAGAGGTAAAGGAAGAAAGGCTCCTCATCCCGGGCTGTGTTTTCAAGGAGCCTGATCGCATTGTCGGTCATGACATCCGACAAGAACCAGGTTTCATCATTGTGAGGTATATCTTCGGGTCGGATTTCCATCCCGTCCATGAAATATTTGTTCGGATAGCTGCCGTCGGACTGCAGAAAGTAATTGTTCATGGCCCAGAATGTGATGCTGTTGTCGAAGCAGTTCGCTGCATAGCAATGATCCGGCACCCACCCATCATAATGTTCTTTTCCGACGAATAAGGTATGGTAGCCGCTTTCGGTCATTCCGGCTCCCAGGGATAGTGCGGACTCATCTCCGAAGAAGATTCCGGTGTGCAGACTCGATCTGGTCGGGTTGCATTTTGCCATGTTATAGAACTGCCTGAACCTGACCCCTTCCTTTGCCAGCCGATCAAGGTTTGGGGTGGCGATCTCAGCTCCGTAGCTGCCGAGGTCGGAATAACCGATGTCATCCCCGATAATGAAGATAATGTTTGGACGTTCGCCTGCGAGATTTTGCTGTTGCCTGCAGGATGAAAAGGTAAAAATGATCAATGGCAGCAATGCCGTGAGGCACATGGTACGTTTCATATCCAGGGGGTTTTCAGATGTGTATTATCTCAGGATCTATCGTACTGTTTGTATCGTTCAAACAGGCAGTGACCAACCTTTCGGAACCCTTTGTCGGGAGGGTCATCAATATTGATACAGATCAGTCCGCCCACCTTCGTGGATGCGGCTATATTCTGCATGATGCGTTCGCGGTCCCTGTTCCGGCTGACGATATTAAGGGCAATGACGATATCGGCCAATCCATCAACGGGTCCCTGCTGTAAATCTTTCAAAGCTGCATACATGGCTATTCCATTCAATGACTCTCTGGGCAGGTTTCGTACTGCCCTGATCACTTTGATCTCCCTGTCAAATACCATGATCTCCCTTGGGGACAGCGGTTCAAATATCCGCGCAATCTCCTTCGGCTCATTGGTGGTCAGCCCAAACAGTCCGGTCTTCCGCAGAAAGCTTTCAAACAGACGTAAGAGCCGTTGGCCTCTTCCCAGGCTTGCAGTATTCCCCCGGGGCAGATTGCCGGCCAGGAATTTCACAGAGCCGCCCGGTCCGTAATTGTAGATCACCGGTCGTTCCATTCCCATCTTTTGGGCAAATTCAAGGGTCAGTTCCAGGTTGTCGATGTTCCGGTCTTTCCAGGTTGTCGTTTTCAGGGTCATTGCAATAGGGTGTATGGCAACCTCGCCATTTAGAAATTCATTGATACGGCATGATCTGTTCAGGCTGTAAAGATAGGAATCAAATCCTATCTGCATCTCACCAATTTTTATTTTCTTTGTATTCGTTTCCAAACCAAATAAAGATCATTAATGGCAAAGGTATTGACAAGCAAGGAAGAAAATTATTCCCAATGGTATAACGACCTGGTAATCAAAGCTGACCTGGCAGAGAACTCTGCTGTACGGGGATGCATGGTCATCAAACCATACGGGTACGCAATCTGGGAGAAGATGCGGGACCAGCTTGACCGTATGTTCAAGGCAACAGGACATGAGAATGCATACTTCCCGCTTTTCATTCCCAAGTCGTTTTTCAGCAAGGAAGCTGACCACGTGGAGGGATTCGCCAAGGAGTGTGCCGTGGTTACCCACTACAGGCTTACCAATGATGAAGAAAAGGGGGGTGTGAAAGTTGATCCGACTGCAAAACTGGAAGAGGAGCTGATCATCCGTCCAACCTCGGAGACCATCATCTGGAACACCTATAAGAACTGGATTCAATCCTACCGGGACCTGCCGATCCTTGTGAACCAGTGGGCCAATGTCGTTCGATGGGAGATGCGCACTCGACTGTTCCTGCGGACGGCTGAGTTCCTCTGGCAGGAAGGCCATACGGCTCATGCAACGAAGCAGGAGGCTGTGGAAGAGGCCGAACTGATGGTAAAAACCTATGCAGAATTTGCTGAAAAGTTTATGGCAGTTCCTGTTCATATCGGTGTGAAGAGCGAAGCTGAAAGGTTTGCCGGTGCAATTGAGACTTACTGTATTGAGGCGCTTATGCAGGATGGCAAAGCCTTACAGGCCGGCACCTCCCATTTCCTGGGTCAGAATTTTGCAAAGGCCTTCGATGTTAAATTCACAAGCAAGGAGGGGAAGCTCGAGCATGTGTGGGCTACCTCGTGGGGTGTCTCCACGCGGTTGATGGGTGCACTGGTGATGGCACATTCAGATAACAACGGGCTTGTTCTGCCTCCCAACCTCGCCCCGATACAGGTGGTCATTGTTCCCATCTACAAGGGTGCTGACCAGCTTGGCGGGATCAGCGAGACCGCCGTGAAGATCAAAGAGCAGCTGGAAGCCCTTGGCATTTCGGTGAAGTATGACGACCGGGATACCCACAAACCGGGCTGGAAATTTGCCGAATATGAACTGAAGGGTGTGCCGGTAAGACTGGCCATTGGTCCCCGGGATGTCGAGAATGGCACAGTTGAACTGGCCAGGAGGGATACCCTTGAAAAGAATGTCCTGTCACAGGAGGGCATTGCAGATCACATCAAAAAGCTGCTCGTTGAGATACAGGAAAAGATTTATAATAAAGCGCTGGAATTCAGGAAAAACAATACGCATACGGCCGACAGCTGGGATGAATTCACTGAGCTGATTGAGCATAAAGGCGGATTTGTCCGTGCACACTGGGACGGTACCCGTGAGACTGAGGAGAAGATCAAGGAGCTGACAAAAGCAACTGTTAGGTTCATTCCACTCGATGGTGAAACTGAGAAGGGCAAGTGCATATATACCGGAAATCCTTCGGCGCGACGGGTTGTATTCGCCAAGGCGTATTAAGAGCTGAACTGTTGCTCCAGCGAGCATTTGCTCAACATATTAAAACGCTTTCGAATTGGACGAAAAAGCACTAATTTTCCGGCCCATAATAAAAACAAATAAAATGAAGATTCTGCGCAACTTTTCATGGTTGACCTTAATGGTTATTGCCCTTGTTTCATGCAACACAGAGCCACAACGTTACCTGGCTCTCTACGCCGGGACCACACCTGTACTTGAGGTGGAACAGTCCAATGTTGACCCTTTTGCCGTTTTCCTGGAGGTTACAAATGAAGCCTTGATCTACAATGAGTCGGGTGTACCCTATTCGGAAATTTATGAAACAGATGACCTCGTGCAGTTTGAGACCAACCTTATCCTTGCTGATGGCATCAGGGTTTCCGGCTTCAGCTACTCGAAGCAGGATGAAACCATCATGCTGGAGCTGGATGGGTTGAACAGGAACCTGGTGCTTGAAAAATATGACCAGATGATAGACAGAAAAGTAAATGAATTCGTAAGTGTTGAGCTTACCTCCGACATTTCTCACCTTGATGAGGACCAGAAAGAGATGCTCCGAAAGCTGTTTCGCGTGGCGGAGATCATGGATGAACTCTTCTGGAAAGAAGCTTGTCCGGATAAAGCGTCGATCCTTGCAGGACTTACCACTCCCGAACAGATCGAGTACTTTAACATTAATTACGGTCCATGGGAAAGGCTGAACAACGACCTGCCGTTTTTACCCTCTGTCGGACCCAAACCGGATGGTGCCGGATTCTACCCGGCAAATATTACCAAGGAGGAATTTGCCAATTTCGATGCTGAAGGAAAAAGCAGTCTGTATACACTGATTAAAAGAGACAATGAAGGTGCACTTAAAGTGGTACCTTACCATGAAGCCTTTGGCGAGCAGGTGAAGGAAGCATCAGCGTTGCTGAAAGAGGCAGCCGACCTGGCCAAAGACCCGGGTTTTGAAAAATATCTGCGGCTCAGGGCAGAAGCGCTTCTTACAGACGACTACCTGGCATCTGACATGGCCTGGATGGAAATGAAATCCAACCAGATCGATTTCGTTGTGGGCCCCATCGAGAATTACGAAGATAAATTGTTTAACTACAAGGCTGCCCATGAGGCATTTATCCTGATCAAGGATAAGGAGTGGAGTGAAAAGTTGTCTTTTATCAGTTCATTCCTGCCCCAGCTTCAAAAAGCACTGCCCGTGCCGCAAGCATATAAGAAGGAGGTTCCTGGCAGCGATTCTGACCTGGGTGCATATGATGCTGTATATTATGCAGGTGACTGTAACGCATCCAGCAAGACGATCGCCATCAACCTTCCAAATGATGAAAGGGTGCAGGAGGCAAAGGGTAGCCGAAAGCTGCAATTGAAAAATTCCATACGGTATAAATTTGAAGAGATCCTTGTCCCCATCAGCAACGTACTCATTGCAGAAGATCAGCGGGAACACATCAAGTTTGATGCATTCTTTGAGAACACCATGTTCCACGAAGTTGCACACGGACTCGGGATCAATAAAACTATTGACGGCTCCGGTACCGTGCGCGGTGCATTGAAAGAGCAATACAGTGCACTTGAGGAAGGGAAGGCCGATGTGCTCGGACTGTTCCTTGTCACTAAACTCACTGAAATGGGAGAACTGGGCGAGAAAGAGCTGATGGATAATTACGTGACCTTCATGGCGAGCATCTTCAGGAGTGTAAGATTTGGTGCGGCCAGTTCACATGGAAAGGCCAACATGATCAGGTTCTACTATTTCCAGGAAGCCGGCGCCTTCACCAGGGATGAACAGACCGGCACCTACCGCATCGATTTCGACAAGATGCAGCAAGCCATGAACAGCCTGGCAGAAGAGATCCTGGTCATCCAGGGTGACGGAAATTATAAAGCAGCCAAGCAACTTGTTGACAACATGGGATATATAAGACAGGGGCTGCAGAATGACCTGGACCGGCTGGAGGAGCTGAATATTCCGGTCGATATCAAGTTTGAACAGGGTCCGGAAATGCTGGGATTATAAATTTTCTGAATTCATTCGATTTTCAGTGAACCTCAGACCGGAAAGCTTGTTAAAATAGTAAACTAAAACCAAAAATAATTAAATTAAATTGAATTAAGCATGGCAGTATTAGTAGGTAAGAAAGCGCCGGTATTTAAAGCACCGGCAGTTGTAGACGGAGGAGTTGTTGAATCAGATTTTTCACTTGAGCAATTCATCGGCAAGAAATATGTAATCTTTTATTTCTATCCGGCCGATTTTACTTTTGTGTGCCCCACGGAGCTCCTGGCATTCCAGAAAAAGATGCAAGAGTTTGAAGAGCGGAACGTTGCTGTTATCGGCTGTTCTGTGGACTCAGAATTTTCCCATTGGAAGTGGTTGCAGACTGAGCAGAGAGAGGGTGGCATCAAAGGTGTGAAGTACCCGCTTGTGGCAGACCAGTCAAAGACGATCGCCGAGAACTTTGATGTGCTCGCAGGCGGTTATGAATACGACGAGGAAGGAAATGCATCTTTCTCCGGGATTCCCCAGTCTTACAGGGGACTTTTCCTGATCGACAAGGAAGGGATCGTACGCCACCAGCTGGTCAATGACATGCCACTGGGCAGGAGCATTGATGAAGCACTGCGAATGGTGGATGCACTCCAGTTTTACGAAGAGAACGGGGAAGTATGTCCTGCCAACTGGCACAAAGGTGATAAAGCATTCAAAGAGAGCCAGGAAGAGATCGCCTCTTACCTGGGTTCCAATTGAACCAGTATTAATCTTGATAAGACCGCCTCTTTCCCGGAGGCGGTTTTTTTTATCCGATAGCTCCCAAAAAGATGTAACTTAGCGAATCATGATCAACAGGTTCAGATCATATCTCGTTGATAACGAACTCTGTCGTGAAGACGACCCCGTGATGCTTGCCGTAAGTGGCGGCATAGATTCGGTTGTGATGACCGACCTGTTCATCACCTCCGGGTACCGTTGCATGCTGCTCCATTGCAATTTCGGCCTCCGGGGAGATGAATCTGAAGGTGATGAAGCATTTGTCAGGTCACTGGCTGCCCGGTACGATGCTCCAGTATTTGTAAAACGTTTCGATTGTGAAGGGTATGCTGAAGAGAACGGCGTTTCCATCCAGATGGCAGCGAGGGAGCTGAGGTATGATTGGTTTGATAAGGTCTCTGATGATCAAAAAATCGACCGCATCGCCACCGCGCACAACCTGAATGACTCGGTGGAGACCGTATTCCTGAATATGGCCAGGGGGACCGGGATCAGGGGAATTACAGGAATCCCTGCACACAACGGAAAATATATCAGGCCCCTGCTTTTTTCATCACGAGAAGAGATCACGGATTACGCGAGGGCACATCAACTTGAATTCAGGGAGGACTCCTCCAATGTCAGCCGGAAATACCAGCGCAATATCATCCGTCACGACCTGATCCCCCTGATGGAATCCCTTAATCCTGCATTTATTTCAACCATGGGAGAGAACATCAGTCGGTTCAATGATGCTCATAAGATCTACAGGGAGCAGGTAGATCATGTAAAGCAGGAATTATTTTCAGACATGGGAACCCACCTGGAGATCAACCTTGTCTCACTGAAAAAAATGTCACCACTCGGCTCATGGCTGTATGAGCTTTTTTCTGATTATGGTTACTCCATGGACCAGTGTTTAAATATCAGGGAAATCCTTAACTCAGCGAGCGGAAAACAATTCATTTCACCAACGCACAGGCTTTACAAAGACAGGGACCGGTTGTTGCTTTTTGAGACGAAGGATGCATCTTTCCAGCGCTATTATATTGATGCCCCAGGCAGTGATGCTACCCTGCCCTTCCCAATGGATATCGAGGTGCTTGACAGGGACTCCTTTGATGACATTCCTGATGACCCCAATATTGCCTTCCTGGATCATGACCTCGTAACATTTCCTCTGATGCTGAGGAAGTGGCAGCACGGTGATTATTTTTTCCCGCTGGGAATGGATCAGATGAAAAAGTTGAGTGATTTTTTTATCGACAACAAAGTGCCGGTACCGATCAAGAAGCATACATGGATTTTAACCAGTGGCAATAAAATTGCCTGGATCATGGGGATGAGGATAGACAACAGGTTCAGGATCAGTCGGGAAACGAAAAAAATACTAAAACTCCAGATCTACGACCGGGCCTTTTAAGCCAACCCTTATCTCTTCGAAACAGGTTGACCCGGAAGTAGAGGATCATGATTTCATCCCGATATTATTCCTGAGATTCGAGAACATTTCATTGAATGTTGCTGGATCTCCATTCTTGATCAGTTCGATAAGCCGGTTGAGTTCATCCCTGACATTCTCAACCTGTTCCAGGCTGTATGGACTCATTAATATCTCCGAAAGGAGATAATCGTCCTCCGACAAAAGACCTCGGGCAATCTCATTGTGTTTCCTGAAAGTTGTTCCCGGAGCATCCTGTTCCTTCATGCAGGATGCAAAAACGAGGGAGGATGAAAAGGGCAGTGAAAGCGAGTAGGCGATTGTTTGGTCATGCTCATCAAAAGAGTAATCATGTATCCTGATACTCAACTCCTCGTAAAGATTCCTGAAGAAATCAGCACCCTCTTTGTCTGACTCCTTGATGATGATGGCATTTTCATCTCGCAGGTTTCTGATGTCTCCGAAGGTCGGCCCGAACATGGGATGTGTAGAAACAAAGCGCCTTCCGGTCTCCCTGTAAAAATCAGAAAGACCCTTTTTTACCGAGGTGATATCGGCCAGGATACAGCTTGCCGGCAGGTAGGGCAATATCTCCCTGAAAACAGGAATCGTTTTTTCGAGACTGACAGCATTGATCATTAAATCAGGTGCAAAATCGTGGATCTCCTCGAGGTAAATGAATTTCCGGGAATTAAAAAAATACTTCAGTTTACTGCGATCGGCATCATAGATCCCGACTTCATGATCCAGGCAAAGTGACTCCACCAGCCAGGATCCCATATTTCCTGCTCCAACAATGGCAACTCTCATATCAGACTATATTATCTTTTGGTTGGTTAATTCTTTTGATTTCTCCGGACTGCATCATCAGGTCGGCTGTAGCCAGTGCGGCTGCAGCTTCAAGCACAACAGGCACCCTGAGGGCGATGCATGTGTCGTGTCTGCCCTCTACCTGCAGATCCTGGATTTTCCTGGTCTCAAAGTTCATGGTTCTTTGTGTTTTGTGGGTGCTGGATGTGGGTTTCACGACGATCCTGAAAACCACTTCATTTCCATTTGTGATCCCCCCGTTGATTCCGCCGGCATGGTTGGTTTCTGTCTTGCCGGAGGTATCGATAATGCTGTCGTTATGTTCACTGCCTTTCATTTTGGCTGCTGCAAACCCTGATCCGAATTCAATTCCCTTGATTGCCGGGATGGAAAAGACCATGTGGCTGATCACTGCTTCAAATGAATCAAAAAAAGGTTCGCCCACCCCGGATGGCAATCCATTGATCCTGCATTCGATGATCCCTCCGATGGAATCTTTTTCTTCCACCGCTTTGTCAATGGCAGCCTGGATATCCTCGCTGCCGCCTACCTCAAGGATCGAGGTCTCCATGGTAACCGGACTGATCAGTTTCTTTGCAATTGCTCCAGCAGCAACGAGTCCTGTGGTGAGCCGGCCCGAAAAATGCCCCCCTCCCCTGTAATCTTCGTAACCTCCAAATTTTTTAAAGGCTGTGAAATCTGCATGTCCCGGCCGCGGAGTCTTCCTTAATTCAGTATAATCCCTTGAGCGTGTATTCTTATTCTCCACCTGTATAACCAGCGGAGCGCCTGTTGTGAAACCATTGAAAACCCCTGACCGGATGTGTGGTATATCGTCCTCTTTCCTTGGTGTTGTACCTGCTGCACCACTTTTTCGCCGGGCAAGATCTGCCATGAGATCATCTTCCGAAATGCTTATACCTGCAGGGACCCCGTCAAGGATCACGCCGACAAGCTGACCGTGGGATTCACCGAATATACTTACCCTGAATAACCGACCGAATGAATTCATGCGTTTCTTAGCGTTTTTTGTATGGATTGAAATTGCTGATAAGTGAGCTGTCCGGGAGCAGTGGATGCATCATCAGCAATGCTGGCGAATGAAAACTCAGCACCCAGATCGATGGCTGCATACCTTGTGACCCTGCCGATCTGTCCCATGCCGATGACCACCTTCCTGCCCTGCTCTGAATAGAGGGAAAGGAGTCGTGCATTGTCATCCCGATCATTCACCTGGCAAGCGATCTTGGCCACATCAGCTCCCTTTTCGTAGCAGGTGGCCAGAATTTCTTTCAGTTCTTCTGAAGAGGGTGTTTCCTTATAGTTGTGATACGATATGATCAGGTGCACTTTTTTCTCCTTCGCAATGCTTCCTATTTCTGCCAGGTAGTCTGCGGATGATTCGATCTCTAT
>JGI12048J13642_10142857_pt1 | contig 27218 bp, 20 predicted proteins | sample ElkSlonscriptome_16_FD_13642 | JGI IMG/M metagenome (IMG submission 13642)
GGGACATAGGTTCGTTGGTTCGTTGGTTCGTTGGTTCGTTAATCCTTTCGCCTTTCACCTTTCACCTTTCACCTTTCACCTTTCACCTTTCACCTTTCACCTTTCACCTTGATCCTCTCCTCCTCCTCTCGACACCTTCCCCTCCGCGTCTCCGCGCCTCCGCGCGCAACCGAATTTTCAGCGCACCGCGGCGATACAGGTGAAGTTGAAGCACTGCAACCAGTCGTGAATTTCGCTGAATCCTGCGGCCTTGAGACGATCATGGTGCGCCCGGCGGGTTTCGGGGACGAGGACGTTTTCGAGCGCCTGGCGCTTGCGCGCGATTTCGAGGTCGGAATAGCCCTGGGCGCGCTTGAAATCATGATGATGGTCGTCCATCCATGACTGAGCCGAGTCGGGCTCGAAGGCGATCTTCTCTGCCAGGATCAGCATCCCGCCGGGAATCAGTCCGCGGTATATGTTCGCGATCAGTTCGTCGCGCGCTCGGGTGGGCAGGAACTGCAGCGTGAAGTACACAAGCACCACCGAAGCGTTGTCGATATAGGCGTCGCGAATGTCGCCTTCGATCACGCCCACCGGCACGCGCGAGTTGTCTTGTTCGATGAGCGTTCGGCAGCGTGCGACCATCTCTGGCGCGTTGTCGATTGCCGTGATCGTGACGTCATGTTCCTGCACCGCGCGACGGGCGGCCAGCGTGGCGGCACCCAGCGAGCAGCCGAGGTCGAAGATGCGCGTGGCGGGCTGCACGGCGCGCCGGACAAGGATGGGCGTCAGGTCCAGCAACAGCCGATAGCCGGGCACCGATCGCTCGATCATGTCCGGGAAGACCTTGACCACCTGTTCGGAAAATTTGAAAGGCACAGCCGGGTCGGTCTGTTGCTTGTAGATTTCGTCCTTGCTCATCGCACCGTCCGGGGTGGAATCATCATGACTCATTATTGCGTACGTTGTTGTTTTCATGTCTCAAGCGTGAAACGCGGAAACGCGTCGGTTCCACACCTTGAAAACCGCACAACACGCCCTTGGCTTATCGCCTGGGATTTGATTCTTTTCGGCGTTGGGACCCATCACCACCGGCTGCTCGACGTTCGCTTTGATCCAGTCTTCCGGCGCAGGCGCGGCCGGGACCAGCATCGATGGAATCGAATAGATTTCGTCCAGGCTGTCGAACCGGTGCAGGTCCACCGTCACCAGCCAGCCGAAGTGATTCGAATCCCGGCGCGCGAAAGTGGCCGATGTGAGTGCCTCGCCTGGGTGCACGCAGATGTCACGGCGCAAATTTGGATGATAGCGGGCGGCTCCATGCGTTGCCTGATGACGACCGAAGCCTATTGCGCCTGTATCTCGAAGCCATTGGCGTGGATCAAATCCGAGTAATCGACCACGCGCGCCAGGCCTGCCTGGGCGGTTTCGTCGACTGCGGTGACGAACAGTCGGCCTTCAGCGGGAATGGGCGGCGTCAACACGATATCGAAAGCGGCCTGTTCGCCCGGCGCGGGGATCGGGAATGTCCAGGTTTCACTCGCCAGATGTTCAGGCAGGTTCAATGCGACGCGCAATTCGACCACCGCGGACCTTGGATCGGCCGGCGGTTCGGTGACGTCACCCCGGAAAAAGCGAGTGTCGTCGGCCGTACCGGTCAGCCGGACGCCGCCCGAAAAATCTGTCTGAAGCGTGGTGATCTCGGGGCCGGCCGGTGCCTGGTAGGGTCGGCGTGCGGCCTTTGCCGCAAGCAGCAGTGCATCACGATTGTCCGGCCAGACCGTGGATTCGAAACTTGCACAGGGTTGGGTGAAGCTTGTCCCGACTTCGAAAGTATAGGCGGCAACCCCGAGCTCTCCGTAGGCAAAGTCCACGGTGGTGCCGCCGGCCGGGCCCAGCAACTGCCAGCGTCCGACGGCGTAATCGTTGAGGAAGCCGAAACGCCGCCCGAGGATCGCGAGACCATCGTGGTTGGGCGCGTTGTTTTCATTCTGCCCGCCGAGGCCCTCCCACGGAAACAGCACCATTTCGGCAAACGAATGCAGCGATATGAATATTCCTTGCGCATCGGGCGGCGCCGGGCTGTCGAGATCCGGACTGCTGCGCTGGTCCTCGAAGACCGCTTCGAGGTAGTTCTGAATCGCCTGTGTCTCGGGTTCCGAAGCGACGACCGCGCCGCGGTAGCTCTCGCTGCAGGCATTCGAGGATGAGAAGTTGCCCCAAAGGAAGCTGCTGTTGCGGTTGAGGTCTATGCCGGGCCAGGTACTCGCGAGGTTGCCGGACGGGCAGGCCGTCTCGTTGTGGTTCTTGCGCCAGAACAGGGCACCCTGCTCGACCTGCCGACGGCCGTCGGGATTGGCCTGGGCGATGATATGAATCTCGCGGTGGTCGAGCAGCCAGTCGATATCCGGGTCGTCGGCGGGATTTTCCAGCAGCAACTCGGCAAAGCGGATCGCGATCTCGGCGGTAGCCAGTTCGCGCGCGTGCTGCGCGGCCATGACCACCAGCGGCGCTTTCGGGTAAGGGGAGTCCATGTTTCGCAGTACCAGCGCCTGGATCGAGTCGCCCGGGGCACCGCCGGCACCGGCCTGCCAGGTATCGCCGATCTCGGTGAGCATTGCGCGAGCCGGATGGGCGGCCGCCAGCGCTGCGAGCGTGACGTGCGTGGCATCGACCGTCCGATAGCAGGCGAATCCGGGAATGGTGTCAGCGCCGCGCTGGGTCGACGCACGCGCCGTCGCGGCCCGCCAGGTCGCGATCTCGCTGCTACGGACGTCGTCGGTTGTGATTGAAAAACCCGCCTGCTCCAGCTTGCCGCGCTGGTCGGGTTCGAGATAAAACACCGCATAGTCCTCGCGCCAGTCCACGCCCCAGAAATCGTGGCGATCGCGCAGCGCGCCCAGGTCGGCAGACGACAGGTCGTGAATTCGGACCACCTCGCCCCACGCCACAGGCGGCAACAGCAACAAGACGGCCAGCAAAATCTTCACGACACGCGGGTGCCGGCGAGACTTGCACGCGCCAGCTCGGCAAAACGCGCCAGCAAAGGACGGCCGTTCGGGTTGTCGTCGAGGTCTGCTATCAGCCCGGCCGGATTCTGGCCCTCGGCCTCGAGTAGCGCCGAGCGAGCCTCGATGTATGAGCGCATGATGGCGCGGTCGAATTCAGGGTGAAACTGAACGCCCCAGGTCAGCTTGCCGAAATGAAGCGCGTGATACGGATCGTGCGCAGCCGTGCCGATCACGCGCGCCTGCACCGGCGGGGCGAGCACGACTTCGACGTGACTTGAGTTGAACGAAGCGCGCGGTCCAAAGCTTCCAGTCAGTGGGTCGTCGGCATCGATGAAATCTACCGCCATACGCCCCATTCGACGACCAAACGGGTTGGGCCCGACCTGCCCGCCCAGCGCGTGCGCAAGCAGTTGGTGTCCATAGCAAACGCCCAGGATCGGAAAACCGGCCGCGTGCGCAGCAGCCAGCCATTTCGCCGCGCGCTCCGACCATTCCAGCCGATCACTGACCATGGCCGGCGAACCGGTGACCAGCACAGCAGGCGGACGAAACAGCGATTCGATGCGTGGCAGCGCATCGCCCTGGTCGACCCGCAGGGTGCGATATTGGAACAGATCGGGACCGAGGCCTTCGGTGAACCAGTGCTCGAAATCCCGCCCGTTGCCTCGCGCTTCGGGCACCGCCCGGCCGGTCTTGACGATGATGAGTTCGGGTTTGGCCATGGCGCGCGGTTGGCAAACAATCGGTCGGCAGTTGGTCAATGAGAACACAAAACCGGCCCCCGCGCAGCCCATAATGCAGGCCTGACAATACAACGGGAAGCGCAGCATGAATACCATCACGGGCTACGGCGCACAGTCGGAAACGTCTGGCGTGGCGCCGCTTTCAATCGACCGGCGCAATCCGCGTCCGGACGACGTCGCGATCCGCATCGATTATTGCGGGATCTGTCACACCGACATCCACTTCGTCCACAACGACTGGGGTCGTACCGTCTATCCGGTCGTTCCCGGCCATGAAATCGTCGGCACGGTGACCGAAGTCGGTGATGCGGTCGAGAACTTCAAGCCCGGCGACAGGGTGGGCGTCGGCTGCCTTGTCGATTCGTGCCGCGAGTGTTCGGCATGCGAGGAGGGCCTGGAGCAGTACTGCGAGGCCGGTTTCACCGCAACCTACAACGGCGAAGACCGCCAGGACGGCTCGGTGACCTACGGCGGTTATTCCGAAGCGATCGTGGTCAGCGAGCGCTTCGTGCTCCGGATGCCGGAAAAGCTGGATGCCGCCGCCGCCGCACCGCTGCTTTGCGCCGGCATCACCACGTATTCTCCTTTGCGCCATTTCGGCGTGGCCGAAGGCGACAAGGTCGCCGTGGTCGGCATGGGGGGTCTGGGGCACATGGGCGTGAAGTTCGCGCGCGCCATGGGGGCTGAAGTCACCGTGTTCACCCGCTCGGAAGGCAAGCGTGAAGAAGCCCTGAAGCAGGGTGCTCATAACGTCGTGATATCGACGGATGAAGACCAGATGGAAGCCGTTGCCGGCACGTTCGACTATATTCTCGACACGGTGCCGGTCCAGCACGACCTCAACCCGTACGTCGCTGCGCTAAAGCACAGTGGCACGCTGATCATGGTCGGCCTGCTCGAACCAATCGACCCGCCGCTGGACGCAGGGGCGGTGGTATTCCGCCGGCGAAGCATCGCCGGGTCGCTGATCGGCGGCCTCCCCGAAACCCAGGCCATGCTCGATTTCTGTGCCGAGCACGACATCGTCTGCGATATCGAAATGCTCGATATCCGAAACATCAACGAAGCCTACGAGCGGATGCAGAAGTCGGACGTGCGCTACCGTTTCGTGATCGACATGAATACGCTCAGGCGCTAGCCGTCAGACCAGGTGGCAATAGAAATGATCAGGATCAGCATGCGGTGACGGCTCCGGATCATCACTCGCCGGGTTGAGTCTCCCCGGCAACGGCGTCCTCTGCCGCCGGATCACTGTCGACCGAAACGACGCGGTTGCGCCCGGCGCGCTTGGCCACGTACAGGCGGCGGTCTGCTCTGTGGATAAGTCGATCAAAATCATCCCCGGCGCGCAGGCTTGCACACCCGAGACTGGCGGTGAGCCGTATCTTCGTTCCGTTGAAATAGAAGGCGTGCGCTTCCAGAGCGTTCCGCAGCCTTTCGGCAACGGCCTCCGCCTCCGGGCAGTCCGTTTCGGGCAGCAGAACGAAGAATTCCTCGCCGCCGACACGTCCGATCAAGTCATGCGCCCGCAACGCATCAGTTAACGCGGGGAACAAGTCGGCAAGCACCGCGTCGCCGCCCAGGTGGCCACGTGTGTCGTTGATGCGCTTGAAGTGATCGAGGTCCATGACGAGCAAGGACAGTGGCCGCCCGCTACGCCGGGCCCGCGACAGCTCCGACGCTGCGCGTTCCATGAAGCCCAGACGATTCATGCAACCGGTCAGGTAATCTCGCCGGGCCATGCGCGCCATTTTGGCTTCGACGTCCCTGTGTCGGGTGTTATCACTGACGAAAGCGCCGAACATAGGCTCGCCGCAAAGCGTTTTCGGCATCTGGAAGGCTACAAGTTCGATTGCTAGCCTGCTGTTGTCCTTGCGCACGAGGTCGAATTCCCGCACGTCGCCCAGGATGCCTGAATCGCCGCCCCGGGCAGCGTACTCGGCAACTCTATCGGCGTGGACGGCACGAAGCTCCGCATCCATCAACATGCTGATGGGAGATCCGATCAATTCCTCCAGAGAATAGCCGGTGAGTTCGGCGCCGGCAGTATTGGTGAACAGGATTTTTTCGTCTGCATCGATCAACCACGCGGACACGGACGCCTGCTCGAGCATGATACGCAGGATTTCGTCGCTGATTTTTCTAACCGGAGCAGCCATGAAATAGAACACTCGCTGCAATTGCAGCTTCCGTGCCTTGGATTCCCGTCTTGGGAACCCGCTCCCGGTAGGCGTGCTTTGTCTCTGGATCCATTCTACTACAACTATATTCGGACGTTCTGATGTGTTTGCTTGTTGGTTCGGTATGGAAAGCGGTAGCCTGCTGACCCTGTCCGCGACCAAAGGTATACTTGTCGATTCGCACTTCTGGGCTCAAACCCGTGAATTTTCAGGATTTCATTCGCACGTTGGACGATTATTGGGCCGCGCGCGGCTGCGTGCTGACCGCACCGCTGGACTTGGAAGTCGGCGCAGGCACGTTTCACCCGGCGACCTTCCTGCGCGCCATCGGTCCGGAACCCTGGAACGCGGCCTACCTGCAGCCGTGTCGCAGGCCTACCGACGGGCGCTACGGCGAAAACCCCAACCGGCTGCAGCACTATTACCAGTACCAGGTGGTGATGAAGCCTTCGCCCCTGGACTTCCAGGAGTTGTACCTTGGCTCGCTGGAAGCGGTCGGCATCGATCCAAAGATTCACGACATCCGATTCGTCGAGGACAACTGGGAATCGCCTACTCTGGGCGCCTGGGGGCTGGGCTGGGAAGTGTGGCTCAACGGGATGGAAGTTACCCAATTCACCTATTTCCAGCAGGCCGGCGGTCTCGAATGCCGTCCGGTGATGGGCGAAATTACCTACGGTCTCGAGCGCCTGGCGATGTATATCCAGGGTGCCGAGAGCGTCTACGACCTGGTCTGGACCGACGGCCCGAACGGTGTCGTGACCTACGGCGATGTGTTCCACCAAAACGAGGTTGAGCAATCGACGTACAACTTCGAGAAAGCCGACACGCGCGCGCTGTTCGACGCATTCGACAACGCCGAGACCTCGGCGCGGGGGCTGGTCGAAGACGACCTGCCGCTGCCGGCCTACGACCAGGTGCTCAAGGCCTCACACAGCTTCAACCTGCTCGACGCACGCCAGGCGATATCGGTGACCGAAAGACAGCGCTACATCCTGCGCATTCGCGATCTGTCGCGCATGGTGGCCGAGGCCTACTACGCCAGGCGGGAATCGCTGGGCTTTCCGGTCGGCCGCACGCGCGGGGTCGCGGCATGAGCGACAACAATACGCTGCTGATCGAACTCGGCTGCGAGGAACTGCCGGCGAAAGCCCTGGTGCGCCAGGCCGAGTTGTTGTCAAGCGGCATGCACAAGCAGCTCGTCGACGCCGGCCTGATGGACGTCGAAGACGGCATGCGCTGGCTGGCCACCCCCAGGCGCCTGGCTGTTATGGCCGAAAATGTCATGCCGCGCCAGGCCGACCGCAAGCTCGAGCGCAAGGGGCCTGCGGAAAAAGCCGCTTTCGACGCCGAGGGCAACCCGACCCGCGCCGCGGAGGGCTTTGCCCGCAGCGTCGGGCTTGATGTCGATAAGCTCGATCGCCTGGAGAACGAACAGGGTCGCTGGCTTTACGCGGAAATCGAGGAACCGGGAAAATCGCTGCACGCGCTGTTGCCCGAAATGCTCGGGAAAGTCGTGCGCGACATGGCCGGCGCGCGCAGCATGCGGTGGTCGGACCGGAGTGATCGATTCCTGCGTCCGGTGCGCTGGCTGGTCGTGTTGCACGATGCCGAAGTATTGCCCGTGTCGCTGTTCGGACTGGAGGCCGGAAGGCAGACGCGCGGCCACCGTATCCATGCGCCGGGGGCTCACGCAATCGAGAAGGCCAGCGACTACGAGCGTGTTCTTCTCGGGGCACATGTCATCGCCGATTTCGCGGCACGGCGGGAGCGGATTGCAGGGCAGGTCGGAACCTGTGCCGAATCGGCGGGATTGCAAACCCAGGCTGAATCCGAACTGCTCGACGAAGTCACCGGTCTGGTCGAGTGGCCGGTAGCAGTCGTCGGCTCATTCGACGAGGCATTCCTCGAAGTGCCTGCCGAGGCATTGATCAGCTCAATGCGCGAACACCAGAAATCGTTTCCGCTGTTCACCGCTGACGGCGAGCTGGCGGCCCGCTTCATCACCGTTGCCAACCTTGAAAGCAAGCAGCCGGAGCTTATGATCCACGGCTTCGAGCGCGTAATACGGCCGCGACTGGCCGACGCCCGGTTCTTCTACGATCAGGATCGGCAGCGGCCGCTTTCCGATCGGACGAAACGGCTCGATGAAATGCTGTTTCAGGAACGGCTGGGTTCGCTGGCCGACAAGTCGAATCGATTGGAAAAGCTGGCCGCCGCGCTGGCGCCGGCGTTCGACGCCGATCCCGGCGACTGCGCGCGTTCCGCCGTGTTGTGCAAGTGCGATCTATTGACCGAAATGGTCGGCGAATTTCCCGAGTTGCAGGGCATCATGGGTCGCTACTACGCGCAGGCCGACGGCGAGCCCGAGGCCGTGGGCGTCGCCATCGAATCGCACTACCTGCCGCGCCACGCCGGCGACGCGTTGCCCGAAGACCCGGCCGGACGCGCACTGGCGGTCGCGGACCGCATGGACTCGCTGGTCGGCGTGTTCGCCGCCGGCAAGAAACCCAAGGGCGGCAAGGATCCGTTTGCGCTGCGGCGCGCTGCGCTAGCGGTGGTCAGAATTCTCGAGCAGTCACGCTGCACGCTGTCGCTCGATGAACTTATCGATCAGGCTGCCGATGTAGTGGAAAGTCAATTGCCGGTTTCCGCAGACGATCGCGCGGAAATCCGACGATTCCTTGAAGATCGCCTGCGCTCGCATCTTGCCGAGCGTGGTATCGAGACCAACACGCTGCACGCGGTGACGGCCGGCGCCGAAACCTCGGTGGCCGATTTCGTCGATCGCGCCCGGGCTGTACAGGCGTTCGCCGACGATCCCGACGTCGAAAGCCTGATCGCAGCCAACAAGCGTGCGGCCAACCTGCTGGAACAGGCGGCAAAAGGCCCGCTTCCGGAGATCGACGTAGAATCGCTTCAGATCGATGCAGAAAAAAGGCTTTTCGCCGAAGTTATCGAAACCGAACAGTCGCTTGATGCGCTGTCGGCGGCGCGTGACTACCCGGCAATGCTGAGCCGGCTGGCGGGTCTTCGTCCGGCGCTGGACCGGTTTTTCGACGATGTGATGGTCATGGTGGACGACGAGGTGCTCAGAGCCAACCGGCTGGCGCTATTGCATCGGCTGCGTGGTCTGTTTCTTGGAATCGCCGATGTGGCGCGGCTGGGGCGGGCGTGAAATCGCCGCTGCTGGTCCAGGCCGATTTGCTGGGCGCCGCAGACGAGCCGGCCCGGATGCGCTGGCTACCGCTGGTATCGGAACTCAAGCAAATCGAGCGCCCGCTGGTGTTGGTCGACGAACGTCCCGATCGCTGGGCGCCGACCCGCAATCGCGTCGACCGTGCGTTCATGCGCCAGGCTGATCTCGAAGCCGAAGTACGACGCGCCGGCGGCGCGCTGGATGCTATCGTCTATCTGGACGTCGGCCTGTTCGGTCGCAAACGCCAGCATCAGCGAGACATGGCCGACGTGGCCAACCGCTACGACTGCCGGCTCGAAGATATCCTCGCCATCGTCCGATCGAGCAAAATTGCCGACGCGCTGGAGGGCGTCATCGGATCGGTCGAACGCATCGAAGGCCAGGCGCACTTCAGAACCGCCCTCGAAGCGGCGCTTCAACGGTACAAGAACGAGGGACAAGACCGCGGACGCACTGAGTCGTCGCGCAGCTGAATCTCTTTTCGCGAAAGGCTCGTCAGGGCCGGCAATAAGTCGAATTTTTTTGGCTCGAGTGCGAGAAGTGCCCGACCGCACGATGCGTTTCGCTCCAATCCACGCAGCTTAGCGGGCTGCCTGGACTTTGCAGGGTGCGTGGCGTGCAGTGCGACGCAGCAGCCTGTGCGCCAAGCTTGTCATCCGGAGCAGACGGGCTCGAATCTGAGCCGAGCATCCGGCTCGGATGAAACTCAGATATCCAGGTTGGCGACGTTCAGCGCGTTGGTTTCGATGAAGTCGCGGCGCGGCTCAACCTCGTTGCCCATCAGCGTGGCAAAAATGGCATCGGCAGCCACCGCATCCTCTATGGTTACTCGAAGCAGCCTTCGCGTATCCGGATTAACGGTGGTTTCCCAAAGCTGATCCGGGTTCATTTCACCCAAGCCCTTGAAGCGCTGGATGCTTCGACCCTTCTTGCTTTCTTCCATCAACCACTTGTAGACGTCGGTAAAGCGACGCACCGGGTGCTGCTGGTTGCCGCGCTCGATGCGCGCATCATCGCCGATCAGGTCGTGGACCATGGCGCCGATCTTGGCCATGGCCCGGTATTCGCTGCCCTGGAAGAAGCCGGCATCCAGCACCGTGTCCTGGCTGATTCCCTGGCTGACCCGACTGATGACCACGCCGCCATGTTCCAGTCCGGTCAGGCTCCAGCGGACGCCGGCCGCCGAAGCCGCTTCCAGGCGCGCCTTGAATCGTTCCATCCAGGCATCGCGATCGAAACCGGAATCCAGAGAAAATGGCTCAAAATCAACAAGTTGGTTTATGATGGTCGCGTCATGACGGCGCTCCAGACGGGCCGCAGCAAGGCTGGCGGTATGGAAATCGGTCAGCAGGCTGTTGAGGGCATCACCGTGCACCTGCGGCTGTTCGTTACCGGGCAGGAGCCGGGCGCCGTCCAGCGCGCGATCGATCAGGTAGCGAACCAGCTCGTTTTCGTCTTTCAGGTACCACTCCTGCTTACCCTGCTTGATCTTGTAGAGCGGTGGCTGGGCGATGTAGACGTAGCCGCGGTCGATCAGTTCGGGCATCTGGCGATAGAAAAACGTCAGCAGCAGGGTCCGGATGTGCGAACCGTCGACATCAGCATCGGTCATGATGATGATGCGGTGGTAGCGAAGCTTCTCGATATTAAACTCGTCTTTGCCGATGCTGGTGCCAAGCGCGGTGATCAGGGTGCCGACTTCGGCCGAACCCAGCATCTTGTCGAAGCGCGCTTTCTCGACGTTGAGGATCTTGCCCTTCAGCGGCAGTATTGCCTGAAATTTTCGATTACGGCCTTGTTTTGCCGAACCCCCTGCGGAGTCGCCCTCCACGATGAACAGTTCGGAAAGCGCGGGATCCTTTTCCTGGCAGTCCGCCAGTTTGCCCGGCAGGCCGGCGATGTCAAGGACACCTTTCCGACGGGTCATGTCGCGGGCTTTTCGTGCAGCCTCGCGGGCACGCGCAGCCTCGATGGCCTTGGACATTATCGTGCGCGCGTCCTGCGGGTTCTCCAGCAGAAAGTCGCGAAGCTGCTCGGCCAGCGTAGCTTCCACCGCAGCCTTGACTTCGCTAGAGACCAGCTTGTCCTTGGTCTGCGATGAGAACTTGGGATCGGGTACCTTCACCGATAGTACGGCGATCAGGCCTTCACGGCAATCGTCGCCGGTCACCTGAACCTTGGCCTTCTTGGCCATGCCGCTCTCTTCAATGTATCCGTTGAGCGTTCGCGTCAGCGCGGCCCGGAATCCGGCCAGATGCGTGCCGCCGTCACGTTGGGGAATGGTGTTGGTAAAACAGTAAACGCTTTCCTGGTAAGCGTCGGTCCACTGCAGCGCGGCTTCGACCGTTATGTTGTTGTTGTCTGCCTCGAAGTGAAGCGCGTTGGGATGAAGCGGAGATTTCTTTGCCCCCAGGTGCTCAACGAAGGACCTGATGCCGCCTTCGTATTCGAACAGGTCGCGCTTGTCACTGCGCTCGTCTATCAACTCGATCGCCACGCCGGAGTTCAGAAAGCTCAGCTCGCGCAGCCGGCGCGCCAGAATGTCGTAATGAAACTCGACGTCGGTGAAGATCTTGCGGCTGGGCAGAAAACGAATTTCGGTGCCGGTCTGGTCGCTGTCCGACGTTGCTTCCAGCGGCGACTCGGGCACGCCCATGCTGTAGGTCTGGGTCCAGCGCTTGTCCTGCCGGTGGATGACCAGGTCCAGCCGCTCCGAGAGGGCGTTGACCACCGAGACTCCCACGCCGTGCAAACCGCCGGAGACCTTGTAGGAGTTATCGTCGAATTTGCCACCGGCATGTAAAACCGTCATGATCACTTCGGCGGCGGATTTGCCTTCCTCGTCGTGCATGTCGACCGGGATGCCGCGTCCGTTGTCGGTCACGCTGGCCGAACCATCCGTGTGCAGCCGAACGGTGATCCTGTCGCAGTGACCGGCGAGCGCTTCGTCGATGGAGTTGTCGACGACTTCGAAGACCATGTGGTGCAGGCCGGTTCCGTCGTCGGTGTCACCTATATACATGCCCGGACGCTTGCGAACTGCGTCCAGTCCCTTGAGTACCTTAATGCTGTCAGATGAATAAGTTTCGGTCATGCTCGAGTCCGTTCGGAAGACGCTGTTCGCCGAATAGTGCCGACGATCACAAAGAAACCAGGCACCGCAGTCGATCCCGCTGCGACCCCGCTGAACGGCGTTTTATCACCGAACTTGATTATACCACTGCATCAATTTGACCCTGTTCCACGTGGAACAATCCAGCTTCCGTATGCCTGATTCGCTCAACAGCGGTAATCCAGGCCTGGTTCGGCTGAGCCCGCAACCACGCCAACAGGCGCTCCAGATGATAGCTGTCCAGTTCGGAGACCGGATCGTCCAACAACAGCACCGGTTCGCATTCGGCACTGCGCGCCAGAACCATCTGGGCGAGCTTCAGCATCAACGCCACCAGCTTCATCTGCCCCCGGGACAGCCGAGGCGCCGCCATCCGGTCGCCGGCCCGGATCGACAAATCGCCGCGGTGGGGCCCGTCCCGGGTAAATCCTTGTTCGCGATCGCGCTCCCGGGTTTCAGCCCACTTTTGCAGATACTCTTCGGCCGTATGCGCCGACGGGCGATACGCAAGCTCGATCAATTCGACATGAAATTCGAGTTCCGACGCCAGCGCCTCGAGCGCAGCCTGCAGCGAGGCCACGTAGCGATTGCGCAGCGTTTCGACAGCAGCAGCCGCCTCTGCCATCGGCTGCTCCAATGCTTGCAGCAGCGCCGGATCGGCATGGCCCCGAATTGCCGCATTGCGCTGCCGCAGCAGGCGGCTGTAACGCTTCCAGCCGACGAGATATGATTGTTCCACGTGGAACAATCCCCAATCCAGGTAGCTCCGCCTGACCGCCGGCGCCCCTTCGACAAGCGCGTGATTTTCCGGATCCACCAGAACAACCGGCATCAGTCTGGCGAATTCGCTCATCTTGGCTATCGGCTGGCGATTGATTCGCCCCGTCCACGCCGACGCACTGCGTTCGACGCCCACGCGAGCTTCGGGCTGTTCGGTGCGCGCTACGACCCGCAGCTGGCGAGACCCGTCCCGAATCAGCGGCGAAATGCTGTTGGCGCGAAAAGACCGGCCTCGAGCCAGAAGGTGGATCGCCTCAAGCACGCTGGTTTTTCCGGCACCGTTCTCGCCGAAAAGCCAGTTCAGCCCGGGCGCAGGTTCCAGAGAAGCCGATTCCAGATTGCGGAAGTATTCGATGGTCAGCGAAGTCAGGCGCAAGTTTCAAGGTACCGAATAGTCAGCAGCAATGGTACCAATGCCGGGCACCGGCGACCTTTTCAATTAAACATGCAGACTTCAACTTCATGTCGCTGAGCGCTGCGCGGGGCGACACGAAGTTGAAATTGAATTCGAAAAAAGAACCCCCGGTCCGGACGGTCTTCACCGGCAATCGCAGGCCGAAGCCGTCTTGATAGTCGAATCAGGAAGTTTAATAAAAAAGCCGCTCGCATCCGTCATGGATGTTCACCACCGGCCGGGTGCCCAATCCCCTACAACTTCAACGGCATGACAACCTGCCGAACGTCGTCCTTGTCAACCGCCGTGATAAGGCAGGAACTGTCTGCACTCTTGAGCGAAAGCCTTGCCTCATCGCCGTCGATGGATCCCAGCGCGTCTAGCAGGTAGTTGACGTTAAAGCCCACGACCAGCCCGTCGTAGTTGTGGTCGGCCTCGATTTCCTCCGTCGCCTCTTCCTGCTGCGGGTTGTGCGCGACGATTCTAATGGCGCCGTCGTTGGATTCGATACGAACGCCGCGGTATTTTTCGTTGGACAGGATGGCCGCGCGCTGAAGCGCCCGAATGAAATCCTGCCTGGCCAGCGTCATGCCCTTGTCCTGGCTCATCGGGATCACTGCCTCGTAGTCCGGGAAACGTCCGTCGATCAGCTTGCTGGTCAGCGTAAGTCCGCGGCGACGCACCTGGACAAAGTTGTTGCCCAGCGCGATTTCCACCGGCTCGTCCTCGGACGACAAGATTCGAGAAAGCTCCACCACGCCTTTTCGCGGCAGGATCAGCGAGCGCCCGTCGCCCTGAACGTCAGCCTCGATTTCGGCCAGCGCCAGGCGGTGCCCGTCGGTCGCGACGGCTCGCAGCATGCCGCTCCTGAACTCCATCAGCAGGCCATTGAGGTAATGTCTGACGTCCTGGTTGGCCATCGCAAACGATGTCTTTTCCAGCAGCCAGCCCAGGCGCTCCTCCGACACGGTCAGGCGATCGGCATCGCTGCCGGAATCACTGGAGGGGAATTCGGATGCCGGTAGCGTCGCCAGCGTAAAGCGGCTGCGGCCCGCGTGAACAGCCAGTTTTTCGCCGTTGAGTTGGATATCCAATCGCACACCCTCGGGAAGCGCCTTGCATATATCGACCAGTTTGCGCGCAGGTACCGTAACGCTGCCCGGTTGCGCCACATCGGCCGAAACCTGGCCAACCATTTCGACTTCCATGTCCGAGCCCGTGATCTTCAATCCGTCGTCATCGACTTCGAGGAGGAAGTTGCCCAGCACCGGCAGCGTTTGACGACGCTCGACGACGCCGACCACCTGTGTGATCGGTACCAGCAGCGCTTCGCGTTGGATGGAAAACTTCATGGCTACTCCTAAGTCACGGCCCGACGAGTCACGGACAGATGATTCTGATTGTATTTTTATAGAATTAAATAAAACCAGTAATAGTAATGTCTGTGGGCTATCTTAAAACCTTAAAAAACCATTGAAATTCAGTAACCTGGCAATATTTCATGGTTGTATGCCCCGCTTTGCAAGCTGTGGATAAGTACTGGATGAATCGAGTGTCGGAATCCATCCCCATGTTTTCCACAGGTTCTGTACCGGCCACTCAACAGCTTTATCCCGCCAGTTCCCTCAACAGCTTTGCCTTGTCTTCGCGCAGTCTGGTCTCGGTCTCGCACAGACTTTCGATTCTACGACACGCGTGCAATACGGTGGTATGGTCTCGCCCGCCGAAGGCATCGCCGATTTCCGGCAACGAATGTCGCGTCAGCGCTTTGGCCAGCGACATCGCCATCTGGCGTGGTCGGGCGATGTTGCGTGTCCTGCGCTTCGACAGCAGGTCGGTCACGCGCAGCTGGTAATAAGCGGCCACCACTTTCTGTATGTTCTCCAGCGTGACCTGGCGATCGTGCACCGCAAGTACGTCCCTGAGAATCTCGCCCGTGTACTCCTCGTCGATGACTCTGCCCGAAAAGCGCGCGTTGGCGATCAGCGAATTCAGTGCGCCTTCCAGGTCGCGCACGTTCGAGCGCATGCGGCGCGCGATCAGCATGGCGACATTCTCATCGAGCTCCAGGCCCGCTTCGATCGCCTTTTTCATCAGTATCGCAACGCGTGTCTCGAAGTCGGGTGGTTCGATCGGCACCGAGAGACCCCAGCCAAAGCGCGAGCGCAGCCGCGTCTCTATACCTTCGACTTCCTTTGGATAGCGGTCACAGGTCAGTATGATCTGCTGGCGCGATTCGAGAAGCGCATTGAAAGTATGGAAAAACTCTTCCTGAGAGCGGTCCTTGCCGGCGAAGAACTGGATGTCGTCGATAAGCATCGCGTCGACGCCGCGATAGCGCGCCTTGAAAGCATCGATGGACCCATGGCGCAGCGCCTGGATCATTTCGCTGACAAACTTTTCAGAGTGCAGATAGACGATCTTGAAATCCGGATTGCGCGCGGCCAGATCGTGGCCGGTGGCATGTAGCAAATGAGTCTTGCCAAGACCGGTGCCACCGTAAAGCAGCAGCGGGTTGTAGGTCTTGCCGGGATTCTGGGTCACCTGGTGGGCGGCGGCGAATCCGAGCTCGTTGGATTTACCAAGGACGAAGTTGTCGAACTGGTAACGTTCGTCCAGTCCTGCACTGTACCCCTTGCCCCCGCGCGAGCGCGCCGGAATCGCCTGTTCTGTATTGCCGCCGACAACGACCTTGATCTTGTCCTTTTCGAAGCCGCTGCCGGCAAAAAAATCCCGGATCAGCGAAATGTAGTGGCCGTTGACCTGTTCGCAGACGAAGTCGTTGGGCGCGAGCAAGCGCATCTCGCCCGAACCGTTCAGTTCGGGCTGTAGCGGCCTCAGCCAGGTGTTGACCTCCTCGAGCGCGATTTCTCGCTCGAGGCGTTCGAGACAGCTTTTCCATAATGTCGTCGGATCGTTCAACTTGGTCTGACCGGTCGAGGCTATTCATCGAATCTGACCCTGCAGTATACGTGTCGGCAATTGCCGACGCACTGAGGCGCGCAATATTTGCGTTAACCCATCATAAAACGGTATAATCTCGCTCTTTTTCGTCGCTGGCGCCGACCTGGGGTCGCCGCGTCACCGCAAAAAATTTTTGCCCGAGGTATTTCGATCATGAAACGTACTTTCCAGCCAAGCAAGCTCAAGCGCGCCCGCCGACACGGTTTTCGTGCCCGCATGGCCACGCGCTCCGGTCGCGCAATCATCAACTCTCGACGTGCTCGAGGCCGGAAACGTCTGTCAGCCTGAGGGGCTTTCGAGCCGGTTGTCTGCTCCAATTAATCGCCAGGCGAGAGCTTAACGCCGGGATTTCAGACAACCGAATGTCGCTGCAACGCACGGGATACCGGCGTTCCGGAAACGATTACGGCGGAATGATTACTGCAGCATGAATACAGCGGGTTTTCCGCGTGAGGCCAGGCTGCTTTCCGGTGCTCAGTTCAAGCGCGTATTCGATGCCAGGCAGGTCGAGTCGAACCGCTATTTTCGAATCCATTGGGTCGCTCGTCCGCCGCAAGAAGACACTATGCCGGATGCCTGTCCGGGCGGGGCACGGCTGGGACTGGCGGTGGCAAAACGACTCGCGCGCCGGGCCGTTGATCGAAACCGGATACGGCGTATCGCCCGAGAAACGTTTCGTCTGCGCAGACCGATGCTGCTCCGGAACGATTTCGTCCTGCTCGTCAAGCCACCGGCAATCCAGGCGGATGTCCGAACCTTGAAACTCGCTCTCGAACAACTCTGGTCACGGTTTGAATCGCAATGAATACCCGAACGCTGCTGCTGCTTCTGCTCTCCTTTCTAGGCTTCATGCTGTACGTCGAGTGGCAAAGCGACTATGCCAACCCCGTACCCGCGCCGGTCGAAGAAATTCCAGGCCGAGAGGGCTCGACGCAAAACCGTACCGAATTTGAGCAGGCCGACGAAGCTGCCGACCTGCCCGAGCTGCCGGACGCAGGTCCGCAGGCGCTTCAGCAGCCGACCGACACCGATGCTGCGGTGCCGGGCGCCGCGGTGGCTCGCTCGGGACAGCGTATCGAGGTCGAGACCGACCTGATCACGGCCCGGATCGATCCGACCGGCGGAACCCTGACCAGCCTGAAGCTGAAGAAGTATCCGGTCAGCATTGATGCGCCCGACCAGCCCTTTGAACTGATGAGCGAAGAACTGAGCGATTTCCATATCGCCCAGGCCGGATTGATAGACCCCGACAGGCGCGCGCCGAATCACACCACGACTTATCAATTCGATCGCCAGTACTACGAACTCGCTGCCGGTGCCGATACCGTCGCCGTGCCGCTGAGGTGGCAGGACGAAAACGGCCTCGAAGTCGTCCAGACCTGGCTATTTCGCCGCGACGACTATACCGTCGAGCATCGTTTCGAAGTTCGCAACCAGGGCGGCACGACCTGGCAGGGTAGTCGCTATCTTCGCCTGCAGCGCGCCGGCGATTCAGGCTCGGGCGGCATGACGTTCACCAACCCCGAGCAGATCAGTTTCAACGGCGCGGCGGTGTACAGCCCGGAAGAGAAATTCCAGAAACTCAAGTTCGGCGATTTTGGCGACGAGCAGTACCGCAACACCATCACCGGCGGCTGGGCGGCCATGGTCGAACACTATTTTCTGACCGCATGGATTCCGCCGGGCGAGCAGTCGGCCCAGTACACCACGCGCCTGATCGACAGGCAGGTGCCAAACCGTTATGCGGTGACCGTCACCTCGACGCCCGTCGCGATTGAGGCCGGCCAGAGCCATTCGTTCGAATCCCGTTTCTTTGCCGGTCCCAAGAACCAGGACCGCCTCGATGCGATCGCGCCGGGCCTGGGCTTGACCGTCGACTACGGCATCTTCACCGTTTTTTCCAAGCCGCTGTTCTGGCTGCTCGACCATATCCACGACCTGGTCAAGAACTGGGGCGTGGCGATCATCCTGCTGACACTGCTGATCAAGCTTGCTTTCTACAAGCTCACCCAGGCGCAGTTCCGGTCGATGGGCAAACTGCGCAAGCTGCAGCCGAGAATCCAGCAGCTCAAGGAACGCTACGGCGACGACCGGCAAAAGTTCGGTCAGGCCATGATGGAAATCTACAAGAAAGAGAAGGTCAACCCGCTCGGCGGCTGCCTGCCCATTCTTGCCCAGATTCCGATCTTCATTGCGCTTTACTGGGTGCTGCTCGAATCGGTCGAACTGCGCCAGGCCAGCTTTCTGTGGGTGCCCGACCTGAGCAAGCCCGATCCACTGTTCATCCTGCCGGTGATCAACGGCGCGTTCATGATCATCACTCAACGGCTCACCCCGGCGGCCGGCATGGATCCGATGCAGCGCAAGATCATGCAATGGCTGCCGGTTGCCTTTGCGGTGCTGTTCGCGTTCTTCCCGGCCGGCCTGGTGCTGTATTGGGCGTCCAACAGCGGGATCTCGCTGCTGCAGCAGTGGTACATCCTGCGCCAGATCGATGCCGAAGAGGCACGAGCGAAAGCCTAGCAAATCACGGCAAAGCTGATGCGCGGGCGCCTGACGGCGTCCCGCGGTGCTAAGGAAGCCTCATGCACCGACGCGTACACTGCCGATTCTCCGCTCCGGCGGCTACCGCCAGCCACCCGCTTGCTAAGCTTTGCCGCGGTTTCGTCCATTAATCATCTTGCCTAAATAGTGATTTTCAAAGACCGGGTTCAAACATGACTGAAACCATCTGTGCCATTGCCTCGCCGCCCGGTCAGGGCGGCGTGGGCGTGGTGCGGATTTCGGGCACGGCCATCGATGACCTATCCGAAAGGTTGATCGGCCGATTGCCTCAGCCGCGGCGCGCTTCTCTGGTCAAGGTCCTCGATGCCAACGGCCAACCCATAGACACCGGTCTGGCGCTGTATTTTCCTGCACCGTATTCCTTTACCGGTGAACACGTGCTGGAACTTCAGCTTCACGGCTCGCCGGTGGTGCTCGAACTGGTGCTTCGCGCCTGCGTCGCAGCCGGTGCGCGCAGGGCAGGTCCGGGCGAATTCAGCCAGCGTGCCTATCTCAACAACAAGCTCGACCTGGCCCAGGCCGAAGCGATCGCCGACCTGATTGCTGCCAGCAGCGAACAGGCAGCGCGCGCCGCAAGCCGCAGCCTGGACGGCGTCTTCTCGAAGCAGGTTCACGCGCTGGCCGATCGAGTTATTGAGCTTCGCGTCTACGTCGAAGCCGCGCTTGACTTCCCCGATGAAGAAATCGACTTCCTGGCCGATGGCGATGTGCTGGGCCGGGTCAGAGTGCTGATCGACGATACCGAAGCGCTCCTGACTCAAGCCCGAGCCGGCCGACTGCTCAACGACGGACTGCGCATCGCCATCGTCGGCAAGCCCAACGCGGGCAAGTCCAGTCTGTTCAATGCGCTGGTCAAGCGCGACGCCGCGATCGTCACCGAAGTGCCGGGCACCACCCGCGACGTGGTCAGGGAAACCATCTACCTGGCCGGCATTCCGGTCACGCTTGCCGACACCGCCGGCCTGCGCGATACCGAAGACGTGGTCGAGCAAGAAGGGGTGAGACGCGCCCGAGCCGAACTGGCCGAGGCCGACCTCGTGCTCTGGGTGGTCGACATCAACGATTCTGACCCCGGACCTGTACCGGATACGACCGTGCCGGTGCTGAGAATCGAAAACAAGATTGATCTGACGGATCATCATTCCCGGAGCGAGCCCAAAGACGTCGTTATGGACGAAGAAAATCGATCGATGGATGCCATTGCGCTTTCCGCTCTGACGGGCGAAGGCATCGAGCGCCTGGATCGGGCCGTCGCCGATCGGTTCGTCGTCGCCGAATCGTCACTCGGCGAATTCACCGCCCGGGTGCGCCACGTGGAACATATCGAGGTTGCTCTGTTGCACCTCGGTGATGCCCGTGACGTGCTCGATCTAACCGCCTCGGGCGAACTTGCCGCCGAGGAACTGCGGCGCGCGGCCGAGGCGCTGGGCGAAATTACCGGGCAGGTGCACTCGGATGAACTGCTCGGGAAAATCTTTTCTTCGTTTTGTATCGGGAAGTAGGGGGTTCATCGTTTCTTCGGCTTCTCGTTTTGGCGCGCGCTGCAATACCTGAATCCATTTCGCCACGCGCTGCGCCCGGAAAACACATTTGAGTTGATTTCGAAAAACCAAGGCGGCTGCCCCCGACTCTGTTGCGCGCATCACCGCGGGGCGAAATGAGATTGAAATTGAAATCGACACTTCAAGCGGCCGGCCCCGCAGGGGCGCACGCCCATTGACTCCAACCACAAACCCAACCTATTCTCGACATTCGTTCATGTCGAGAATCAGAATGCCGGCATCACTCCAGCAACAGATCATCGACCGGGCCCGCAAGACGCCCGATCAGGTTTATCTCTGCCAGCCCGTCGACCGGGTCTGGAAGCAATGGACATGGGCGGAGGCCTTTGACGAAGCCACGCGTCTGGCCGCGGGTTTGCGAAAGCTGGGCCTTGGCGCCGGCGACCGGGTCGGGCTTGTGTCGAAGAACTGCGCGCACTGGGTGATTGCCGACATGGCGATGATCCTGGCCGGCATGGTCAGCGTTCCGATCTATCCAACGGCCAATGCGCGCACCATCCGCCAGGTGCTGGCACACAGTGAAGCCAGCGCATGCATCATCGGCAAGCTCGAGCACGCGGCGTCCCAACTGCCCGGCATTCCCGACGACTTGCCGACAATCGCCATGCCGTATCCCGGTGCCGAGGCGATGCACCAATGGAGCGACCTGGTGGCCGAACCGGTCGAAGATTTCAGGATTCACGATGCCGCTGAAGACGATCTGGCCACCCTGCTTTACACGTCGGGTTCGACCGGCGAACCCAAGGGCGCGATGCACAGCTATGCCAACTTTTCTTTCGTTGGCGAGTCGCTGGCCACCGCCGTCGGCGTCCGCGATGGCGATCGCATACTTTCATATCTGCCGCTGTCGCATTGCACCGAACGTGCCTACGTCGAAGCCGGCAGCTTCTACGGCGGATCGACGCTGTATTTCGTCGAGACGCTGGAAACGTTCATGGCCGATTTGCAGCACGCCGAACCCACGTTGTTCGGTTCGGTGCCGCGGCTGTGGAAGAAGTTCCAGCTCGGGGTGCTGGAAAAGATTCCTCACCGAAAGCTCGAAACCATGCTCAAGCTGCCGATCGTCAACATGATGATTCGCAACAAGATCAAGAAAGGACTTGGGCTGCACAAGGGTGACTGGTATGCCAGCGGCTCGGCGCCGATCGCGCCCGTGCTTCTGGAGTGGTGGCACCGGGTGGGCGTGACGATCTGCGAAGGTTGGGGCATGACCGAGACCTTCGCTTACGGAACTCAGGTCGGCCGCGGCGAGAAACCTCGCATCGGCACGATCAGCAAGGCCCTGCCCGGGGCGGAACTGCGAACGGGCGCCGACGACGAACTGCTGATCCGCTGCCCGTGCATGATGCAGGGTTACTACAAGCAGGATGATCTGACGAAGGATAGTTTCGAGAACGGCTTCTTCAAAACCGGTGACCGCGCATTCATTGACGACGAAGGCTGGGTCAGGATCACTGGTCGGGTCAAGGAGGTGTTCAAGACCACCAAAGGCAAGTACGTCGCCCCAGTGCCGCTGGAAAGTCTGCTGGCAAAGAACGAGCTCATCGAACAGGCCTGCGTGGTCGGCGATCATCTGGATCAGCCGGTCGCGCTGGTGCAGCTGGCCGAGCACGTAAAACTGGAGATGCGAGAGTTGCGTCGCCAGCTTGTCGACACGCTGGATGCGGTCAACAGTGAGCTCGAATCGCACCAGCGCATCAGCCACGTCATCGTTGTTCGGGAACGCTGGACCGTCGATAACGAACTGCTGACGCCAACCCTCAAGATCCGTCGCCCGCAGATCGAAAAGCGCTACCGCCCGGCGATCGAGCAAGCGAGCGACAGGGTGTCGTTTTATTCCGGCGCGGGAGCTGATTGAGTTCTTGAAGGCATAGGAAAAAGGAAAAAGGTGAAAGGCAAAAGGATAAAGGGGAAGATCAAGACGGCGCTTTCGAAGACGCGAAGGTGCAAAAAACCGCAGAAACGAGGAATACGGAAACGAAATAAATAATCGTGAATAAAAACCTCATCTTGCAGAGACGCCGAGCAAAAATATAAGAATGAAAACACTTCTCGCGAAGGCGGAAAGAAGAGCGACGAGCGACAATGGTTCTTTAACCAGATTTTCTAGTTCGTAGCGGCCGGGCTTGGACCGGCAAGGAAAGTGGTGCGTTACGCCTTCGGCTTTACGGCCCCCTGCAAAATCACGCCAGCCCGCGTAGACACGACACCGACCAGGCTACTCATAGCCCAGGCGACACGTTTTTGAACGCGGGCCGAAAGCAGTGTAATCTGTGGCACTTCCCGAGCCGTGCCCTGTTACCCAATGACCAGAATCCTTGCAGTCGTATTGTTTCTTGCCCTGACGTTAGCCTCGATCGCTTTCGCTGAAATCGAGCCCGCGCCCGATCGCGATCGCGGCGAGGGGCCTTTCGAGCAGCTGATTCTCCGTGGCGGCATCCTGGTCAATGGCACCGGCGCGCCGCCGATCGGGCCGGTCGATATCGTCATCGAGAACAACCGCATTACCCGAATTGCCAGGCTGGCCGCGCCCGGTGTAGCGGTCGACGAAGAAGACCGGCCGAAGCTGGCCGAGAACGGACGCGAAATCGACATTGCCGGCCAGTACGTGCTGCCCGGGTTCGTCGACATGCACGGCCACATTGGAGGAAAGGCCCAGGGTACGCCCGCCGAATATGTGTTCAAGCTTTGGCTCGGTCACGGCATCACCACGGTACGCGATCCAGGATCGGGCAACGGTCTGGACTGGACGATGAACGAGCGCAAGCGCAGCGCCGAAGGCCACATCGTCGCGCCGCGCATTCAGGCCTACGTCACATTCGGTCAGGGCCGCGACCGCCCGATAACGACCGCGAAACAGGCGCGCGAATGGGTCGACGAAGTCAAGGCGCGGGGCGCCGATGGCGTCAAGTTCTTCGGCGCGCGACCCGAGGTCTTGATGGCGGCGCTGGATCAGGCAAAGAAGGCCGGCCTCGGCACCGCGATGCATCACGCGCAGATGGACGTCGCCCGCGCCAACGTTCTGGATACCGCGCGCGCCGGGCTGACCACGATGGAGCACTGGTACGGCCTGCCCGAAGCGCTGTTTGCCGACAAGACCATCCAGCATTACCCGAACGACTACAACTACGCCAACGAATATCACCGATTTGCAGAGGCCGGCAAACTCTGGCGCCAGGCTGCGGGACCGGACCACCCGCGCTGGCAGACAGTGCGCGACGAGCTTATCGAGCTAGACTTCACGCTCGATCCCACGCTGACCATCTACCAGGCCAACCGCGATTTCATGGCCGCGCGGACGGCCGAGTGGCACGACGACTACACGCTGCCCAGCCTGTGGGATTTCTACGCGCCCAGCCGGCAGGCCCACGGCAGCTACTGGTTCGCCTGGTCGACTGCAAACGAGGTCGACTGGCAGCAGAATTATCGCCGCTGGATGGCGTTCATCAACGACTACAAGAACCATGGCGGCCGGGTAACAGTCGGATCGGACTCCGGATACATCTACAAGCTTTACGGCTTTGGTTACGTGGAGGAGCTGGAATTACTCCAGGAAGCCGGCCTCCATCCGCTGGAAGTACTGCGCGCCGCGACGCTTCATGGCGCAGAAGCGCTGGGGATCAGTGACATTACCGGCTCCGTAGAAGTCGGCAAGCACGCCGATCTGGTGGTGGTTGCGGATAATCCCCTGGCCGACTGGAAAGTGCTGTTCGGCACGGGCGCTGTCCGCGTGACCGAAGACAACCGCGTCATCCGCACCGGCGGCGTGAAGTACACGATCTCGCGCGGCATCGTTTACGACGCCGCGGAACTCAGACACGACGTGCGCGAAATGGTGCGCGACGCCTGGGCAAAAGCCGGGCGCGAACTGACCCAACCGGGTGTGACCTCCGCGCCTTGAATTTCTCGCTCAATCCGTCGCCGAAGCACGCGGCCTGATCGAACCGGGCGGGGCGATGTTCAGTGGTCGTCGGGTGTACTGCAGGCCTGGTTGAGCTTGATCGAAAGCTTGCCGTGGATTTCGACCAGTGGATGTTCGAAACCCATGGTTTCGGCCTCGATGACCTGCCGGCCTTTGCATGGCTGCTCGAGTTCGAGCAGTACCTGCGCCAGGTTCAGGCGAGCCGGCCAATGTTCGGGCTGGGCGGCCAGCGCCCGGCGGAAGCTGTCGGCCGCGGCCTCGCGCTGATCCAGTTCGTAACTGGCATTGCCCAGGCCCATATGCACCAACGCTGTATCCGGCCAGTGTTCTGCCGCCGCCGCCCAGGCGCGCAGTCGCGATTCGGGGCGGGCGTTCTCGTCGAAGTCCGCAAGCGCGCGGAATACTGCGGCCTGGGCGGGTTCGGCCGGCAATTCGCCAGGCTCCAGAACGACGATGGCCCAGCGCGAGGCCCAGTCCCACTGGCGCATCCATTTCGAGACTGAAGTTGCCTGCACGCGCTCGGTGCCCGACCGCATCAAGATCTCGCCCTGTTCGCGGTCGTAACCGACCACCACTGCGTAGTGCCATGCAGGAAAGCTTCTGACCCGAAGGTTCTGAAGAATGAGCACTGGATGACCGGCCTCGACCTCGGCCAGTACCGCCGAAAGTTCGCCGGGCACGCGAAACGGAATCCGATCGAAGCTTCGCGCCCCTGCCATCATTTCAACTTGCAGACTGCCCTTGAGGTCGGGCACGTAGACGCGCTCGGCGACCGTGTTGTATTCGGGGTTGGCGCCGCTGGCCTCCAGCATGGTGGTGAGCGCAGCGGGTCCACAATGGTATTCCAGCTGCGGGTGGAAAGGAGTTTCAGCCAGGTCGACCCGGGGCGCCAGCGATTGCGGAATTCGGGTGTCGTAGGTGGCGCAGCCGCCGGCAAGCAGTATCAGCGCGGCCAGGCCGGCCGCGCCGATGCCGCGGATACCAGGCGTCAAGTGGACTTGAAGATGTCGGTAACGCCGACGAACTCGAGGATGATCAGGACGATGAACACCACGCCGGCAATAACGACTACACCGCTGCCTGCAGCCGGCATCTCATCAATGCGTCCGGCGACCTGTTCCAGTTCGGCTGCGCTCAGGTTGGCTACGCGTGCCATGGCCTTTTCGTGACTGATGCCGTACTGAGACAGTTCTGCGGCGACATCGTCGCGCAGCAGAAATGCTTCGATCCTGGTTTCGAGCTGACCTGTTTCCAACGCCAGCGCGTCGCCGGTCGAAACAAGCTGCGCGTGCGCGGGGAAAGTCATGGCCGCCAGCAGCACCAATATCAGTGCATTTCGAAATATCATTCCAGTCATCAGATTAGCCCTCCGTTGATAGGCCAATGAACATAACACAGCTGTCAGGAGTGTTCATTGCTCAGGATTTTATTAACACTCCCGCAAGCAGGGCATTCAGGACCGGCTGGAGCTACTGGCCGAAGTCTTCGCCATCGATGCCTGCGCTTACGCGATTCTCTCGAACCATTATCAACTCGTACACCACATCGATGAGCAGAGCGCGCTGTTTTGAGGCGTTTGTCCAATGAGTTCTATTTTTGATTTTTTGAGCCTGGAAATTATCAGGGGCATGGGGAATTACCTGCCGCAGGCGTTTGTGCCGTCTATTTCGGCGTTGCTGATTCGGCACCTTAAGGCGGCGTAGGCCAAGCCGTCCCCAACCTTCTCAGGAATTGCCAGATGCGCCGTCCTTCAAGAGATGCCAGTCCAATTGGTTGCATCTTTATCTGTTGCAATTTGTTTGTTGGGTGCGATCGGCATCTTCGGCATTGCGATTCGCCTCACAACGCGCACCGTACCCGAGCGGAGCAACCTGATCGAGGTTAACGAGCCCGAGAGTACAGGTGGTAGGGTTAAGCACTGGTTTCGCTCATGCTGCAATGGAGAACAGCGATGATGTCCGAATCCCGCGCAACGAAACGTGCCGAGCTTCACCGCATGGTCATGGACAAGCATGTCTGCCCTTATGGGCTGAAAAGTCGCCACCTGCTGCACAAACACAACTTCGAAGTGGACGATCACTGGCTGACCACCCGCGAGGAAACGGACGGCTTCAAGGAAAAGCATGCGGTCTCCACGACGCCGCAGACATTCATCGGCGGCGAGCGGATCGGCGGTTACGACGAGCTGCGCCAATACTTTGGCGAGTCCAAGCCGGATAAACAGGAGACCAGCTACCGGCCTGTGATCGCAATTTTCGCCACCGCATTTCTGATGGGTCTGGCGATCAGCTGGGTCAGGTTTGGCACCGTCCTGACCGTGCGCATGCCCGAATTTTTTATCGCCACCGCCATGTGCCTGCTCGGCGTCCAGAAACTGCAGGATATCGAGAGCTTCAGCACCATGTTCCTGAATTACGATCTGCTGGCTCGACGATGGGTGCCGTACGGCTACCTCTACCCCTTCGGTGAAACGCTGGCAGGCGTGCTGATGATCTCCGGCGCACTCGTCTGGCTGGCTGCTCCCATTGCGCTGTTCATTGGCACCGTTGGTGCCGTTTCAGTGTTCCGCGCGGTCTACATCGAAAAACGCGAACTCAAATGTGCCTGCGTGGGCGGCAACAGCAACGTACCGCTGGGCTTTGTCTCACTCACGGAAAACCTGATCATGATGCTGATGGGCTTGTGGATGCCGATCCGGATGATCTGGCTCGATCAGTAGGCCAGCGCAAATTTCACGTAAGATCTGGCCCGGACACACATCAAGAATACACATCGAACTCCGTCGACACCCCGTCTTTGTTAGT
>JGI12048J13642_10571302_pt1 | contig 27090 bp, 24 predicted proteins | sample ElkSlonscriptome_16_FD_13642 | JGI IMG/M metagenome (IMG submission 13642)
TTATCGAGCTCGCTTGCACCCAAGTATTTATCTTTTGCAACGCGTGCTTCTATACGATCGATAATTTTCAAAGTCGTGTTGACTCCTACATCTGAAGAAATCAGAATTTCTTCGAGGTTGTCGAGCACCTCTTCGTCGACCTTTGACTTACCGGCTACTGCTTTAGTAAGTTTGGAAAAAAGACCTGTCTTGGTTTTTTCCAATCCTTCATCCAGTTTTTCCTTCTTGTCTTTCGAGAAAATATTGAAAATTCCCATATCAAATTGAATTTAAACGCAAAAAGCCTTTTCCCATTAGGCGGAAAAAGGCTTGAAGAAATTCATACAAGGAAGACTACTTCTCTTCCTTAAAAAAGTCAGAAACTTTATCGTTGGTAACGATTTCTTCACGAAAGCTGTAAGAACCTGCATTGTTCTTTACCATCTTGATCACTTTCGTGTGGTTCTTTCCGCCACCTGTTTGTAGTGTTGCTACGGTCTTCTTTGCCATGACTCAAATTATTTAATCTCCTTATGGACAGTCTTTTTCTTCAAGATAGGGTTGTACTTCTTGAGCTCCATTCTGTCCGGAGTGTTTTTTCTATTCTTGGTAGTGATGTAACGAGAAGTACCAGGTTGACCTGATTCCTTGTGCTCGGTGCATTCCAAAATTACTTGAACGCGGTTCCCTTTCTTTGCCATTTCTACTCTTATTTTCCGTTGTAATAGCCTTTCTCTTTCGCTCTTTTCAGCGCTTTGGCTATTCCAATTTTGTTAACCGTACGAAGGGCGGATGTAGAGATTGTCAAAGCAATCCATCTATCCTCTTCGGGCAGGTAAAATTTCTTTTTTATCAAATTCGGTTGAAAGCGGCGTTTGGTCCTGCGATTCGAAAACGAAACATTATTTCCGACCATTGCCTTCTTTCCCGTAAGCTCACATGATTTTGCCATGATTACTGTCCTTTAGGGTGTAAAAAGTGGGGTGCAAATAACGGTATTTTCTTCCTATTATTCAAAGCTTCCTGAAATAATTTCTTGGCGCATCCAATTTAAAGCGCTAAGCATTGATATTCTGATGTTTCGCTCGCGACTTTTTCCCAAGTGAAGGACTTTAGACAGCGTTTTCTGCCTACCGGCGATGGCCACCCAAACCGTACCGACCGGTTTTTCATCAGATCCACCGTCGGGACCGGCTACACCTGATGTAGCAATTCCAAAGTCCACATCCAGTTTATCTCTAACTCCCTCAGCCATTTCCCGAACTACCTGTTCGCTCACAGCTCCATAGTTCTTCAGACTCTCTCCTTTCACATCCAAAATTTTCATCTTGGCTTGGTTGCTATACGTCACCATGGAGCCCATAAAGTGTTGCGAAGAACCCGGAATGGAGGTGATTTCATGAGCGATCAACCCGCCCGTGCAACTTTCGGCTGCCGCTAAAGTCCAACCTCGAGATTGAAACAGATCCTGCACGGCTTTGGCCACCGTATCTTTCTCTCGACCAAAAATGTACTCGGGAATCCGCTTTTCTAACTCAGATATGTAATGTTCTACCTTTTCGAAAGCGGCTACTTTATCGCCGTTTTCCGCGAAAGCGGAAAGACGTAGCTTTACTAAACCGGGCGAGGGCAAATAAGCTAAAGCAATCCCATCATTTCGCAGAGCCGTTTCCCAATCGCTGATTTTTTCAGCTAAAAAGCTCTCACCGATACCTTGCGTTTGAACGGTCTGATGGATGATTGTTTTAGTGGGAAAGTGTTTTTTGATTCGTTCGAGCCCATGGTCACGCATGATACCTTTCATTTCGTAAGGAACTCCCGGCATGGAAATCAAAACTTTTCCTTCTTTCTCGAACCACATACCCATGGCCGTACCTCGGGTATTTTTTAAAATCTTCGCATCCTTTGGAAGGTCCGCTTGCTGTCGATTTGTTTCGAGCATTTGCAGCCCTTTGGACTCAAAGTAGCTGTCAATCGCGGCCAGAATCTCTTGGTTTCTTTCCAAGGTTGTATTAAAGTATTCGGCTAAGGTAAATTTGGTCACGTCATCTTGGGTGGGTCCGAGACCGCCTGTCATTAATACCAAGTCTGCCCGCCTAAAAGAATCGTCTACTGATTCCCGAATGGCCTCTGGGGTATCACTGATGGTGACGATGCGGTTGAGCTTTATTCCTATCAAATGTAATTGCTCGCCCAACCATGCAGAATTGGTGTCGATGGTTTGACCAATCAGAATTTCGTCGCCGATGGTAATTATCTCCGCTTTCACGGCGCAAAATTACGGAATTATCAGCGGTCACAAACAAAAAGAATCGGCTCAAAGGCCGATTCTTAATCCGGTTCTTGCAGGTTTTGCGAGGCTTATTGCACCTCTTGATAGGTAGGACGATTATCAGTGTGATGCTTGGTATAAGCCGCACATTTCTTTTGACCACCCGAACAGGATTGGATCAATGCGACAATTGCCATCCCTACCAAAATTGTGAATAATCTTTTCATGTGAAGGGTTCTTTATTCTCAGAAGTATACCGCATTATGTTGTGAAGGTTTCAAAAAAAAGCCCAACGACCGTTCATCATAGATTCAAACCGATCAAATAGTACTTGGTTAAATTATGGTACTTTGTTTTGCATAGTACTATTTAAAATATGTATGTTTGTCACGGTTAAATAGTAAACAAGCAAAACAAATGGCAATTTTATTAGAGGGCAGACACTTATTCAAGGAGCTACTAATCCGAACGGTCTGCCCTTTTCACAAAACTGAAAATCGACACTATGAAGATTGAAAACACCAAGGCCCAAATGAGAAAGGGAGTTTTGGAGTTTGTAATTCTTCAGCTTCTGAGTCAAAAGGAAATGTATCCATCGGATATAATCGGCGAGCTGAAAGAATCAAAACTCATCGTAGTAGAGGGAACGCTCTACCCCCTGCTTACAAGGCTTAAAAATGCAGGGCTTTTGCACTATCGCTGGGAAGAGTCTAAATCAGGACCACCTAGAAAATACTACAAGCTCACTGAGCTGGGAGAGCAATTTTTAAACGAGTTGAGCCAAACTTGGAACGAATTGGTTCACGCTGTAAAACAAACTACTACCAAGGACTGACTATCATGAACAAAACAATAAACGTAAATATAGGAGGCCGTATCTTCAGCATAGAAGAAGATGCATACGCCAAATTGGAAAAATACTTGAGAGCCATTCGGAATTCCTTCGAAGGTCATCAAAGCGCCGATGAAATCATCTCTGATATTGAATTGAGAATCTCGGAACTCTTCGCCGAGCGTATTTCAGAAAGCAAGCAGGTTATCATATTGTTCGATGTAGATGCCGTAATCGGTATAATGGGAAGCCCGGAAGATTACATCGATCCTGAAGACGATGAATTTGAGGAGGAATTCACACACAAGAGAACAGGTCGAACCTATGAAAAACGCGTTTTTCGCGATCCTGACGACAAGTTACTTTTCGGAGTCTGCAGCGGACTGAGTGCCTACCTGGGCTGGGACCCATTAGTGCTGCGGGCAATATTCGTCATCTCTACCTTGGCTTGGGGAGTAGGTCCGATCATTTATATCATTCTGGCTCTTATCATTCCCAAAGCTAAAACCACTGCCGAAAAACTTCAAATGCGCGGGGAACCTGTAACGGTAGACAATATTTCTAAAAAGGTAAATGAATCCTTTTCAGGAATGAAAGAAGACATTAAAGACTTCGGAAATAGAAACAAGTTCAGCGGGGAAAGAGCGAATAGCGCGGGAAAGCAAATAGGCGACGTGATCAGTGATTTTTTCGATGCACTCGGAAGAGTACTGAAAGTCCTCATCGTCGTCTTGGCAAAGATTTTTGGAGTGGTTTTGTTTATGGCAGGATTACTGGGTCTTGTGGCTCTTATCACCAGCTTATTCGGAATGGACTCATTTCTGAGTAGCACGGGCTCGCGTGAGGTATCTGAATTTGTAAACTCAACCCTTACAGACCCATCGAATCGAAATTTATTTTTCAGTGGGATCGCACTAGTATTGGGTATTCCTGCCTTATCGCTGTTGCTTTTAGGTATCAGACTCTTGTTTCGTCAAGTACGTTATACGGGCTACCTTCCCATTATTTTATTGATATTCTGGTTCGTGGGGATCGGATTATTGGCAGCAGGCGGTGCTCATTTGGTAAAAGACCGAAGAGCCCAGGCCGAATTTACGGAGAGCCTTAAGCCAAATTTGGCTGCTTCGGTGGACACGTTAGTACTGGATGCGGAATCCTCAGAATTTTCGAGATTCAGATTTTCAGGTGATTTCATGGATGGCTCAGTCTTTTTTGAAGGAGGTGTAACAATTCCATGGGCTGATTCGACTAATGTAGTGTACGTGGGAAAGAATAGAATTACCATTAAGCAAGCAGCAGGAGATCAATTTCTTCTCGAAGTAGAAAAATCGGCCCGAGGTTCCTCGCAAAAAGATGCCATCAGGAATGCGCGCCAAATGAAATCCAATTGGTCAATAGCCGGTGACAGCTTGAGACTCTCCCCCTACTTTGTTTTAGAAACGGGGAGCAAAATCAGAGGTCAAGAGGCACGATACCATTTGTTTGTCCCGATTGGCAAAGCGGTTCATCTAGCTCCGGGTTCAGAGGATATCATCTATAATATCCCGAATGTAACCAACACCTACGATTGGGATATGCTCGGAAAGACCTGGCTGATGACGGAAAATGGATTGAAGTGTACGACTTGTCAGTATGAAGGTAAAGCGGATGAAGAAGACGAAATTGACACGCGAGAAGAATACCAACCGGATAATTATCCTGAAGAGTATGAAGAAGAAAACGAAGTTATTTAATCAGGCTAAATAAAAAGTACAAACTAACCATTAAACAAACCAAACGGCGGGTCTCTCGGGATCCGCCTACAATCACTCTGAAGTCATGACAAAGAAATATGCACCCCCGCTGATTCTGATTGCTTGTTTCATACTTGTAGCCTTCCTTACCATGATCTATGGATTAACGCACGCGGCGCCTTTCACAGAAAACAAGCCGCGCGTTGAAAAAACCACTACAGGATACTCCATGCCTAACGTCCTACCCGTCGTTTGGATGGGAAACAATTGACAAACAACATTTTTGCCCGTTAAGGAGCTGTAAGGAAAAAGGCATCCGGATTTATTATCTTTGCGGTCCCTAAATACCACCTGTATGAAGACCGAAGAACAAGCCGTTTCCACCCAAGAAGAAGCCTTTATTCAAGAGATCATTTCTGATTTCAAATTGGCCTGTGAAAGCCGCGAAGCTTCAATTCTAGGTAGAAAAGAGGTTCTTACCGGTAAGGCGAAATTTGGCATTTTCGGAGATGGAAAAGAGTTGGCACAGATAGCTATGGCCAAGCAGTTCGAGAACGGCGATTTTCGATCAGGTTACTACCGCGATCAGACTTTCATGATGGCTATCGGGGAGTTGACCATCAAGCAAGCCTTTGCAGCACTCTATGCCCACCCGGATATAGAAAAAGACCCCAGCAGTGCAGGCCGACAAATGGGTGGGCACTTCAGCACGAGAAATCTGGACGCTGATGGAAATTGGAAAGATCTCACGGCTCAAAAAAATTCTTCAGCAGATATTTCTCCCACAGCCGGTCAGATGCCTCGACTGGTCGGTTTGGCGCAAGCCTCTAAAGTATATAGACAGAATAAAGAGTTGCACAAGGGATTCGAGAAATTTTCGAATGACGGAAACGAGGTAGCTTTTGGAACCATCGGTGATGCCAGTACCAGCGAAGGGCTTTTCTGGGAATCATTTAATGCGGCAGGCGTATTGCAAATACCCATGGTCATGTCAGTTTGGGATGATGGATACGGAATTTCAGTTCCGAAAAAATACCAAACTACCAAGGGAAGTATTTCCGAAGCATTGAAAGGTTTTCAAAGATCGGAAGACAGTCCGGGCTATGAAATTTTCAAGGTTAAAGGTTGGGATTATGTCAACCTCGTAAAAACATATGAAGAGGCAGTAGAACTATCGCGAAAAGAACACATTCCGGTTCTTATCCACGTAGAAGAGGTAACACAGCCTCAAGGGCATTCCACATCAGGCTCTCACGAACGCTACAAATCAAAGCAGCGATTAGAATGGGCCAAAGAGCATGACTGCATCAGCAGATTCAAAACGTGGATCGTTGAACATGACCTTTCAACTGAGGAAGAGTTAGATGCTATTGCCAAACAGGCAAAGAAAGATGTGCGGGCTTCTCAAAAAGAAGCGTGGAATGAATTCCAATCCGAGATCGATGCGGAAAGAGATGAATTGCTTGCCATATTAAATAAAGCTGCCGGTAACGAAAAAATTGATTCGATCTTGAGCAATTTGAATTCGATAACCGAATTGCTTCGAAAGGATGTTTTGTCAAATGCCAGAAAAGCCCTTTATGCTTTACGGGAAAACAAAGAAGAACCCCGACAAGAATTGCAATCGTGGATTGAGGGATACCGAAAACGATACAGCAGGAAGTACAGCTCTCACCTTTTCAGCGAAAGCGAAAGCTCACCACTGAATATCGGCGAATCCGCTCCTTCCTACAATTCTGAAGAGATGGTGGATGGGCGTATTGTGCTACGCGACAACTTTGAAGCCCTCTTCAGGAAGTATCCTGAAATTTTGACCTTTGGTGAGGACGTGGGCAAAATAGGCGGAGTGAACCAAAGCATGGAAGGCATGCAAGACAAGTTCGGGGAGTTGCGCGTTTCAGATACGGGAATTCGTGAAGCTACCATTATTGGGCAGGGAATAGGAATGGCAATGCGCGGCCTCAAACCCATCGCAGAAATTCAATACCTCGACTACTTGCTTTACGCACTCCACGTAATGAGCGATGACTTGTCTACAGTGCAATACCGTACGGCCGGAGGGCAAAAAGCACCATTGATTGTACGGACACGCGGACATAGACTGGAAGGCATCTGGCATTCCGGTTCACCAATGGGAGCCATTTTGGGCGCCATTCGCGGTATCCACGTATGTGTACCAAGCAACATGACCACTGCTGCGGGAATGTACAACACCCTCATGCAAGGAGATGATCCTGCCTTGGTAATAGAACCTTTGAACGGCTACCGAATCAAAGAAAAGTTACCATCAAATATGAGCGAATTCACTGTAGAACTCGGCGTGCCTGAAGTGGTGAAAGAAGGCGAAGACCTAACGATTATATCTTATGGTTCGACGTTCAATATTGTAAAAGAGGCCGCCGAAACACTCGAAGGTATGGACATCGACATCGAGCTCATCGACATCAGGACGCTTTTACCCTTCGATAAAAACCACGTAGTTCTCGAGAGTCTCAAAAAGACCAATCGCCTCTTGATAGTGGACGAGGATGTGCCTGGTGGTGCCTCTGCATTTATTCTAGATAAGATACTCAACGATCAAAACGGATACTATTTCTTGGATAGCAAGCCGATAACCCTTTCGGCAAAAGCCCACAGACCTGCCTACGGAAGCGACGGTGATTATTTTTCCAAGCCAAACCACGAAGACATCGTAGAAACAGCCTACGGAATAATGCACGAATTTAACCCTTCAGGCTACCCACCTTTATTCAATTGAGTAGCAGAGGTGAATGGGTCAACAATTCAATTGTGAAGAAATTATTATCTAAAAATTGAGGCGGTAAGTCGCGTCACTTCGACTTATTCTTTATTTTGGCTCCCCTTAAGGTGTATCATTGACACCAATATTCGATTGTACATGAATAGAAAGAATATGTGGAAGACGGCTGGTCTCGCTTGTTTGTTTTTGCTTCTTGGACTGGTTTCACACGCTCAAGGCACGATTACAGGAACCATCTCCGATGACGATACGGGTGAAACGTTGATAGGCGCTTCAGTGGTGATTAAAGGGACTACAACCGGGACGACAACTGATATTGACGGCAACTTCAGCCTGAAGGTGAATCAGAATCCGCCGATTACGCTGGTCATCAATTTTCTCGGTTATACCGCCACAGATTACACGGTAAATTCTTTTGACGAGAAAGTGAAGGTAGCATTGGGAACGGACAATGTTTTGATCAATGAGGTGGAGGTAGTAGGAAGCCGCATTAGTGAAAAAACAAAGCAAGCTCCGCTTACGGTGGAATCGATGGATATAATCGCGATTAAAGAGGCACCATCAGGTAATTTCTACGAAGGCTTGGGAAATCTTAAAGGAGTGGATATCACATCAGCCAGTTTAGGCTTTAAGATTCTGAATACACGGGGGTTCAATAGCACTTCACCTGTGCGATCACTTCAATTGATAGACGGGGTCGACAATCAATCGCCGGGTCTCAATTTTTCATTGGGAAACTTTCTCGGAGCCTCTGACCTAGACATTCAATCGGTAGATATCGTAGCAGGAGCAAGCTCCGCGTATTATGGACCAGGCGCTTTTAACGGCGTAATAGATATGCGCACTAAAGACCCTTTTCTTTTCCCGGGCCTAACGGTATCATTAAAAGCCGGTGAACGATCGTTATTTGAAGGAGCAGTGCGTTGGGCAGAGGTTTTTAAAAACAAGGAGGGGAAAGACAAATTCGGTTACAAGTTGAATTTTTTCTACCTGAGCGCGTTAGATTGGGAAGCTGAAAACTACGATGCCATTGAAGGACTGGCGGTAGACCGAACCAATTACTCCGGTTATGATGCTGTTAATATTTACGGTGATGAGGTGACCACCGGTGGAAATATCTTTATCAACGACCTGGGGCCCAGCATCACTCAACGACCGGGGTTAACGCGAGTGTACCGCCCGGGTTATCGCGAAATAGATCTGGCTGATTACGACACGAAAAACTTAAAATCGAGTGCAGGTCTTTACTACAAGTTCACCGAAGACTTGGTTTTGGATTATTATTTCAATTATGGAAACGGGACCACTGTCTATCAGGGTGATAATCGCTACAGCTTAAGAGATATTCAATTCTACCAGCATAAAGTCCAAATAGAGAAGAAAGATAAATTCTTCTTCAGAGCATATGCTACCAGTGAAGATGCAGGTAATAGCTATGATGCCGTTTTGACAGGGACATTGCTTTCAGATGCCCATATGACGGAGGGTACATATTATCGCTCCTATTCCCAAAATTATGAAACTTTCAATGATCAGCTTTTCATGGCGGGAATGCCGAGTCCTGATAGCTCTGAATATGCTTCGACGCAACCACAGTTCATCGATTACTTCGATCCTGTAACGGGTGAAGCACCAGGTTTCGCTGAAGCAAATACATCTTGGCGTCGAATGGTTCAAAATGATCAACTCGAATGGGCACAAGAGAATGCTGAGTTTATGCAAGAGTACAATGAATTGATCCGCAGGACCACCAAATCGCAAGGAGAAAACCAATATTACGAACCGGGAACAGCTCGATTTGATTCCCTCTTCAACGACATTACCTCACGACTCTTTACAGAAGGTGGCTCACGGTTTTTCGATCAATCGAGTCTCTATCATGCTCAAGGAGAATACATATTTGATCTTCCATTCATAAAGATTCGTGTGGGAGGAAGTGGAAGACTTTATCGTCCAAACTCCCGGGGAACAATTTTCGAAGATACCCTTCAATACACACGAGAAACTGTTATCAATGAAGATGGAACCACCTCTGTTATACGCACTGACAGCACTTTTAGAGAAGTTACGAATTGGCAGGCGGGTGCTTATGCCGGAGTTGAGAAAAAATTCGTTGATGACAGACTTACCGTTCAGGCAACGTTGCGAGTGGATAAAAACGAAAATTTTGACGCAGTGGTATCGCCTGCGGCCAGTTTGGTATTTCAATTGAATGAAAACACCATCTTGAGAGCAGGTGTGTCGTCTGCCGTTCGAAATCCAACGATGGCCGATCAGTTTTTGTACTACGATGTGGGCAGAGCCATACTCCTTGGCAACCTTTCCGGTCAAGACTCATTGGTTACACTGGATTCATTTGATGATGCGAGAAATAGCAGACTTTTTGATTGGAATAGATTGGACTTCTTCAATGTGGATCCGATTCGACCTGAAAAAGCGAGGACATTTGAGGTGGGTTACCGAGGAACTGTGAGCAATAAAATTTACATAGATGCGGGCTATTATTATACGTTTTATGAAGACTTCATCGGATTCAATATTGGTTTAACTCTGCCATACACACCTCAGGCAGAACGACCCGACTTCACAAGTTTGCAAGCATTCAGAGTTGCGGCAAATGCGACGGAAACGGTAACCACACAAGGTTTTTCAATTGGGGTGAATTACTACTTCTACAAAACATTTGCCCTCAATACAAATTATAGCTGGAACAATTTGGTCAGTGGTGAAGATGACCCGATTATACCTGCATTCAACACCCCTGAGCATAAGGTTAACATTGGAATAAATGCTCGAGACCTGAAAACTGATTTCGGTCTTTTCCGGTTGAAAAACTGGGGATTCAATGTAAACGCGAAATGGGTAGATGGCTTTATCTTCGAAGGAAGTCCGCAGTTCACAGGTTTTGTCCCATCCTACTACATGATTGATGCAGCGGTAATGACAAATTTCAAAAAGATAAACACCACTTTAAAAATAGGCGCTTCCAACCTCACCGACAACAGAGTATTCACTGTTTATGGAGGACCTTTTGTCGGAAGAATGGCTTACATTTCGCTCGTTTACGAATGGTTGAATCGATAAATGTCTTAAATTAACATCCCATTACTAAATAGAAATAACACAGTACGTATGAAGAAAAATTTACTTGGTTTAAGTCTTGGAATATTCCTGACAGCCTCATTTCAAACTCAGGCTCAGCGCTACGCAACCGAAATCTACTCGACAAATGATGTAGAATCTGATGTGGTGTTTGGTGCGAACGTTAACCCATTTTCAATTCCCGGTATTCAGACAGACCCGGATACATGGAATACAGAAATGGCCGAACTAAATGCGAATATTGATAACGGGGAACCATTTCCTAATGAGTACTTTATTCCTGCCGGGGCTCCGGGAGGAGAAGCAACATTAGTAAAGCTTTCGGCTTTGGAAATGGACATTTACACTCCACCTGCTGAAGATGATGTAGATGATCGGCCACTGATCATTTTCATTCATACAGGTAACTTTCTACCTCCATTATTCAATGGTGGCATTACCGGCGATAAAATTGACAGTGCAGGAGTAAACCTTTGCCGGCAATGGGCCAGAAGGGGTTTCGTTGCGGCTTCTATCAACTATCGTTTGGGGTGGAATCCTGAATCAACGGATCCTGATGTTCGAAGAGGTACGCTACTCCAAGCAGTTTTCAGAGCTTTGCACGACACTCAAAGCGCCGTTCGATTTTTCAAAGCTTCCGTAACAGATGGAAATCCTTACGGTATAGATCCTGATAAAGTTGTTCTCTTCGGCCAGGGATCAGGTGGATATGTAGCTCAAGCCTACGTAACGTTGGACGACTATGTTGAGGAAATCGCAAGCTTGCCCAAGTTTCAAGGAAATGATGGTCCTTATGTCATTCCTGCTGTAGATGGAGACATCAATGGCGGACCGGGCCTCACCAGACTTCCGGACCCGCGCGAGGAGGCAGGTGTCTCTAAAGAAGTTCATATGGGAATTAATGCCGGAGGTGCATTGGCCGACATTTCTTGGTTGGATGAAGGAGAAGTGCCTATGGTAAGCTTTCATTCCATCAGAGACCCTTTCGCTCCGTTCGACGACGGAACCGTTGTAGTTCCTACGACCAATGAAAATGTGGTTGATGTCAGCGGTGCAAATGTTTTCATTCAAACCGCGAATGATTTAGGAAACAATTTTGTCATAGAAACAATGCCGTCAGATCCGTACACTGATCGCGCCCGCTCCTTGTATGGAGAGACCTTTGACTACATTCTTCCGACTGAACCAACTATAACTGTTGCATCTAGTCCCGAGGGACTGTTTCCGGTATTACTGCCGATTAATGAGCCTATTCCGGGAGTTCCCTTCTTCAACGAAAGTGGCCCGTGGGACTGGTGGGATTTAGCCACATTAGAAGCGGTCGTTGCTGCAACAAATGCTGCTGCAGGAACTTCCTTTAACGCTCAAGAACTGCATGATTCAGGTGTATTGGGTAACCCGGGAATGGGTCCTGATAAAGGGTTGACTTACATTGATACCATTCAAGGCTATGCCGTTCCACGAATCATGTGTGTACTGAACCTCGAAGGCGCCAGCTGTGGACCTAACAACACTAACGATGTGGTGTACGAAAACTCTACTTCAGTTTACCCGAACCCAACACAAGGTCAGTTGACTATCCGCAACGACGAATATGTTATTCGCAGAGTGGAGTTGATGGACATTACCGGTAGAGTGGTAATGAACAAAGTAGTGAATGCAGGGATTTACACGCTTGACAGAAATAACTTCAGCGATGGAGTTTATCTAATGCGTGTGGTCTTCGACAATGAGCAAATCACTAAGAAGGTTTTGTTCAACTAAACTAAATTCTTAACTAAACTTAAAGCCCTTTCGCCAATGCGGAAGGGCTTTCTTTATAATTTAGACCTGTGAAAAAACATACAGAGAAAGAGTCGCTTTACCAAGACCTGGAGACCAAGGATCCGCTTACCTTATTGACTGAAATCAATCAGGAAGATGCCAAAGTTCACGAGGCCGTAAAAAAAGCCATGCCCGGCATTGAGAAATTCGTGAAGGAGACGGCAGAAAGAATGAAAAAGGGCGGCCGATTATTTTACATCGGTGCCGGAACAAGCGGCCGATTGGGAATCGTCGATGCCTCTGAATGCCCGCCAACTTTTGGTGTGCCACACGGTATGGTTATAGGCATTATGGCGGGCGGAGACTCTGCCATCAGAAAAGCTGTAGAATTTGCCGAAGACAATGAAAATGAAGGTTGGAAAGATTTGAAAAATCACGAAATCAATAGCTTAGATACCTTGGTGGGTATAGCCGCATCGGGCACTACGCCCTACGTGATCGGTGCTGTAAAACAAGCGCGGGAAAACGGCGTTTTAACAGGAGCGATCACGTGCAATGAAGGTTCACCATTGGCGGAAGCCGCGGAACACCCGCTGGAAATAATCACAGGCCCTGAATACGTGACGGGTAGCACCCGAATGAAAGCGGGAACAGCCCAAAAACTCGTACTCAATATGATCTCGACGAGCCTAATGATCTTGCTCGGCAGGGTAAAAGGAAACAGAATGGTAGATATGCAATTGAGCAACAACAAACTGGTGGACCGCGGCACGAAAATGGTCATGAATGCACTCGCCGTGGACTACCAAAAAGCGAATGAATTACTCCTAAAACACGGCAGTGTGAGGGAGGCAATAAAAAGTGGAGAAGATTAATGCACAGTATTGAGCCATACTTCAATTGGAGAGATTTTTATACAGCGGAAGAAGATCCGCGATCTCCATTCTATGAAAATGAATACAGCGAGTTTGAATTCACCAATACGCTATACGATCACTTGGTGCACCCGCAATGGGATCAATTCGGCTCTCCATCTCTTTTTTTGAAAATCCTCTACGCCAATTATCTCGAAGGCTATGTGGTCATTGAACTATTTGGTGAGTGGAACGACTGCCTTCACAATGATATCATGTTTTTGAAGCGTGATCTGGCCGATCATTTTATCGGTTTGGGTATCGACAAGTTTATCCTGATCGGAGAGAATGTACTCAACTTTCATTATTCAGATGATTGTTATTACGAAGAGTGGTTTGAAGATGTCTCAGACTCTGATGGCTGGATTGCCTTGGTGAATTTTCGTGATCATGTTCTACAGGAATTCGACGAGGTGGGTGCCGACAGTTATTTCGTAACCGGAGGTCGATTGCAAGAAGTAAATTGGCGAACCAAAAAGCCTACGGCAGTTTTTGACTCCATCTCGACTTACGTCAAAAAGCTTTTACTCCTCTCCTAGCCTCTTCAGTCGAGGCACTAATTTTTTATCGATCGGAAAAGTGAAGTCGCTTGCAGAAAGTGATTTCAAATCCACCCATTTAAAATTCTGTCCGGCTTCCAAAGGTTCGATCGGTCGAAGGTGAACGAGCCCTTCAGATTTCACCAAATAATAAATGGAAATGACCTGATCCTTTTCATTGAATGCGGATACTTGAAAAAAATCGGTGGTGTAGAAGTGTTCCTTGACCTCAATCTTTAATCCTGATTCTTCCAGAAACTCTCTTTTCAGGCAATCCATGGTGCCTTCACCGAATTCCAAACCGCCACCGGGAAGCTTGGTAAAAGAGAAATCGCTGATGCTTTCGTTACTCAGTAAAATATGGCCTTCGCAAATCAAGATGCCATAGACCCGCACGTTAAATGGAAAACTCATGAGACTTTAGTAGCTCTCATCATTTCACGTTTTCCCGGTGCACCGGGAATCCTCTCCACTTCAAATCCCACTGATATTAAATTGCGGCGGGCAGACCCTTTGGAAGCATAGGTAACCAAGACTCCTCCCTTACGCAAAATATCCGCGCAGATCTGAAAGGCTCTTTCTTCCCATAGTTCGCTCTGAGCCCTATGCCCGAAAGCATCGAAATAGATCAGATCAGAATTTCCGTTTCCTCCGACGAAATCAAAAAAGTCCCCATTAATTTTTCTCAATGCAAAACTTGGATGAATGACAACTTTTTCCTCCCATGGAGCGGCCACGATGGATTTGCAGTCCTCTTCGTACATTTCGGTTTCCAAGAGCTTGTAATAGCTCAAGTCAGTATAATACTGATGCGGCAAAGGGTATTTTTCGATCGTTTTGTAGATCACGTTAACTTCTCTTTTTCGACAAAAAGCAGCCGTCAGAAAGGCATTGAGCCCCGTTCCAAACCCCATTTCAAAAATTCGTATCGGTTCTGAAATTTCTCCCCTTTTGATCAAGTAGTCCAAACCCGATTTAATGTAAACATGCTGCGACTCCTGCAGAGCCCCATGGTGCGAATGATAGGTCTCATCCAATTCAGGCAAATAGAGTGATTTGCTCCCATCCTTTGTTAGTACTACCTTAAAATCTTTCACGGGCGTTGAATTACAATATTGAACTTAAACTAAGCTGCTAACGTTTATATAAAGTTTTATTTTGCCTGAAAGTTCCAAAATCCTATGAAGAAAGTATTGATTTTAATCGCATTTCTCAGTGCGACCGTGCAGCTCGAAGCCCAATCGTGGGTGAATTTGATGACGAATGACGAAGTGAATTTCTATGAAGTTCAGGATGCCTTTGAAGAAGAATGGGGAAAGCAGGGATACATTCGCGGTAGAGGGTACAAACAGTACAAGCGATGGGAATATTTGATGGAGCCTCGTGTTTTTCCTTCAGGAGAACGAGTTTCAGGCAAGAACCTGATTGACGCCATGAAATCAGTGGGTAAGATGCAGTCATCGGAGATGAAATCGGATAGCCCTTGGACACCCGTCGGTCCCACCTCATGGACGGGCTTCGGGTGGAATCCCGGTCTTGGAAGAGTAAATGCCACCTACGTTGATCCAAGTGATTCAGAACATATTTATGTAGCAACTCCCGCGGGTGGTTTATGGGAATCAGAAGACAATGGAGAAAGCTGGACGTCGCTTACAGATACCTTGGTGGCCATCGGCGCCAGCGCCATCGCAATCGATCCGAACGATACTGATGTTATCTATTTGGCCACGGGCGATGGAAATGCTGCTGATACCTATAGCTTTGGTGTGATAAAATCTACTGATGGTGGAGACTCTTGGGAAACAACGAATTTGGGATTTGAAATCGAAGAGCAGGTCAGGTGCACGGATATGATGATGGATCCGTTGAATTCGGAGAAACTCTTCGTAACCTCCTCTCAAGGACTCTTTATTTCTGATGATGGCGGTGAATCTTGGACGCAACCACTTTCAGCATTTTTGAGAGACGTGGCTATCCATCCCGGAAACTCGGACATCGTTTATGTGACGGGAACCCAATTTTTTAAGTCAGAAGATGGAGGTGAAAACTTTGATCAAATCAGTTCAGGGCTCCCATCCGCAGGGGAGGTAAATCGACTCGAGATGGCGGTGACTCCGGCGAATGATCAAATAATTTATATTGTAGCCGGTGACAACGGTGACTCAGGTTTTCAAGGTTTCTACCGAAGCGCAAATGAAGGCGATTCTTTTGAGCTGATGAGCGACTCCCCAAATATCTTAGGGTATTCCCAGACGGGTGATACCGATGGAGGTCAGAGCTGGTATGATTTGGCAATAGCCGCCTCTCCGACTGATGAAGACCGCGTTTTCGTAGGTGGTATTAATGTTTGGGAAACGACTAATGGCGGCACCGACTGGAACATCAAGTCACATTGGTATTACCCCCCCAATACAGGCTATACCCACGCAGACATTCACTCTCTGGACTTCTTTGGAAACACCTTGTTTTGCGGAAGCGATGGAGGAGTTTTCAGATCAGATAACAATGGCAATAGTTGGGATGACATTAGCGAAGGTCTGCAAATCAGTCAGTACTACAGAATAGCTATTTCGACCAGCGATCCCGATAAAATTTTGGCCGGCGCCCAAGACAATGGCACAAACCTCTTCGGAACTGATGAAGGGTATGTTCACCTTTTGGGTGGAGACGGAAACGGCGCAGCCATTGATTACACAAACGATGATATCATGTATGCTTCCTACCCGGGCGGCTCCTATCAACGATCTACAAACGGCGGACAATCCTTCGAATCGTTTTCGGGTGGCATTTCTGAATCGGGTGCTTGGGTAACTCCTTTCGAAATTCATCCTAATGATCCGAACATTCTTTTCGCTGCTTATGAAAATGTATGGAAATACGAGGATAACAATTGGACGGCAATCAGCAACCTGAATGCAGGAACTACTTTGCGAGCCATGCGCGTGGCACCCTCTGACCCCGAAGTGATTCATGCATCGACATTTGATGTAATATACCGTACCGAAAATGGCGGAAACACGTGGAACAATATCAGTTCCGGGCTTCCAAATCTATTTATAACAGCGATAGAAGTGGACCCTCAAGATTCTGAAAGAATTTGGGTGTGCTTTTCAGGTTATGATGAGGACAACAAAATTTACTTCTCTTCTAATGGCGGCGAAGATTGGGAGAACATATCAGGCAATCTTCCCAATGTGCCTGTAAATTGCTTGCATTACCTTCAAGGTAGTAACGACGCCATTTATGCCGGAACGGATGTGGGTGTTTTTTACATCGACGATGAATTGGATAATTGGAGTCCGTATAATGAGGGGCTACCGAATGTCATTGTAAACCAAATGGTCTTTCACTATCCTACCCAGCAAATTTTTCTAGCCAGCTATGGTCGAGGTGTTTGGAAAAACGGATTCTTTAATACAGACGATTTAGCTCCTATTCCGAACTTCTCAGCCAACACAACTGCCATTTGTCCGGAGGAAGAAATCACCTTCACCAACCTTTCTTTGAATGCAACATCGGGAGTAGAATGGACCTTTGAAGGAGGTGAGCCGGAAACGAGCACGGAATCGAATCCCTCCGTTTCCTACACCGAAGCGGGGTTTTATCCTGTAAAGATTAAAGCATTCAATGGCGAAATCGCTGACAGTCTGATTATTGCAGATTATGTACACGTTCTGGGCAGTGAGGATGCTCCGTATTCAGAAGATTTTGAGGAGCAAACGGAAGAATTGGAAGATTGGGTAGTTTCTGAACCCTTACAAGGCTACACGTGGGAGTTAAATCCTAATATTGGCTATGAGAGCGAAAAATCCGTCTTTATCGAAAATCACAGTATCGTAGGAAGCGGCCAAATTATGTTCACAAGTCAAGTTATCGACCTCGCCGAATTGGATACCGTATTTATTTCCATGCGCGCAGCTTTTGCCAGAAAAGTTGATTCAGGATATGAAGCAATGCGTGTTTTTATTAATACGGAGTGCACCAATGATTGGCAGCTCAAGAAAGTATTTACCGCCTCGAGTTCATTACCCTCAGTAGAACCGACTGATGAGTACTTTGTGCCCGACGGAGAAGACGAATGGAATTATTTGGTAGTCGATAATATTGACCCGGAAGAACGTACGGCGAGCTTTCGCTTTAGGATCGTTTTCTACAATAACGGAGGTAATAACCTTTATCTGGACGACATTAACGTTTCCCAAGAAAACGTACTGAATACCACCAATCAAGCGCAATTCAAGGGGAAGGTCAATCTATTTCCGAATCCTACCAGTGATTATTTGAATTTGGCGCTTACCCTTACAAAACCCGAGACGGTATCACTGCTTCTGATTGGCACCGATGGAAAGATGCTTTTCCAAGAAGGACCATTCAGAGCAGAGGTAGGTACCAAGAATGTCAAGCTCAGCATGAGTACTTTGCCTGCAGGAACATACATTTTGGAGGTCGTGGGCGAATCAGGATTATCGCATCACAAAATCATTAAAACCACGGATTGATCAGTCGATGATCTTAAATTCCGTCCTGCGATTCTCTTGACGACCTTCGGGTGTAGTGTTGGTGGCCAAAGGCTGTGTTTCACCATACCCTTTGGCTATCATACGATCGGAAGCAATTCCCTTACTTTCCAAATGCGCCACAACAGATTGGGCTCGTTGTTCGGAAAGATCAAGGTTGTAGGCATCTCCACCTACGTCGTCAGTATGCCCGGAGATCTCAACTTTGATGGTGGGATTCTCTACCAATACTTTTTCCAGTCGGTCCAACTCTGCCGTTGACTCAGACCGAATAGTCGCCTTATTGTAGTCGAAGAAAATGTTTCTGAGAACGATGGTTTCGCCTATTTTGATCCGCTTCATATTTATCACTTTATAGAATTCGCGATAAGCCGCCGAATCAGGAACATCAAAATTCAGGGAGTTAAACAGGTAGCCATCGGCATTTACGTTGAGGCCGTAATTTTTACCTGCAGGCAATGAGACCAAATATTTGCCCGAAGTAGGCTCTACCTCAAAAGAAGCCAGCACCTCAGCCGTAGCATTGTTTATCAAATCAATATTTGCCGCCACGGGAGCATTCGTTTCATCATCCAAAACCAAACCTTTTAAGAGCACCATCTTACTCGTTCGAATCTCCACGCGCGGTTGCAGCGGAATTTCGATCTTTCGTTCATCAGAACCGGCTATCAAGCGGTCTTCCACATTGAGTACGGGTTGTTTTTCAGGACCTAAAAAAGTCAATCGATAAATGTCTTTTTCACCATACCCTTCTTCTCTATCAGATGAATAATATGCAGTCCTTCCGTCAGCGGCAACGCTGAAGAAAACATCGTCATCAGGAGTATTGACGGGGATACCCATGTTTACGGGCGTCTTCCAACGATTGTTCTCAAACTCAGAATAGAAGATATCATTTCCCCCAATTGAGTTGTGACCCTCAGAACTGAAGTAAAGCGTTTTACCATCGGGGTGAATATAAACGCCGTCCTCATCATATGCTGAATTGACCACCGGACCCAAATTCCGGGCTTCTCCCCAACGCTCCTTATCTGTATCCCATTGAGATACATAAATATCTTTCCCGCCAAAACCGCCTTCTTTCTCACTGACAAAATAAAGTGACTGACCGTCAAAAGATACCGCGGCAGCTGATTCGTGGGCGTCTGTATTCACCGTTTTGTAGAGCGGCTTCGGTTTACTCCACTCACTATTCTTAAAATCTGATCGGTATATATCACCTCCCCCTTTAACGTCTCCGCGAAAAACAAAGAGTGTTTTACCGTCAGGAGATAATCCTGAGCCCGCATCATGACCCGATGTGTTTACATCTTCGCCCAGGTTTTTCACGGGTGACCATTCCCCCCCAACGTTGCGGCTGTAATAAATATCCTCAAAGGGGAAGTTATCCGTCTCATCCTTCAAGCCGCCCACATTCGACTCACGTCGAGCCGTTAAGATCAGTAAGCTTTCATCGGTAGAAATAAGCGGAGCGTATTCCGGGGCGGGAGAATTAATCGCCGAACCCAAATTGTCTACCCAAACGCGAACGGGAGTCACTTCAAATTCTTTTCCATGCTTCACTTCTTCCAAGCGTTTCTGTACTTTTTGAAATTCTTCCGGCTCTCCTCCCGAGTTGGTAAGAACCGTCAATTGTCGCTCAAACTCTTCAATGGCCTCATCCCAATTTGAATTCAGTTGGTGCGCCCATCCCAAGAGGTAGTGAATATTATAGGAATCGATTTGCGAATCCAATTCAAATGCCTTTGTCAAAAACGGGAGACTCTTTCGTTTCTGTGGAGAAAACAAATAGCAAACCCCAAGTTTATAATTCAATTCTGCGTTGTCGGGATTGAATTCATTTGCAGCAGTATAATATGGAATAGCTAAATTGAAAGAAGCACGCCTATCTTCTTCAAATATTCGGTCTCCTTCCTTTATGTTTTTTACGGCTCGCTTGTAGCCATCCTTGTCATTGGGAAAGTTGTCTTTTTCGAAAGCCACATTTTGCCCCATGGAGATATTGGCGAAAGCCAGAACTAGCGCTGTCAGGAGTATTCTCATGGCTCTATGTATTTACAAACGGTAGACTGATAATCCGCCGCATTCTTAACATTCAGGGATGCGGCCATTTCCCAATCACTACAAGCGCCGCGGATGTCTCTGATCATTTCTCTTGCAATACCCCGATTCAAATAAGCAAAGCCGTAATCTGCATCAATGGCAATCGCCGCTCCTGCCGCATCAACGGCTTCCTCATACTTCTCCAATTTGATGAAGGCTGATGCCAAATTGTTATGAGCATAAGCGTAGTCGGGAGAAAGTTCGATGGCTTTCTTAAAGTCGGCAGCAGCCTCTTCATATTTCTCTGAGAGGAAATAGGCATAGCCACGATTGTTTACAATCATAGCATCCTCAGGATCCGTTTTCATTGCTTTCGTGTAAGCCTCAACAGCATCATCATAGCGTTCCATTTTTCTTAGCACCGTTCCCAAATTCGCATTGGCCGTAGCCAAATCCGGATTGAGCATGGCAGCCTGCCTGTAGTCTTGTTCGGCCGCTTTCAAATCATCCAATTGCTGATAGGCAGATCCACGATCGTGGAGAGTTTTATCGTCAGAAGGGTTGTACCTTAAGTAGGCGGTGAAGTTGTCTACAGCTTCTTGATAGGACTCTCTTCGTAATTGTATATTTCCGAGTGCTCGGAATGCCAAATCTGCCTTGTCCTTTTTTTCGATCGCCTTGGCGTAGGCATCAACTGCATCTTCCTCACGGCCCAATTCGGCGAGTATATCGGCTCGGGTAAAATAGCCCTTCGACGCCGTATCGGCGAGAGCCAGGTAGCGATCAATATCCATGAGTGCACCTGATAGGTCGCTGTTGGCAAGCCTTGCAGCACTTCGATTGTAATAAGCCTTAGCAAATTCAGGTTCCAGCTCGATGGCTTGGGAAAACAGAATTATAGCCGAATCGGGATTCAGGCTTTCGGCTTTTTGAAGGGCCGAATTATAAAGCCCGAGTGCTTCCGGAGAAATTCCGCCTTCTTGCATGTCATTGCTCAACGTATCGGCAGCTACCTTTACCAAGAGCGAATCATCTTGAGAAAAACAAAAAAGACTCAAGAGCAAAAAAACGGATGAAAAGACTGTTTTCATCTTAAGGGGATATTAAATTCTTAACACTTCTACGCATAAGCAAGGGCGAAAGGTTTCCCCGATTTTTTAGCGTGGTCATTAAAGGCTACTTTTGCACAAAATAATATTTATGGCCAAAAAATCCATTTTGAATAAAAAATCACTCAAATTTTTAGAGAACTATATTAACAATGCCTCTCCTACCGGTTTTGAGACGCAAGGTCAAAAGATGTGGTTGGACTATTTAAAACCTTACATCGATGACTACCAAACCGATATATATGGCTCAGTAGCTGCGGTTATAAATCCGGGACAGAAATATAAAGTAGCGATCGAGGCACACGCCGATGAGATCAGCTGGTTCGTGCACTACATTACGGACAAAGGCTTCATATACCTACGCAGAAACGGTGGCTCCGATCACATGATTGCTCCCAGCAAGCGCGTAATAATTCATACCGATAAGGGACCTGTAAGGGCTGTTTTCGGATGGCCTGCCATTCACACCAGAAACATTGCTGCCGGAAAGGATGACGCACCAAGTATGAAGAATATCTTTTTGGATTGCGGCGCTTCTTCAAAGGAAGAAGTTGAGAAAATGGGTATTCACGTAGGATGTGTGGTGACTTTTGAAGATGAGTTCATGACCTTGAATGACAAATACTTTGTAGGCCGTGCTTTTGACAACCGCGCCGGTGGATTTATGATAGCTGAAGTAGCCAGACTCTTGCACGAGAATAAGAAGAAGCTTCCGTTTACCCTTTATGTGGTAAATGCGGTTCAAGAAGAAGTGGGTTTACGAGGTGCTGAAATGATCAGTCGCACGATCGAACCGGATATGGCTATCGTGACCGATGTATGCCACGATACGCAAACACCTATGATCGATAAGATCGAGCAAGGTGATTATCACGCAGGAAAAGGACCCGTGTTGACCTACGGTCCTGCGGTTCAGAACAATCTTTTGAAAAAGATCATAGCAACGGCAGAAAAGAATAAAATTCCTTTCCAAAGAGCAGCAGCAAGTCGCAGTACGGGAACGGACACCGATGCTTTTGCCTATTCGGGTAAAGGAGTAGCAAGTGCCTTGATATCTCTACCGCTGCGATATATGCATACTACGGTGGAAACGATTCACCAAGATGACGTAGAAAATGTGATCAAGCTGATTTATGAGACACTTCTCACCGTAAAAAAAGACGAGAGCTTCAGTTATTTTGACTAGAAGGGTTTTCCCGCTTTCATCAAATGATAGGCGCGGGTGAGCTCTCGAACATATGCCGATATCGGCGCCATTGCTTTAGAGGTCTCTTCGGAGACCTCTTTTTTTGCGATACGCAAGGTCAAAACACCGTAGAGCGCGGTAAGCGCCGTCTCCATATCGCTGCGCGGAACCTTCTCACTCTTTTTTCTGAAATCCTCGAGCACGGGCATTGCGGCATCATAAGCCTTTTTGAAAGGAGCACTTTTCGTAACGGTTAATAAGGTCTGTTGAAGCATAGCCACTTCGTTTAAAACCTCATAGGTTTCGTAATGATGCCCACTTACCTGAAGGGAAGCTTGTTGCATTTCCTTGGCCATCGATATTAACCAGCTCCGTGATTTCAACCGCTCTTCTTCATCCTTTATAGCAGGAAGAATTTCGTTATCGAGTCTTTCAACGTCAAACTCTATTCCTCTCAAGAGATCTTCCATTTGCCATAAAAAAAGGAGATACTCCGAAATGTTCTCCTTTTTTTTCAATTGTGCTATACTGTACATTAAGGCTTCGCGTTTTCGTCTGTTTCAGCTTCGTTCAAATCGGCATCGTACTGCTCATTTAACTTTGTCAAAACCTCATCCGTAATGTCATAAGAATCCTTTATCCAGAGCAGGTTCCCACCAGGCTGAAAATTCAATATCATGTCATAGGTTCCGTCAGAGTTATATTCTTCCAGCAATTTATTGACGCGATCGGTGTATTCTTCCTGCAATTCTACTTCTCGCTTTCTAAAATCCGTAGCAAGCCTTTCTTGAAATTGCTGAATTTCGATGTCGAGATTTTGCAATTCGAGTTGAGCTTCCTGAACTTGCATTTGCGTCATGGTAGGAGCTTGCTTTTGCAGTTCCATAGCGCGCTCTTCTGCTTTGCGCAGCTTTCTGTTTATCCGCTGTTCGATGACGCCTTGCTCTTTTTCCAATTCATCCTGAGCGTCTATGAGAAAATGGTATTGAGCGTTGACCGTATCGCCGTAGATAAATGCGACTTTCAATCCGGACGGATCAGTTGATGATGAATCAGCAGTTGCACTTGCCGGCTCATTTGTCGTTTCGTTCGTCTGTTTTTCAGAGCACGAAGCGAAGAATAGTAGTATAAGAGATGAGTATAAAACGAAATGATTTTTCATGTTCAGGATTTCTTGATATTGGTATAACGATTTCGGTATGAATGCGCAAAATCCTTGCCCATTTCTACAAAACGCTTGAGGGCAGCGAGCAGAAATTCTTCGGTTAACATAGCTTCAACTTCTTCGAGTCCGGCTACTTCCGTCGTGTCGATTTTGAAAGATTGCTCCAAGTGGGCATCTTCAATTTTAATGATGTACTTATTGTTCCAAGAAAAGATGGTGATCTTAAAGCGATGATGTGGAACTTCTTTGACTATGCGCATATCCCAAATTCAGGAGCGCAAAGATAATAAAGTAGAGGGATTGACCGGCTTAACCGAGTTTGGCGAAAGCCTGCTCCTGACGCTCAAGAATGTCGTATTCTTCAAAATCGAAATTGAGCCCCTCCACCATCACTTTGTAGTCCTGACCAATTTCGAGCATATCATCGTCAAATCGCTCATACATCCATTTAATGTTCACTCGAACACCTTTTTTCTGAAGGTCGGACAATTTGTAGAGAATAAACAGAATGCGTTTGGAGGATGCAATATTGAAAAAATCGAAGCGAAAGCGAAAATCGATTACAGAAACCTCATCGTGAGACAAACTCTCAATCCAATTCAAAATAGGTCTGAAAAAAAGTTCAGCATCTATAGGAATCGATCGTCCCGCCAGCAAGAAGGTACCTTCCCTATGATCAAGATGTACATAAGGTGTCGATTTGGTCGGTCTTCGTATAAATGCTTCCATAAACTTTTTATTTGCCGCTTCTTTTACTCCGATAGCGAGACTAAGGTTCAAGTTTTAATCCGAATTGTCAAGATAATTTCTACCAATGAAGCTATATTGAAGATGAATCTTGAACACAGAAAGATTAGCATGTTTCGCTATTAACAAACAGCCGTTGATTTCTATTTCAGAGACTCAATAACTCCTTGAATTTTGCCGATTGTCTTCTGGAAACTTCAAGTTGTTCTCCCGTCTTTAACTTTATTTGAAGGCCCCCATTGAACCATGGCTCAATATGAACTACTTCCTTGAGGTTTACGATGAACTTTCGGTTGATGCGAAAGAAGTCTTTTTCGATCAACCGCTTCTCCAAATTGTTGAGGCTTTTGAGAATGAGCGGTTTGCTATTGCCGAAGTATACTCGGACATAATTTCCTTCAGATTCAAATAGCTTAATATCCTTTAAGGTGACAAACCAACATTTGTCACCGTCCTTCAGAAAAATCTGATCCTCTCTAGTCAGGGTCGCGTCATTTTGGGATTCGGATTCCTGATTGTCGTCCTTATTTAAACGCTCTTTCAGCCTGTCCAGGGTATGGTCAAGCCTCGATTCATCAACGGGCTTCAGCAAGTAGTCCAGTGCATTAACTTCAAAAGCTCGTATGGCATAATCGTCGTATGCGGTTACGAATATAACCTCGGGGGTTTGCTCCAGCTCTTCCAACAATTCAAAACCCGTTTTACCGGGCATTTGGATATCAAGAAAAATGAGGCTTGGGTTGAGCCTTCCGATCATTTCTTTTGCCTCATCGGCATTTTGCGCCTCTCCGATGATTTCGATGTCATCATGTTTTTCTAAAAGGCTTGTCAGCTCTTTACGCGCGAGTCGCTCGTCGTCAATCAGTAGTACTTTCATCATTGCTATTGATTCGTTTATTAGGGATGAGGACTTCGCAAATTACTTCGTCCTCTTCGTTGAATATCTTCAATTTCGCTGCAGATCCGTAGAGCAACTTTAACCTGCGCTTGGTATTAGCCAAACCAATTCCGGTCGAATCGTCTTCCGATGGTTTATCTGCCAATCTTCCTGAATTTGCAACGGAGATTTTTAATAATTCGTTCTCGCTGGATTCGACTATGATTTTTATGTGACCACCTGCAGGCAATTTTGCAATTCCGTGTTTGATCGCATTTTCGACCAAGGTTTGAATGAGCAATGGTGGTATCGAGCAGTTTTCATATTCAGTATTCACACCAAGTGAAAAGTTCAAGCGCTCTTCGTACCTAATCGATTCGAGTTGCAGATAATCCTTCACAACCTTCATTTCCTCCTTAAGGCTTACGAACTTTCTCTTGCCCGAAGCTAACGAGCTTCGCAAAATATGGCTCATTTGTGTTATACTTCTCTTGGCCAAAACCGGGTTTTCATCCACTAATGCTCTGATGCTATTCAACGCATTGAAGATAAAATGCGGATTCATTTGAGAACGGAGATTGTTCAGCTCTACTTCATTCATAGAGGCCGTGAGCCTTAAGTTTTTTACTTCCTCTCTCTCATAGTTTTTTAAATAGATAGCAGCGAAATACAAAATATTCCAAAAGAGAAAAATCGTGATAAACGGAACAATCAATTCGATGACAATGGTGTTCTCCATTTCTAAAATAGGCTCTACATCGCTGAAGAATAGATCTGATATAGAAGCGTAAATCAATGCTGCAAGAACACCTGTAAAAATGGAAAGGAAGATGACTCGTGGCAAAAGACGATAGATTTTCGTCTTTAGCATTCCACTCGACACAATAACATAACGCATACCGTGAGAGAGCCCGATTCCAAGTATAAAATTCACGATCAGCACTTTTACTATTCCTACATCGACATGTCCCGTCACCACGTTTTGAAAGAGGATCAGCAGAATGTACCCGAACCATCCCGTCACCTGCGATAACCAGTAGAGTGCTTTTTCGTCGCTCATGAAAAGACGAAGATAGCAGTAGAATCGGTTTCTTTTGCCATCTGCTTTCGACTTACCTTTGTAGTCAATGAATTTTTTGGCTCATCAACTGCTGTCCTTCGAAATAAAACCAATCATGGTGGGTAACTTCATAGCAGACACCGTTAAGGGAAATGCCTTTGAAGAATACGAAGTTGAAATCCAAAAGGGAATATTGCTCCATCGATTCATTGATAGTTTTACGGATAGTCATCCCATAACCTTAGAAAGTCGGAAAAAGCTTTATTCGGATTTCGGTAAATACGCTGCGGTGGTTCAAGACGTTTTCTACGATCATTTTTTAGCAGTAAACTGGGCTGAATATCAGGATGGCGCATTAGGGGAATTCACGGAATTTGTCTACAACGCCTTGGGCGAGTATCGATCTGTCTTCAATGATAAGGCTGCTCGAACCTTTCACTTTATGCAGTTGCAAGATTGGCTGGGCAGCTACGCCACAACTGAGGGAATA
>JGI12048J13642_11159671_pt1 | contig 26979 bp, 27 predicted proteins | sample ElkSlonscriptome_16_FD_13642 | JGI IMG/M metagenome (IMG submission 13642)
AAGCCGTTTCGCGGAGTCGCAAAGTAAAATGTCGATTTTACTTTGCTAGCAAAATCAATCGCTTAGGCGATCGATTTTGCAGTACTTCCTTGTACTGGGTTAGTGTCGGCTCCTATGAATGGCGTCATTGAATCGATTATGGTGGCCGCCAATGAGTCCCTTAGTAAAGGCCAGGTGATGGTAGAGCTGGATAAGACCCACCTGCAGAACCAAGTGGATGTTGCTGAGCAAGTTTTGAAATTTGCAGAGTCGAAATTTGCTACCACTCAACAACTATCTTTCACCGACCCGGATAAAAAAGCCTTGCTCACCCCGCGCTTACAGGTGGAGCAGCAGAGAGCTGAACTAGCTTATTCTCATCAGCTACTTCGTCGTGCCACGGTAACCGCCGAACAGTAAATCCATCGAATTTAATCCCGGTTTCAAAAACAAAGCAGTATAGGAAATTTTTCACCTGATTTTTATAGGATTATAGTTGCGGAGTGGCTTTTCTCAGGAACAACTGTACAGCCATCAGATCACTTCAGAGCAGTAGCTAATTGCTCATAGTCCGCTTGCAACTTTGTATCCAGTTGCCGCCGCTCGTTGACCTTTTGGCAAGCATAAACCACCGTGGAATGATCGCGATTACCAAAGGCTCTGCCGATCTCTGGCAGACTGTATTGGGTATAGGACCGTGCCAGTGCCATAGCCAATTGACGAGGTCTCGCAATGGAATGGGAACGACGGCATGAAACCAAATCAGCCACTGAAATCTGATAATAGTCGGCTACCAATGCCATAATATTTTCCAACGAACATTTACTTTCCTGCATCGCCAGTAATTCCTTCAGGTACTCACGAACAACCGCAGGTGTCATCTCCTGACCCGTGGAACGCACACTGACCATCAGGGTTTTAAGCACACCTTCAAGATCCCTGACATTCGTAGTGACAATTTGAGCAATACAAGAGGCCGTTTCCGGGCTCAGGGTGAGGCCCTGCTCTTCGGCTTTCAAACGCAGAATGGCTGTTCGGGTGGCTTCACAAGGAGCTTCCAGTTTTGCTGACATGCCCGACCCTAAGCGGGATTTCAATCGCTCATCTAACCCTTTCAGAGCACCAGCACATTGATCTGAGGTTACAATCAATTGTCGATGGTTTTCAATTAATCCATTAAAAGTTTGTAAAAGCTCCTGCTGTGACTGCTTCTTACCTTCGAAGAAGCGGATATCGTCTATCAACAAAGCATCGGCTGAGCGATAATGATGCCGGAATTCAGGGTAACATTTGCTCTGGTTTGCACTCACCATATCGGCCACGAACTGCTCGGCATGAATGTATACGACGCGGGAATCAATGGACTGAGCGCGAAGCGCATTACCGATCGCCTGCATCAGGTGGGTTTTCCCCAAACCCACGCCACCATAAAGGAACAATGGGTTATGACAGCACCCCGGATTTCTAACAACCCCATGACTGGCGCTTGATGCGACCTGGTTGCAGGTTCCCACAACAAAGCGGCTGAAATCCAGGCTTTGATTCAGCGGAGAGCGGGATTCAAACCGGTTTGAGTCAGACCCAGTTGCCTTAGTGTGATTAGCCGGGCTGGCTTTGCTTTTAGCCGGAGAGCAAGCAGCGCCACTCCCATCTTCCGGCAATGGTTTTGCCGCCACAGCCAAAGGGTCACTGGGCTTTTGCGCTGAACCCACTTTAATAATAACGCTGGGAGGACTAGTCGTTCGTTGTTTTGTATAAAAAGCTTCGATCTGCTCGAGATAATGATCAGTGACACCATCGCGAATATGTTTATTAGGTGCATACAACACAACCTGTTGCGCCTCGGTATCCACTTGCAAAGATTTTAGCCAGGTATTCATCGCTTCAACTGGGAGCTTGGCTTCTAAAGCATTGAGACAATCCTGCCAATCCCGGTAATTACTTGTCTGTGCAACATTCATCGTCATTTTCTCATTAATAAACTGGCTCAAACACTTCTTCGGGCCAACGCCTGCCCTACGCCTGTTGCAACGCATGAAGTTTTTAAAAAAACAAGAGCCGTGCTCAGCCAATCAGCATAAAGGCTATTGGCAAGGCATTTTTCCATTACTGAAGCTGCGGTAATTCAGTGATCTTTGTCTATGCACTGACATCCATGTGAAAAGGCTGTGGTTTCTGGTCTTCGTTCTGGTGCGAGTCCTGGTTGCTGCAGATTTGGTCAAACAGAGTTATCAACGCATGCCGTTTAACACATTCCAGTCAATTGACTGAATTAAAAAACCCATACCTTACTTTATTTACTGCTTATACTACTTTTACTGATTACAGAAATGCTATTAACCAGTAGCGCTATTAACTAGCACTGCCGTTAACTAGCACTGCTGTTGACAGCCTTTTAACAAGCGTTTGTATATCTTGGAGGTTTGTATCTTAACTCGGTAACAGACCTTTTCCAAGGCCCAAATTTCAGCCAGACCGGACCTGACCTAAGTCGTTATTCCTTTTTATATCAGCACACTAACACACTCATCAACAAGTTATTAACAGCTTTTGTGGAGCGCAAAACTCTTAGAACAATTTGATCTAAAGCACACAAATCCGGCTCTGAGATTCTCAAGCTACAGTTGCTAAAGCGGCTGGCGAGAGGGTAAGTAAAATATCGGTCTAAAGAGAAACCACTTTGTACGTGGAGTTAACTATTGTCAGTAACTGACCGCGTCACTTCATTACCAGTGACCTCTCCATTCGCAAAGGCCAAAGCGTTTTTGATGGTAGTGCCAGCGATACTTGCTAATGCCTCAGCCGTTAAAAAAGCTTGATGACCCGTGAAAATCACATTGTGGCAGGATGATAAGCGACGAAAAACATCATCACGAATGACTTCGGCAGACAGGTCTTCGAAGAACAGGTCTTTTTCGTTTTCGTAAACGTCCAGCGCCAAACCACCTAAAATGCCTTCTTTCAATGCCTCGATGCAGGCCTCAGAGTCAATTAACTTACCCCGACTGGTATTTATTAGTAAGGTGCCTTTCTTCATCTGGGAAAATGCAGATTTTCCGATCATATAAGTGTTTTCAGAAGTGAGTGGGCAATGCAGGGTGATAATATTTGAATGGGATAACAATTGATGAAGGCTGACATATTCTACCCCCAATTGCCTGGCAGCCTCATTCTGCTGGGGAGCATAAGCAAGTAAGCGACAGCCAAAACCCCGCAAGATTTTAATGACTGCCAGTCCTATCCGACCGGTTCCAATCACTCCCGCTACCTTGCCATGAATATTAAAGCCACTCAAACCTTCCAGTGAAAAATTGGCATCACGGGTGCGGTTATAGGCTTTATGAATTCGCCGGTTTAATGTCATCATCAGCGCAATGGCATGCTCAGCAACCGCCTCTGGTGAATACGCCGGGACCCGGCAGACGGTCATTCCAAGTTGCTCAGTGGCCTGCAAGTCCACATTATTGAAACCAGCGCAGCGCAGCAAAACCAGGCGGATACCCAGGTCATTCAATTCTTTCAGGGTATCTATGCCTAAGTCATCATTAACAAATGCACAAACCGCATCAGCACCTGCAGCTAATGCGGCAGTCTTCGGATTTACGGGCGTTTCGAAATAATCAATCTCAATGCCGGTGCCCTGTTTGCAGCGTTCAAAATATTCCCTATCGTAACGTTTTGCACTGAAAAAACTAATTTTCATGATCCACCTTTTGTCAGCGGGAGGTGGCTTTACCCCATACCTTCCCGCAATGCGAACAATAAGCCAGAAAAACACCCTAGAAGTGGTCAATTAACCAGCTTACGGCAGTAGCCACGCTTTTTAAATATAGACCTCTGATTAAGCAGGATTAAGAAAAAAGAAGAAAATTGACAAGGATCAAAAACCAAAGCCTATCATCACTGTAAAGGATGAGATACGCACGAATAATCCACGGAGAACGACGCTTATAAGTTATAATCAGAGAAACCCACCAAGCGGGTGCCACCATGACTATGAAAGACAGATGTCAACAAATGCGGCTACAGGCCGAAAAGGCAACCACATTTGCCCATGTTAAAGTAATGCAATCGAAGCTACTTGCGCTACCTTGTGGATACCAGGCTCATCGCTGTATTTCAGCCGATCCTAAGCTTTCTGAGCAAAAGCTCGGAGCACCAGTAATGCAAGAGAAGTACAACCTGAGCGGCGCCAGGCTCATGTTTAAGAAAATGAGCGGCTTGCTAGAATCCCTCAATGTGCTCGCTATGCTTTCTATGGATATCAACAAAAAACTGGATATCGACAGCAGGCCTATGGCACCAGAAGACAAAGGTGCGCTTAACCAACGGAAAACAGAGATCAGCCAACTGATCAATGAAATTAACAGCACCATTGATGGGTTGTTGGCGAAAATTCATTTACAGATTTATGGACAGGTAAGGTAAAACAAGACGTTCGGACAACTCCCTTCGGTACTTCAAAAACAAAACGCATCAGCAGAGCCTTAAGTCAATCCCAGACTTTGCTGATGATTGATTTCAGAGCTCTGTCAATGCATGCTGGTTACTGGGAAATAGTGTAGCCTAATACTTTATCAACAGGTCTTCATCCCGGACAATAATTTGACAGGCCAAACGCCACTTGCTTGGCAGATCATCCACCTCCATTTGCTCAATTTCCTCTCTGGTGATCTTTTTTAAGTCCAGCAACACATTTTTTTCCTTTTCCGTCAATGGTCCACCAAGTCTGGTATTTTTTTCCAGCGACTCAACCTCAATCAAACAAGTTCCGCATTCACCATCTCCGCAGCTAAAGTCAATGGGAATATTGTTGGCTTTCGCCAATTGCAAAACCGTTTCAGTGTGACTGCCCGCAACGGCGTAGATAGTTTTTAGTTTATAAGCCGGATTGCTGAAAGTAATACTGGCCATAGTAGTGCCTCCTAACATTTGGTTTGTATAGCATTTTGGATCGTTATAACTTAAGCGGGGCTGACTACCGCATCGCCCAATACCTGTGCCTGACAAGCAAAACGATTATGTCTACCGGCGGCGTGTTCACGCAGGAGTCTATCCTCTATAACGGATGGAGCAGACAAATTGTTCCAGCCCTCTCTTACTTTCATCAGACAAGTGCCACAGTCTCCTTCACGACAACCGTAGACTATGCCAGAACCAATTTTTTCAGATATTTCAATGACGCGTACACCCACGGGAACACTAAGAGTGACATCGATATCAGTAAAAGTAAGCTTAGCTTTAGCCATTTTGATCTCCTGCTATAGTTAGCATTAGTGGTGATAGGAAAAGTGACTGCTGAGTGGTTAACTTAAGGGTTAACGGATTGATTAAGTTGCTTTTGAAAATCCATTGACAGGGCTTCAGGTTTCTGGACTGAAGCAAGCTGAGTAGGTCGCGCATTGATCACAGCTTGGTGCCCGGCAGAGGTAACTACCAGTCTGCTCACACAATTGCTTGTAAAAGAATTTCTTCCATTTCATATCATTGACATTCTTGCTCGCCAGCGTTGGAAAATTACTGTTTAACAATTCGCTTAAAGCATCCCGATTGGAAAGCCCCAGATCCCGCCACAAATGATTACCACCCATACAACCCGCAGCCACCGTTGCCGCCATCCATATCCCACTAACACTTTGGTTATGATGATGAGCAAGTAACAGATTGCGAATATCAAGCGCTTCATCCGCTCTTAAATCCAACAGTTCCTGCCGTAAATCCTCAACAGGCTGATCATTCCAAAATTTCTCTGTCACTAAATCAGCATTAGCATAAGCGTGTTTAAGGCCCGCATATTCAAGTTCACTGAGGCCTAAACGAAAAGGCAAGCAACCCTGATTTTCTCGTTGGCTTACAATGATCGTTTTAAACCAATCCTTGTTATTCGCCACGTTATTCGAATCACTAGTTCCAGCCAGTAATGCTGGCCTCTTTTTGGGATAAGTTTTTGGATATGTTTTTGAACCGTCAGTAACGCCAGGAGTCCAAAGACTGACCGCTTTATCTTCGAATGTCATCGCGCTTGAATCTCTCTTTTAACGGCGTCTAACCTGGCCTGGGCGATACCACTAAGGGATCCTTTTGGATTGACGGGGTTACCCTTTGGATCAATGACCGCTTCTTCAACAGGACAAATACTGGCGCACTGGGGTTCGGCAAAATATCCCTCACACTGAGAACATTGTTGCGGATCGATAACAAAATGCTCTACCCCCAGATGAATTGCATCCACTGGACACAGATCAACACAGGCCCAGCAGTTAACACAGGCTTCACCAATTGACAGTGCCATGAAATATCCCCTCATCCGCAACCAATAAACCCAACGACTCCATTTCCTGATAAACCTCCCGAATAGCATCCTCAATAGACTCCATTGCATGCTCACCATTCGGTCGAATTCCTGCACTTTCCAACTGTTGCCAAGGCTCAAAGCCAATTTTTGCGCACAAAACCACTTCGCATCCCTGTAATGCCCGAATACTGGCAGCTAAAGCAGACTCCTGTTCGCCACATGAGGCACTACTCTGACAATAGGGCTCTACTTTGCTATGTCCAATTAAGCGGATCTCGTTGCCGGATGCTTCATAGATTAGAAATTCAGTGGCATGGCCGAAATGCTGATTGATGATACCTTGACCTTTAGTCGCCACCGCTATCAGCACGGGTCTGCTGATTGGCTTGGCCTGTTTTCTTTGCTCTGCCTGCTTTTGCACTAAATCTTGTTGAATAGTCTCCTGAATACCGGCTTGAACCGCCGCCCGCAATTTCATGGCCTGTTCATAGTCGATCTCCATATCCGCTATTTTTTCCAGGGTAAACTCTTCCCCTCGATCCTCCCCTAACATGCCCACCGCATCCGCACGGCACTGTCTGCAGTGGCGCATCATTTTCATGTCACCTGAACAAGCGTCTTGCAATTGCTTTAACTCTTCGGCTGTGGGCTCCCTTTGTCCCATCAGACCATAAAATGTTCCATGCTCTGGTCGCGCTATCAAAGGCATCACATTGTGTAAAAAGGCGCCTTTCTTCTTAACGACCCGACTCACCTCTTGCAGATGCTGATCATTTACACCAGGTATCAAAACTGAATTGACTTTGACCAGGATGCCCTTCGCAACCAGCATCTCCAGCCCTTTTTGCTGTTGCTGAATTAGTATGCGGGCTGCCTTCTTACCAAAGATTCGTCGGTGATTCCAAAAAATCCACGGATATATTTTTGCACCCACGTCAGCATCAACTGCATTAATCGTAATGGTGACGTGTTCAATATTGTGTTGGCAAAGCTCTTCGACCGCTTCTGGTAGCGCTAGGCCATTGGTTGACACGCACAACTTAATATCGGGGGCTTGTTCGCTCAGTTGCCGGAAGGTAGCAAAGGTTCTTTGTGGGTTAGCCAGAGGGTCTCCGGGACCCGCGATGCCCAGGACAGACATTTGCGGGATGGTGGCTGCAACCGCCTTAGTTTTCAAAACCGCCTGCTCTGGAGTTAATAGTTCGGATACCACACCAGGCCGGGATTCATTGCTACAATCGTATTTCCGATTGCAGTAGTGGCATTGAATGTTGCAGGCAGGCGCCACAGCCACATGCATGCGCGCGAAGTGATGGTGTGCACCCTCTGAATAGCAGGGATGATTGCGTATTTTTGCCTGCACAGACTCCGGCAATTGGCTGGTGTCATCGACCGAACTGCCACAACTTCCAGCAGCGCAGCCAGTCTCGCTAACTTGTTCTTCTTCACTCTGATGACCACTGACAACGATGAGTTCCATGTTTTGTTCCCCACTTCTGCAACAGCCTCCGAAGTCGAAGTCACTGCGAGAGCCCGGCTAGAGTAGTGCATTACTTGTTACAGATTGTTTTAACTGGCCTTCGGCAAAAACTCTCTGCAAGCCTCGTAAAAAAGCACTTTGAATAATTGCAGCTCTATGAAAAATTGAGTTGCAGATGATCTGATAACTGATAGGTAGCAACGACCGTGCCCTTAAGAAAAAATTCCATACAGCACTGTATTAATTGAATTTTACTCTCTAGCAAGCGTAGCTGTTGTGTTAGTTAGCACAACCGGGGGAGACAATTTGTGGAGTTAGCAACAAGTCAGTGACGGGCAGGTATGCCAAGGCTGACTTATATTTTTCGCATGTGAATATTCAAGGTTTGGATGCGGTAGGCAATCTGCCGGGGCGTCATCCCCAGCAAGCGAGCTGCTCTGGCTTGAACCCAGCCAGCCTGTTCCAGCGCGGCAGTGACCCGCTCACGCTCATCAAGATTATGATCATTCAGATCCACTTCGGGCATACTCACCCGGCCCGATGCCAGACTGGTCTGCTCGTTAGCATCCAGTGAAATAACATCGATATCAATAACTCCTTGCTCGGACATGACTGCTGCTCTCTCCAGACAGTTTTCCAACTCGCGAACATTACCGGGCCAGTGGTAAGTCATCAACGTGCGCACCGCTCCGTCGGTAATTTTAAGGCGGCGATTTTGCTGTTTTGCGATTTTATTCACCAGAAATTCAGCTAATTCGGGAATATCAACCAAACGCTCTCTGAGCGGTGGTAACTGAATCGGCATTACATTCAAACGATAATAGAGGTCTTCTCTAAACCGTCCATATTCTACTTCTGCCTGCAAGTTTCTATTAGTCGCCGCCACAATGCGCACATCCACCTTGATCACGTGGCTACCACCTACCCGCTCCAATTCATTTTCCTGTAACACCCGCAACAACTTGGCTTGAAACATAGCGGATATTTCACCGATTTCATCGAGAAACAGAGTGCCGTTATCAGCCTGTTCAAATTTTCCGTGGCGCTGTTTCACCGCTCCTGTAAAAGCTCCCTTTTCATGCCCAAAAAGCTCCGACTCCAGCAAATTTTCCGGCAATGCGGCACAGTTCAACTTTACAAAGGCTTTATCACGACGCGGTGAATTGTAGTGAATGGAACTGGCAATCAGTTCCTTACCGGTTCCCGATTCGCCCAGAATCAATGCTGTACTGCCCCACTTACCGACCCGTTTAACTTGGTCATGCACCCTTCTCATGCCCTCGGTCCGACCCACCACCATTTTTTCAAAACCGTACTTGACCCTCGTCTCCCGCTGCAAATCACCCGCATGCTCTATGCTGTCGCGCGGCGGGGTGGGGCTAGCCAGCTTAAGGTGGTGAGACAACCTGATATGATGCACAATCAAATTGGCTACCATCTTCATAAACCGGGTTAATTCGGGCAGGTTGTTGCTTACAGACAAACTGGGTTGAGAAGCCAATACGCCAATAGTGGCACCCTCCTCCGTATTAATCGGCACGCCGATAAACGGCAGTTCGTAATCGTATATATCGAGCTTATGCAGGAAATTAGGTTCGCTGGATACCCGGCCCAATACAATATCACTGCCACTGGCCAGAATCCTGCCGATGATACCTTCACCGCGACGGTACCTGATGTTTTTTGAGGAGTGACCAAGACGGTCTTCGTCACCGTGTAAAGCCCGGACTCTGGTCTCGGACCGGTCCATATCGGCAATAGTGACCAGCCCTCTGGTGAGCATCATATCTTCGTCGAGTATTTTAAGCACCTCGGCCAACAGCGTATTCAGGTCCTGCGACCGGCCAACCAGTCTGGACACCTTAAACATGGCCGCCAGTTCTTTCTCCAGCAGATGATGGCGATTAACTACATCCTCGTCATGCAAAGAATAAGCATTCATATCAGATCCCGACACTTAACTCACACCATTGGCAAGGGGTAAATGGATAGTAACCCGACACCCATGACCGCTTACGCGAACGCTATCGTTAGCATAACCGGACCCATCCTGATCTGGCTGACTGTGGTTTAACTGACCAGGATCTGACTGGCTGGTAGCGGCATCGTTTCTCTCAATAGTAATCATACCGGTATGTTCATTGATGATTTCATGCACCATTGGCAAGCCAATGCCACGACATTTTTCCTGTGAGTGTTTAGTACTGAAAAATGGTTCGAACAATTGTGCTGTTGTGCCCGCAGGCAAACCAACACCGGTATCAATAATTTCTATGGTGACAAACTTGTTATCGAAACGGCTGAATATTTCTAGTTGGCGGTTCGCAATACTGTCAAAATTCATCGCCTCAACCGCATTTTCAACTAATTGTTTGAACATACTGCGTAAGCGGGTCTCATAGCCCACGAGGTGAGGCAACTTAAAGGCCGGATGCCAGGAAAACTCGACGCCAAAAGCACTGATCTTGTCGGCACAGATAGAAATTACTTCTCTGATGATTTGATTGATATTAACGCTGACTTTGGGCATTGGTCGCCGTTCGGGTGCCAACCGGATCAGTCTTTCGAGCGCCTCGGAGCCGGCGGACAGTGCCATTTTCATCGCTTCAAGTACCGCATCGTTTTCGCCAGGTGTTGCATCGTAGTTTTCATCTGACCCTGTATTGGTCAGATTGCCTCCACGGCCGGCCGCTCGCTTTTCTAGCATAGTCACTGCGGCTGACATCATATTCACCGGTTTTTCCAATTGATGAATCGCCGCCTGATAGGTTTCTCTCATACCCTGGATATACTCTTCTTCCGCTACCAATTCTTTGAGGGCATGCAATCTGGCCTCTTCCTGGCGGCGGCGTAGGTTGGTAACGTCGCGGATAATCACCATGGAATAGTGGCGGGTCTGATTGGAGAAAAAAGTATCGATAGCATCATCTTCAATCGAAATAGAAGTACCAAAACAAGAAAACCAGCGCTGACGAAAATTTCCTATTTTTAGATTGACCTCCAAACCCTCAAAATCCAGGTTGGTGCTGTCTTTAAAAGAGAACTTTTTACCGGTTTGCTCTTCAATTGCCGCCATGATGGCAACAATCGGTTCTGAGCCCATATCAGCAGCGAGAGTTTTATAGCAGAGATTATCCAATACCACTTTGCCGTCTTCATCCAGCAAAACCACAGCGGAAGGACCGGCGTTCACTACTGCCTCGATCAATTTTTTTTGGTTGGCCACCTGTCTTTGCAGTTGATGCATATCGGTCACATCCCGGTGCATCCCTAAGTACTGAGTAGTGTTATCCTCATCATCGGTAACCGGTGCGGCCATCAACTCGGCTATATAAAGCGAATCGTCTTTGCGCCGGTTGACCATGACACCGACCCAAGGCTTCTTCTGCTGCAACCGCCCCCAAAGAGTGCTGTAGACAAGTGAAGGTGTGGTTTGGTTAGATAAGACGGATTCACTTTTGCCGATCACATCGCTTTCAGCATAACCAGTAACAAGACTAAACGCTGGATTGGCATAGAGAATGTTGGCTTTTAAATCGGTAATTGATATAGCCACGGGACAAGCTTCAACTACTTTAAAAAAAATGTCGTGACTCAGACCAGCATCCTGTTGCACCCGCGACTCAAAGCGCGACGGTTTGCCGGATGGCTTAGCGGACGACTTGCCAGCGTCTTTGCTTGCCATTGAATCGGCAGCCCCTGCAATAGACGCCATTTGCATGGATTTATTATTTTTAGCCATGGTCAAAACCCCAGATATCAAACTTCATTGTTCTCATGCTCGCTATAGGTAATAAGTAATAGGTATTAGATGTTCAGGATGTCGCTATGACGAAACGCCCTTTACTTCTAATCATCTACTCAGCTACTCATCCGTCTGTCCGAAAACCCGAATGATGGTCCTCAGTTTCCGATCATGGATAATGGATTGCAGACCATCCGATACATACACTTCGTTGCACAGGTTTGGTTGCATAAAAGTCGTTTGAGATCACTGACCTTTGTAAAAAATTGCACGACCTGACAGATGAAGTAGTGGTCTCACAAACGCTGCAAAATTTCGATCTTTCAGACAAGGTATATGGCAATTTAGATGCCATAATCGCCATCACTGACCTGAGCAGGAAAAAACCCACATAACCTATATTATTCAATATGTTAACAAGTACGGCCTTAGATTAATGGGTGGTAACATGGGAGCAATGTGCACTAAAAAGCACTACTTTGGGGATCAGACTGGAGCCATTGTTGCAAATCCGACAATGTGACAAACCCAGGTATCTAATCAACCTGTATCGTTTCCGACAGCGATCGACGTTGCGTCTGCAACACAGTGTAAACAAACTTCCGATCGACTAGCTTCCGCACTAGCGCCTGTAATACGGCATACATTGCCGTTTATTTTTCTCGTTACCCCCAGACATTACAGGACTGTCACCTGATCTATTGTTGGATTGCCAGGTTCTTCATTGACTCATTTTCTGACCTTCAATGGGCAACAGTCGCTCCATAAAATCCTCTGGCATATTAAATGCAGCCTGTCTGTTAAACGTCATTGCACTACAAAAAGTGTTGTTAAGCGCTCATATCAGGCCAGACCGTTATGGAAATGTTGTTCATCATTATTAGTACCGTACTCATTAATAATGTAGTGCTAGTCCAGTTTTTAGGCCTTTGTCCTTTTATGGGTGTGTCCAACAACATAGCGACCGCTACAGGAATGGGACTGGCGACAACATTCGTCCTCGTTCTCGCAGCCGCCAGTGGCTGGACCATCGAACACTTGATCCTGAAACCATTGGGCTTGGAATATCTGAGAACACTCAGCTTTATTCTGGTAATCGCTGCTTTGGTTCAGTTTACTGAACTGTATCTGCGTCGCTTCAGTGCTGCGCTATACAAGAACCTGGGCATTTTCCTACCACTTATCACCACTAACTGTGCGGTCTTAGGCGTTGCTTTACTCACTATACGAGAAGAATTCAGTTTCCTCGAAAGTTTGGTTTACGGTTTCGGTGCGGCACTGGGGTTCTCCATGGTCATGGTGATATTCGCCGGTTTAAGGCAGCGTTTAGCTCTGGCACAGGTTCCCGCTCTGTTTGAGGGAACGCCAGTGGGCCTGATAACGGCGGGTTTACTATCGATGATATTTATGGGTTTCGCCGGCTTGGTTTAAGTCTGTTAGCCAAGCGGATAATACAAAAGAGCATTAGCTGCCAGGCCTCTGTCTGCTGCATCGTTGGATTTACTGGCGCTGGATTTACTGGAGCAAGCACAATGGAAGAGTCAACTATATCTGCACTATCCACATCCGTACTGTCAACCACTGTTATACCAACGCTTTCCACTGTGTCAGCCATCCTGGTATTAGCCTCGATGGGTCTTGCACTGGGCCTCATATTGGGTTATGCCGCCAAAGTTTTTCGCATTGATAACGATCCAGTATTGGATGAACTCAGTGCCTTAATGCCAGGCACTCATTGTGGACAGTGCGGATATGCTGGCTGCTCGCAAGCGGCTGAAGCCATATTCAAAGGCGCTGCGGCGCCGACCTGCTGTCCACCGGGGGGTAAACAACTAGCCGAAGCGGTCGCAAGCAAATTAGGAATTAGCATTGATTTAGCGGGAATGAGTGATGAGGTATTGCTGGCGAGAATTGATTCATCTCAGTGTACGGGCTGTACACGCTGCTATAAGGCTTGTCCGACGGATGCCATTGTAGGTGCAAACAAGCAAATTCACGGCGTTATTCTCGCCGCTTGTACTGGCTGCAAAAACTGCGAAGTGGCCTGCCCTGAAAACTGCATTGAGATGGTTCCCGAAGCCAAAATCCTGGATTCGTGGTATTGGCCTAAACCGGTGGCTGTTTGAAGCTAAGGAGATATTATGTGGTTATCACTGTTCAGGGGCGGTGTACATCCCGATGGCTTCAAGGAGCTCTCGGCTACTGAAGCCATTCGCCAGTTACCCTTACCAAGCCAACTGAATTTACCCTTACGACAGCACGCGGGCACTGAGTCCTTGCCAGTGGTAGAAGTGGGTGAAACGGTGCTGAAAGGCCAACTCATCGGGCGCGCAGGACGAGGTTTGTCGGCGCCTTTGCATGCCCCGACTTCTGGCCAGATTACTCACATCGGACCCATTGTAGCGGCCCATCCTTCAGGCGGTAATACTCGCGGTATCACTATCGAACCCGATGGTAAAGATACCCCTCTGGCGTCCATGGGCTGGACGGGTTCAGGTCAGCACGAAATTTCTGACTCCAATGCATTGCTTGAAGACAAACTACAACACATTTTCGCACAAGCTCCAGAAGTATTGGCCAAACGTCTGGCTGACGCCGGTATCGTTGGAATGGGGGGGGCCAGTTTTCCTTCAGCAGTCAAATTAAGCATGGCCAGTCATCAGAGCATCAATACGCTGATTATTAATGGCGGGGAATGCGAACCCTATCTGACTTCTGATGATCGACTCATGCAGGAACGATCACAAGCAATTGTACTCGGTGCCCGTTTTATTCAGCACATTATCAAAGCACCCGCCATCGCCATAGTCATTGAAGACAACAAGTCCGACGCTATCGCAGCGATGACAATAGCCAGTGCTGACTACGAGGATATTGAAGTGATAACCGTTCCCACTCGCTATCCCATGGGTTCGGCTAAGCAAATGATTCAGGCAGTCACCAAAAAAGAAGTGCCCGCAGGTAGTCGCAGCACAGAGGTAGGTGTACTCGTACACAATGTGGCCACAGCCCACGCCATCTATCAATGCCTGACCGAAAACAGACCACTTATCTCACGGATTGTCACCCTATCTGGTGGCGCGATAGCGCAACCACAAAATGTGGAAGCACTGATAGGAACACCGATCAGACACCTGATTGAACACGGCGGTGGCCTAAAAGAAGCCCCTTCACGTTTGTTGATGGGTGGGCCAATGATGGGACAAATCATGCCCACAGACCAGGCGCCTTTAATCAAAGGTGCGGGTGGCGTACTGGCATTACTTGAGAAAGAAATCAATGACACGCACCGTTCACCTTGTATCCGCTGTGGCCGTTGCGTTGAAGCATGCCCTATGGGCTTGATGCCGCTGGAAATAGCCAATCATTCCCGCGCCCAGAATTTTGAGGGTGCTGTGGATTATGGTCTGGCGGACTGTTTGCTCTGCGGCTCTTGTGCCTATATCTGCCCCTCACATATTCCGCTGGTTCACTATTTTCAATATGCCAAAGGGGAAATCAGTCGACAAAAAGCGAACCAAAAGCGCACCGACTATACCCGTGAACTTTCAGCCAACCGTCGCCAGAGACAGGAACAGGAAGCGGCAGCCAAGGCAGCAGCGAAGGCGGCTAAAGCCAAGCGTCGAAAGCGCAAGACTGAAAAAACCAACTAACGAGTCACCAAAGTCCGTAGCAAAGAACCTATTAAAGACTAAAGCAAAAATCATGAACAACGATCCAATCTCCTCACCTCATGCCCATGATCACTCCTCGGTCAGCCGCATCATGGGTCACGTTTGCCTTGCACTGGTGCCATGCACGGTGTTTGGGTTTTATCTGTTTGGCTTTCCTGCGGTCAATCTTTGGATCATCACCGTAGCAACGGCCATATTCTGCGAAATCTTATGCCTACGCTTAATGGGCTATCCAATCCGTCAGGTTTTTGATGGCTCTGCCATGCTAACTGGCTGGATACTTGCCCTATCACTGCCACCCTGGGCACCGTGGTGGATTGGTTTTGTGGGCAGCATCATTGCCATTGGCGTGGGCAAGCAATTGTATGGTGGGATAGGACAAAATGTATTCAACCCAGCCATGTTGGCCAGAGTGGTTCTACTGATTTCATTCCCTGTTCATTTAACTACCTGGCCAGTTCCGGAAACTAGTTTTTTTGCCACCAGTTTTAGCGACAGTCTTGCTATTACCTTCGGTTATCTGCCCATATCAGATAGCATGACCGGTGCCACCGCGTTGGGACAGTTTAAGACCGAACTCGCCAGCCAAGTGGCCATGGCAGACTCCATTCAACAATCGTTGACCATGGCCGATACCCTATTGGGTTTTAGCCCTGGCAGCCTTGGAGAAACCTCCGCCCTGCTCATTCTGCTCGGTGGTTGTTGGTTGCTGGCGATGCGGGTTATCAGCTGGCATATCCCGGTGTCGATGTTGGCGACCGTCGCCGCGCTCGCTTTACTGTTCAATTCTATCGACCCGGACCGGTATGTTGGTATTAGCTTTCACCTGTTTACCGGCAGTCTGTTACTGGGTGCATTTTTTATTGCCACAGACTATGTCACTTCACCAGCCAGCAAAAAGGGCCAGCTCTTATTTGGTGCTGGCTGCGGAGCGCTCTCTTATATCATCCGTACATGGGGCGGATACCCCGAGGGCATCAGCTTCGCCATATTGTTTATGAACGCGCTTACACCACTGATTGATGCCTGGTTAAGACCAAGAATTTATGGACGCAAGTTGGATGGAAAGCCCAAGACCTATCCATCACCCGAAGACTCTGCTAATGCTAACGCCAGTAGTCTGAGTAAAGCCGGGAGTGAACCATCATGAAATTCTTACGTCCCGTTACCGTGGCGTCTTACCGAAAACTGGTGGGCTACCAAGCCGGTTTACTTGCAGGAACCTGTGCCATGGTGGCAGCGCTAATACTGATCGGCAATACGGTTACCAGTGATCGAATCGAAGCCATGGAAAAGGCCGACCAGTTGCAAATGCTAAATGAAGTACTACCTACCCAGTTCTATGATAACGATTTACTGGCTGACCAGCTCCAGTTATCACTTACCGCCCGCAATACCACAAGCATCAACAATAGCGAGACCAGCGACAGCATCTCAGCCAACGATCCCATAGCCCCTGCGGCTCTGGTCGAACCCAGTCCATTGCAATCTACGGATTTAACGAGCATCTACGTGGCCAAACTCGAGGGCAAAGTAAGTGGTTTGGCACTACCCGTCACGGCGGCAGGATATGGCGGTGACATCGATATGATAATGGGGGTGGATAATACCGGTACCATTCTCGGCGTTAGGGTCATTGGCCATAAGGAAACCCCAGGTCTTGGAGACAAAATAGAGTTTGCAAAAGATCCCTGGATCACTGCCTTTAATGGGCTTTCTCTCAGTAATACCCCACCACAAGCATGGGCGGTAAAAAAGGATGGGGGTCAGTTCGATCAATTTACCGGCGCAACTATCACACCAAGGGCCATTGTAAAATCTGTGCATCAAGGTCTGATTCAGATTCATGGTCTTGCTCAGTCGATTGATGGCGCTATCGCAGACGCATCTCAGCCTAAGGCAGCACTGGCTATGTCTACGAGACCAATCGCTACCAACCCATCTAATCCTAATTCCAATTCCAAGCCGAAAAACGGAAACTCCACGGAGGTTGCTGAAACCGATGAATGAACCAACGTTATCCCCTGAGGATTCCACTGATTATACGAGCATTTTCAGTGAAGGTTTGTGGCGCAACAATGTGGCGCTAAGTCAAATGCTGGCGTTATGCCCATTGCTGGCAGTGACCACATCGGCTACCAATGGGCTAGGTATGGGTATGGCGACCCTGTTCGTCATGGTGTCTGCCAGCCTGGTCGCATCTTCTTTTCGCGGCATGATTACGCCGGAGGTGCGGATCCCTGTATTCATTGTGCTGATTGCCTCCATCGTCACCATGGTGGATATGTGGCTTAATGCGTGGATGCATGAGCTGTATAAGGTACTGGGCCTGTTTATCCCTTTAATCGTGACCAACTGCGCCATTCTAGGCCGGGTCGAATCCTTTGCTTCCAAACAGCGAATCCTGCCGGCAGTAGCCGATGCCTTTGCGATGGGTCTGGGTTTTCTTTGGGTGCTAATGGTAGTAGGAGGCCTGCGGGAAATATTTGGCAGCGGCACCTTGTTTGCCCAAGCCTCCCTGTTATTGGGCGAACCATTCAAATGGATGGAACTAACTATCATTCCAGATTACCAGGGAATTTTATTGTTGGTACTGCCGCCAGGCGGTTTTATCGTGCTGGGTTTGCTGCTGACTTTCAAACGCATCATTGAGAGATATGCAAGCAATCATCATCAGGCTGACAACTCTGCAGTGAACACTCAGAAACCAGCAGGAGCAGACTTATGAAAATCAGCGTGGCCTATGCAACCGATGAAACCCAGGCCTGGTACACTTATGAGGTAGATGAGAACATTAGCGTTGAAGAGGCGATCAAAACATCCGGCTTTCTGAAGTTGTTCCCCCATATTGATATTAGCAAACAGAAAATTGGCATCTACGGCAAGTTTACCAAACTGAGCGCTAAAGTCAGCGAAGGTGACCGCATTGAGTTGTATCATCCCATCACCCGTGTGCTTGATGCAGATGAAGACGATGATGATTGACAAGCACTTATTTGTCATAGTGCAGACTTAAATAAATCCAATCTTAGCGATTCTGCAAGCGGAATTTCTAACGCCAATACAATCGGCTCAGGTTTGCTGAGGCCAACCTGCACCAAATCAAGGATCAACTAATATTCTGCCCCGTTTTAGCCAATCCCCACAACGCTGGTAACATCAGCATTTCGTCATCCAGGTGCATTCATACCCTACCAGCGCACCATAGGGTGGCATCAAAATCATCCTAGCCTGATAGCCTCTAACCAATCACAACCACATCGGCCTTGGACCCAGAAATATCGCCAACTCGCAAATGGCCGGTGCAGAGCCATTCATAGAATTTCCAATCGTCGCGCTGATCTATTTTGCCTTGTGCTTTCCTTTGTCCTGTTTATCTAAATCGTTAGAAAAAACCAACAACAAAAAATAAACCTACCACTCAATCTGTAAAGAGGAACATCACGTTATGTATGAACTACACTGAGCAATGAACTACCTACCCCTGTTGCGCTACTGAACCGCTGGGATTTTGCACCCTTCGGTGATGTCATCGAGGCCACCGATGCGGTAAAAAACTTTCCGATCAACTATGGCCTGACCCAGAGATACCACAATCTCGCCGATCTCAATACACAGGCTGAAGATGGCGAAACCATTGCTAGTATCTTTCGATCACAGGCCCAGTCCTTACCACTGAAAATTGAAGTCATGGAACGCCATCCTCTGAGCAGCCAACTCTTTATTCCGCTGAACCAACGACCGTATCTGGTGATTGTTGCTCCGGCCGGACCATTTGATGAATCCGCTATGAAACTATTTCCGGCTGGGCCTCATCAGGGTGTTAATTATCATACCGGCACCTGGCACCACTATTTACTGGCATTGGAAGTGGACAGTGATTTCCTGGTGATCGACCGCAAAAGTCCGGGTGATAATCTCGATGAAATTCAGTTACTGCATCCCTTTACTTTTCAATCCTCAGATGTTCCTCCACTGGTTTAACTCAGTTTTCATACTGAAACGGCTTCCATGCCGTTTCGCGGAGTCGCAAGGTAAAATGTCGATTTTACTTTGCTGGATGAACACTAACTCAGCCTCGACAACTTCAATCTGCTCCCTATCTGTGTCATAAACCCGACAAAACAGGAAAAGAAGGTGTAATCGCCCTTGTCGATTTTGCGACAAAGCTGGCTTACAGAGATTTTAGCGCTTTTATTTCATAAGCTTAGTTCAAACACTCTTAGCAAATAAATGGTATGCACCCTGCAAGACCAACTCTAACCACTGGTATCTCCAATTGCAGACCACCAGTCAGCAGACCTATCACTGCGATTCAATCTCACTACAATCTCACTAAAAAGGCAGGTACTTAAATGGCTAGAATCGGTTTATTTTTTGGAACAGATACCGGCAAAACCCGCAAAGTCGCGAAAATGATCAAAAAGCAGTTCGATGATCAAACCATGGCCAAGCCATTGAATATTAATCGGGTCAGCGCCGATGAGTTGATGAGCTATGACTTTCTCATTGTGGGAACACCAACACTTGGGGAAGGATTGCTTCCAGGTTTGTCCGCTGATTGTGAAAACGAAAGCTGGGAGGAATTTTTGCCCACCTTGGAGGGTATGGATTGCTCCGGCAAGACCGTTGCTATTTTTGGGTTGGGCGATCAGGAAGGATATAGCAATGAATTCGTGGATGCGATGATCGAAATCTATGACGCCTTCGCAGAAAATGGTGCAAAAATCGTCGGCGCATGGCCAACGGAAGGCTATGAGTTTGATCATTCCGAATCAGTAGTGGATGGCAAGTTTGTTGGCCTTGCGCTGGATATGGATAACCAAGCTGATTTGACTGAAGAACGTCTGGCGGCCTGGCTTAAACTGATAGCCAGTGATTTTGATCTAAACCTTTAAACTGGCAGAACTCCAAGACCCACTAATTTTGATAACGCCAGGGACGGCCAGAGATAGTATCCATGACGGCAAGCGCAAGCGATCGGGCCTATCAACTTTTATTCGATAAAGCAGGCCGGGATAATGTTAGTCTGGTGTCCAGGTTGACCATTGGTTTAACTTGGACTGCCTGCTCATTAGAGTCAACCGTAGCGGAAGGCGCGGTTACTGATTTGGGCCTGGCGATGACCTTAGGACCAACCTCCAGAACGCTGCCATGGTCAGGTACCCTGGCAGGCCAACCAGTCAAGGCGTTAGCACAATGGTTGGACTCGTGGAATACTATTGAAGCAGCAGTTGGATTAGCAACCGTGAATTCAACCATCAATGGTGTCAGTAACCAACTACTCGCGCAAGCGACCAGATTGACGCCCGGACAACACCCGAATCTCGCCGTATTTGAGCACTTTAAACCTCAACTTATGGGCGAAAAGGTGGTCGTCATTGGCCACTATCCGGGCATCAGCGATTGCTTGAGCGATCTTGATGTATGTATTCTCGAGCGATCTCCTTCGCCAACCGATCTGCCTGATACGGCGGCCGAGTATCTAATTCCCAAAGCTGACTGGGTTTTTATTACCGCTTCCTCTCTGATTAACAAAACCTTCCCAAGATTAGCCACACTAGCAGAAAACGCTAACACCGTAATGATGGGTCCTTCCACACCATGGCTGCAGGAATGGGAAGACTTTGGCATCAACTACTTAGCTGGCGTCGTTATCGCTAACCCGGAAAAAACTCAGCAGATCGCTGCCGAAGGCGGCGGGGTCCGCCTATTCGAAGAAGGTGGAGTCGACTACGCTTTGGCTAAGATTGGGGACTGAATCCACTCATCTTCTGAGCATCTTTCTCTCTGCTCTGAGGATTCCCCAGCCCCATTTGGCTCCACCGTTGGAAGGTCGGGAGACTGTCTTTGCTCACGCTGTCGACTCGAACAAGACAGCAAACGCAACCATTGCTGCTGGTGCTTCTTCCTTTTCCTCGCCGTCAGTTTTTCTATAATGGAAGCGAGAACATCTTCGATCTCAATTACCGTGGCGGGATGAATGGTCTCGCACAGCAAAATATGAAAACCCAAGGGTGATTCAACGACTTCACTCACCTGCCCGACCGGAAGAGCAAACAACACCTTATCTAACGTGGGAAATAACTGCTCTCGACTTACCCGTCCCAGCAATCCTCCCTCCATTGCCGTTGGACACTCGGAATGCTTACCCGCCTGTTCTGAGAAGCGGGATGGATTCTTTCTGAGGCGTTTAGCAATCAAAGTCAGCCGCGTCATCGCTTGCGCTCGGGTATTTTCGGGAAACTCAGGATTAATAGTCAGCAGAATATGGCGCGCAGTCCGGGTTTCTGGACGCTGGAACTTCTCAGGATGAAAATAGTAAAACAAGCGGGCATCGGTAGCGGAGACCTCGGACACTTGCATTGCCACCCTGTCCAGGGTTGATGTGACCCATAACTCCCTGTGAATGGTTAGTCTTAGCGATGCCAGATCTAACTGGTGTTGCTTAAGTTCGCGTTTGAATTCATTCTTTGATGGATACCGGGCGATAATTTCCGTCATGGCCGCTTCTGTTTGCTCAGTGGCAATGACCAGGCTTCTGGCTTCGGGGCTGGCTAGTACAAGATTTTCTATTTCAATTTGTTGACGAGTGATTTGCTCAATCTGAAACTGCTGCTCAGCACTTAACAGAGAAAATGATTTCCCGTGCTGGCTCGATGCCGCTTGCAGCAATTTGTATCGGTAAATTTTTTCTTTAGTGGAACGGCTTAACATAAGCGATTAACCTGTTGATGCGGAACCTGGTACTGGCGTATTTATCTGGCCCAGCACACTTGTTTGTTCTGACCAGGACACTGGCTGCTTTAAACAAGGCACCGGGCTATCCTGACGATATCGCTGGGCTTTGATCGCCATATTCAAGCTGATTCAATGAAGCTTCAGGAACCAGCAGGGTCCGCCCACCAAAACGGGTATGGTAAAACACCTGACCGTGCTCCTTAATGACCTTTTCCACCTCGCCCGTTGCCCCAACATCAACCACGACCTGACCCGCAACAGAAAAGGCTTTGTTCGAGCGAACTTTATCGCGGAATTCAAAACGGTTCGGTAGCCAAGGATCAGTGGCCAGTATCAGTTCCTGTTCCCGGCAACCAATGGTGCGACCAGCAGCCAGGAAATGAACCCGGTAAATCAACTGATCTTGTAAAAAAGTGCCCACATCATAAACACAACCAATCTCTCCGCGACGCACTAACAATTGGCCCCGATCTTCACCGGGGTAAGTACCATCATTGCGCACGTTGCGTATCAAGCGCACGTCCATACCGAAGTCGAAGCGGGGTATCATGATTCAAACTCTCTTGTTTGACTTGTTTGACTTGTTTGACCAAAAAATCAAGTAATTATTCGAACTGTGAACCAATCGCTTAAAGGGACCATCAATTAATCCATTAATTGATCGGCAGACACAAAAGTGGTTTGCGTTTCCTTCTGCTGAAACACCTTAAATACTTTCTCGGTAGCCGCGTCAGAGTCGACAAAATCCTGGTAGGCACGGGAGAGTAGAATCTTATAAAAGTTAAACATAGCTTTTTCGTTCTTAGTGTCAGGCATTTCCGTTTTACTCTGGTCCAGATAATCATGGAAACGCTGCAGAATATGCAAACGGTTGATGTTGACCCGTTTGGGGTCATGATCAACACCAAAGAATTCCAGAAAATCTTCTGCCGAAATCAACTCTTCCATCTGTTCAGCCAAAGCAAGATCATTCATAGCAGTCTGTCCTCAAATAATTAAGTCCAAAGGTTTGGTGAAACGGGTATCCCATCGGATTAACGGCGACCAAAATCTATTCCAGGCTCGACAAATCTTCTTGTTGAGCCTCTTTCACCGTTTTAAGCAAAGCCAAAGCACCTAAACGGTCGTCTTTGTCGAGCTCTACTACTTTCTCCAACATGCTGACACCTTCTTCATGGGCTCCCAGTCTGAGATTCAGATAGCCCGCACTTTTGAGTGCCAATAAATAAAACCGCACCAATTCCATAGAACGCATAGCAGAATAACCCAACGCCTTGATGTTTAGTTTCTGCCAACTGTCCTCAAGCTCAACCCGTTCAGCCGCCACTTGCATGGCCCGAAAAGCAGCCACCAATGCATCCTTATACTTATGTTGATAAAAGTAGTAGCGATACAAGGCTACAATAACGGTGAGACTTTTAGGCTCTAAAAAACAGGCCTTAAGCAGAAATGGCTCGGTGCTGCTATGAGCGTAATCGCTTGACGCCATTTCCAATAGCAAAGCAGCGTCGGCTGAAAGATATTCATCAAAGTACATCTTGCCACTTTTATAATCTTGCAAATCCACCATAGTCTCCGCGGTTGAGCTTAACAAGTCACTTCGCTTAAGCCATTAGTTTCCAATGAGGGAGCTGCCGTTAATTCCAGCAACTCCAATAAGACCCTTAGCTGGTGGGGATCCGGACTGCGTTTATAGCGAGTAGAATAATCGCGGACTTGTTGTAGCAGCGGCATAACCTGCCAATGCTCCAGATCAATTCCCAAGTCTCGATAACAGCTCAACACCATTTGCCTACCAGAATGCTTGCCCAACACAAACTCATGTTGCCTGCCTAATTCCATTGGGTCTAAGGCTTGATAATTGCGCCTGTCCTTCATTAAACCATCCACATGAATCCCAGCTTCGTGTACAAAGACACCAGCGCCTACAATACTTTTTTGCCATGGCACGGGGCGACCAGAAGCTTGCTCAACCAGTGCAGAAATTGGTTGTATCTTCAGTAGATCGATACCCGTGGCGATGTTGTGGAGATGTTCAAGCGCCAACACCAACTCTTCCAGAGGCGCATTACCTGCCCGCTCACCGAGGCCATTCACTGTGGTATTGATATGACTGGCACCAGCACTGATAGCCGCCAAAGTATTAGCAGATGCAAGACCATAATCATCATGAGCATGCATCTCTATTTGCAGGGAAGTGGCCGACTTAATCCACTTTATTTTTTCATAGGTTTTAAACGGATCAAGAACACCTAAGGTGTCGGCTATGCGGATTCTGCTGGCACCTGCTGACTCAGCGGCTTCAATCACCTGCATTAGATAATCATCATCAGCGCGGGAGGCATCTTCACAACCCACACATATTGCAAAACCTTCATCCCGGCCCGCTTTCACCATGCGATCAATCCGTCGCAATACCCTGGAGCGGCTGGAGCAAAGCTTGCGGGTTATCTGCTGATCTGAGACCGGAACCGACAAATCCACCATATCCACACCCGTGTATTTGGCGGCTTCCAGATCCGCTGCGCTCATGCGACACCAGGCCAACAGCGTTGCCCCAGATGTCTGTTCCACAATAGCTCGCATTACCTCTTGCTCTTCTCGCCCCATAGCGGGAATGCCAATCTCCAACTCGGGCACACCCATTTCCGTCAGTAAAGACGCAATACTGAGTTTTTCTTCCGCAGTAAAAGCCACACCGGCACTTTGCTCACCATCCCGCAGGGTGGTGTCATCAATAATCACGGTCCGGTCTGCTGACTCATTCAGAGGGGTTCGTTTTCCTTCTGATGGCTGCGACACTGTTACTTGCTGGATTGGAGGCTGTGCGGTCATGCAGAATCCTAAGTTGGTTTGATTGTGACCCAATAATTGACTGTTTCTGCAACCCCTGTTCCAGATATTTATTCTTTTAATTTCAAAGAGGTAAAACTATTTTCTGCGGAAAACAACGGCTAAACCATACATCAGACAGTTCATTTGTCGGGTTAGCTACAAATGGAGATAGAGAAATTGCAGCAGGACATTTGTGCTGGGCTGACAATCAATTAAGCTTACAAGCTCAACAATAGATGCACGAAATCCCAAGAGAATTTTCGTCCATAGAAGTATCAACCTTTAAGAGTATCCGCCTTTAAGAGTATCCGCCTTTGAGAATGTTCAACTCTGAAGGTGTTCAGCCTTGAGAGTGTTTAACTGGATACCTATACATCTTGCCATGCGATTCAGGAACTTCTCTGTTCGGATGCGTCTGTTAGCGACAGTACAGTTATCAAAGGTTGACGGCTTTGCTTGAGCAACAATCGACATTTTACTTTGCGACTCCGCGAAACGGCATGAAAGCCGTTTCAGGATGAAAACTATTTAGTGTTGTAAACGGACTACCGTTGGCTTAGCACTTTCGTAAATTCAAAATTGAAAGGCCATCCGTTTAGGAAAAATCTGATCTGGTTCCACCTATCAGCGCCAAGGGAGTTGATGCCTCCAGAAATCGAGTGACCTGGAACAAAAAAGCGGTTTGACGCACTCTGAAGATTGCCAAAAATCAGCGAACAGAGGCCTGCAAGAAAGCTGACACAGTAGCAATAAAGGATCGGCAAGCTATCTATTTCAATGCCGGTATTCCTCCATACCTACGGCTTCATTTGGTAAGCGATTTACTGGTTGTTTCACTCAGGCATAGGTAGGTGCAAAAGAGCTTTCAGAAGATTTGGCGGGAGCTCCATCATCCCAGTAGGGTGATAGCTTTCTTAATTTGGCCACTATGGGGGGCAATTCAGCTATCACTCGCTCGATTTCTTCCATGGTATTATAGCGCGACAGCGAGAAGCGCACGGTTCCGTGGGCGGCTGTATACGGAATGCCCATCGCCAGCATAACGTGAGAAGGTTCCAGCGAACCTGAGGTGCAGGCGGAACCACTGGAAGCCGCAATACCTGATTTGTTGAGTAACAACAAAATCGCCTCGCCCTCGATAAATTCAAAGGCAATACTAGCCGTATTAGGTAAGCGGCAGTCCAAATCACCCGTGGCAAAACAATTGGGAACTGCAGCCAGAATGCCCTGCTCGAGTCGGTCCCGCATGGTTTTGACGTCAGTGTTCTCAGTCGTGATGTGTTGCATGGCGAGTTCAGCCGCTTTTCCCAAACCAACAATACTGGCGACATTCTCAGTCCCGGCCCGGCGTCCGCGTTCCTGATGCCCTCCCCTGAGCAGAGGACGGTAACGGGTGCCGCGCTTAACGTAGAGCACGCCAATGCCTTTGGGTGCATGTAGTTTGTGGCCGGAGAGAGACAACATATGGATTGCACTATTGCGCAAATTCACAGGTAGTTTACCCACTGCTTGTACTGCATCCGTATGAAACATAACGCCCGCCTCACTGGCCATGACTGCCATTTTCTCGACCGGGAAGATAGTTCCGGTCTCATTATTCGCCCACATCACCGTGACGATGGCGACCTGAGAAGACAGTAAACGCTGATACTCCGCCAAATCCAGTCGACCCCGTTCATCAACGGACAGCCGATGAACAATGAAGCCCTCAGTTTCTAAATGCTCGCACAGAGCGAGGATGGCGGGATGCTCCACCACTGTAGTAATAATTTCCTTTCTATCAGGTTGTGCTTTCAAAGCCGACAGGATGGCAGTGGCATCGGACTCCGAACCACAGGAAGTAAACACAATTTCAGATTCAAACTCAGCGCCGAGTAGTCCCTGAACCTGCTGCCTGGCTTTCTTAACGGCAAGACCCACTTTATTGCCAAAACTATGGATGGAGGACGGGTTACCGAACTGCTCTGAAAAATAGGGCAGCATATCGGCGACCACTTCAGGATCAACCCGGGTCGTCGCATTATTGTCTAAATAAACAGGCTTATCCTTGGTAGCGGCGCCGGTAGATTGCTTTGCCGGGGAAATAGGGACATTCATTACGTTGGATTCCTTCTTAATCATCTGATCCAGGCATCTTCTAGCTGGTTTTCATCCTGAAACGGCTTCCATGCCGTTTCGCGGAGTCGCAAAGTAAAATGTCGATTTTACTTTGCTCGCAAAATCAATCGCT
>JGI12048J13642_10142764_pt1 | contig 26857 bp, 29 predicted proteins | sample ElkSlonscriptome_16_FD_13642 | JGI IMG/M metagenome (IMG submission 13642)
GCCAGCGCCCCGGTGCGCTCTTGCCGCACCCTTTCACCCTTGCCTGTGCGCTTTAGGCGCCATCGGCGGTATACTCTCTGTGGCACTTTCCCTTGACCCGCGCCCGAAAGCGCGCGCCCGGCGGGCGTTACCCGCCACCCTTGCTTCGTGGAGCCCGGACTTTCCTCGCGGAGGAAAACCCCCGCGCGGCTGCCTCAGCCCCCTGATGCGCCTCGCCGCTTATACCAAGCCCTGCCTGTAGGAAAGCCTAACGAGCGCAGGCAATCAGCGCGCCCGGCCCTGATCGCGATCGAGCAGCAGCTGCCACAGGATCGCGCCGAGCTGGGCATCATAGGCGCCCTCGATCCGCTCGGGCCGCCAGCGCCGCGCGAAGGCCTCGATCGTCTTGCGACCCTCGGTGATGTCATAGCCAAACCGCTCGAGCGCGAGGATGAAGGCGCCTTCATTGTGAAACGGATCGCCCATCTCGAGCTTGGTCGGCCGAGGCAGGCACAGGCCATGCTCGGCCAGCCGCTCCCACGGGAAGAGCTCGCCCGGATCGCTCTTGCGCATCGGCGCCACATCCGAATGACCCACCACATTGGCGCGCGGGATATCGTGGGTTGCAAGGATACGCGCAAGCAGCGGGATCAGCGCATCGATCTGCACCTCGGCAAAGGGGCGATAGCCAAGGCCGTGGCCTGGATGATCGAGCTCGATCCCGATTGCGGCCGAGTTTACATCCTTGATCCCGCGCCAATAGGACTTGCCCGAATGCCAGGCGCGCTGGTCCTCATCGACCAGCCGGGTTACGACACCGCTCTCCGAGATCAGATAGTGCGCGGAGACCTCGGCCTCGGGATTGATCAACTTGCCGAGCGCGGTCTCCATCGGCTTCATCTCGGTGTAATGGAGAACCACCATCGAGATCGGCAGCGCGCGTGCGTTGAAATTGGGCGATGGGATATAGGCGTGGACCAGCTCATCGCCATTGAGCGTGGGATCGCCATTGCCCCAGCAGATATCCGCCCCGCGCTCGCTCATCCGATCATGCCGTCCGGCTGCGGCAGGACTGCGCCGAGCACCAGCGCCTCCTCGCTCAGCGCATATTGGAGCCCGCCGCCCAGTTCTTCGGCGAGCAGGGCGATCATGTGCGCAGCTGCCGTGCGACTGGTGATCGCATGATCCTCAAGCTCGCCTTGCAGCGCGCGTCCGATTGCCTCGTCGAACGCGATCTTGGGCCCGCTGGCTCGTGCGACGATCTCCATATTGCCCTCGCGCATCTCCGCTCCGATATCGAGCGTGCCGCCGCGCACCAGCGCATCGAGCGCGATCTGCGCGAGATTGAGCAGCACCTTGGCCGCCGGCTTGGGCAGACTTGGCTGCAGGATCGCCCAGTTGAGCTGGACCTTCTTGGCATCGAGCGCGAGCGCGCTGACAACCTCCTGCGCTTCCTCGATCGGAACCGCCTCCCCAAATCCGCCCGCCGCGCCGAAGGCAAGCCGGAAGAACTTGAGCTTGTCGGCGCTGATCCGCGCGGAATGTTCGAGCAATTGCAGGCACTGCTCGCGCATTTCAGGATCCTGCTCGTCGGCCAGCAATTCGAGCCCGTTGGAGATCGCGCCGACAGGCGAGAGCATGTCGTGGCAAAGGCGCGAGCACAAGAGCGCGGCGAGATCGGTTGGCGAGGTCATGAGCGGAGTGATTTTCCAGGTTGTTGGTTACAGATGTTACAGTGTTCAGGGAAAAAAAACGAAGGAGCGAGAACCGGGCCCTTTCCCGCGCCGCCAACAGCACGACGCAAGAGATGCGAGCACACCAAGGGGAGACGCGCGGCTAACGACATATTGCCAGCCTTAGCGATCCGACAGGCGGTAGGAAAGCGCCCTGAAACAGCTTGCCTCATCGCGCCACAAGCGCACCTCGCCCTGAGCCGCGATTGCCCAGATCATGCCGTCATGCGCCGCCATTGCGCGATCGGTCTCCGAGGGCTCGGGCGGGCCGTGCGGGTGCGAGTGGAAATAGCCGACGATCTCGGGGCCTCCCTCGCGCGCCGCGCGGTGCGCATCGATCAATGCCTGCGGGTCGATCTCGAAACAGGTGAACGGGGTCGCATGGACATTGGCGGTCTCGCGCGCGTCCGCAATGCGCGCGCCCTCCCCCAGCAAAATCCCGCAGGCCTCGCGCGGATGCGCGGCGCGCGCGGCGGCGCGGATGGTTTCGAGGGCGTGATTGCTCACCAGCACGTCTTCGCCCTGAGCCTGTCGAAGGGCGGACCGCGACCTGGAAAGCCAAGAGAACTCGTCCCACCTCCGATCGATCAGGGCTTCCTTTTTCGCTCTGGACCAAGCCTTGATTTGTCTTTCCGCACTGAGCGCCTCATAGCGCTCACCGAATTCCTGCGACCAAACCAATCTGACCGGGCGGCGGCTCCAAGTATGACCACGGATCAATCCACTTTGATGTTCCGCCACGCGCTGCTCGAGATTTTCCGTGTGCCCGGTGTAGTATGAGCCATCCGAGCAAACGAGCATGTATGCATAAAACACCATCGCCCCAGCCTAGCGCGATCTCGCCCTTCGACAAGCTCGGGGCGAACGCAGGAGAGGCCGGAGCGGCCCGCGCCGGGCGAGCGGGTGGCTGACATGGCCCAGACCATTCAGGGCACGATCCCCGCCCCCGCCCGACTCGACAAGGCGCTGGCCGAGGCGACCGCGCTCAGCCGCGCGCGGGTGCAGGCGCTGATCGCGCAAGGTGCGGTTCGGATTGACGGGAAGGCAGCGACGAGCGCTTCGGCGAAGGTCAGTGCGGGCGCGGCCTTCGCGATCGACCTTCCGCCCGCCGCCGAGCCGGCCGCGCAGCCAGAGGCGATCGCGCTCGACATCGCCTATGAGGACGCGCATCTGCTGATCGTGAACAAGCCGGCGGGCATGGTGGTCCATCCCGCCGCGGGAAACCGGGATGGCACGCTCGTCAACGCGCTGCTGCATCATTGCAAGGGCCAGCTTTCCGGGATCGGCGGGGTCGCCCGGCCGGGCATTGTCCACCGGATCGACAAGGATACCTCCGGGCTGCTCGTGGTTGCCAAGAGCGATGCGGCGCATGAGGGGCTTGCAGCGCAATTCGCGCAGCACAGCGTGCATCGGCGCTATCTCGCGGTCTGCGCCGGGACGCCGAGCCCAGTTGCAGGGACGATTGATTCACGCCTCGGGCGCTCGGATGCGAACCGAAAGAAAATGGCGGTGCTGCCCAAGAATTCCTCGCGCGGCAAACACGCGATTACCCATTATACGCTGATCGACCGGCTCGGGCCTGCATCGCTCATCGAATGTCGGCTCGAAACCGGTCGAACCCACCAGGTGCGCGTTCATTGCGCATCCATCGGCCATGCTCTATTAGGAGATCCGCTATACGGTTCTGCGCCTAGATCCATCAAACCGCTGCTTTCGCGATTGGGTTTTGCCCGTCAGGCGCTGCATGCCGGCCAATTGGGCTTTCGCCATCCGCTGACAGGTGAAAACCTGATCAAGGAAGCGCCCATGCCAGCCGATATGCAGGAACTGATCGACGAATTAAGGCGTTTTAATCGATGAAAGGTGCAGCTTTGGGCACCCGAATCCCGTATATGTAACCAAGTGGCCCAGCCGTGCGGACGCCCATCAGGGGTCCGTGCGCACAGCGGTCGACATCAGAAAGGTTAGGACAAGAGTGAACACGACCAAGACCCAGACGGTCCCCGCCTTGAGCGGCGAACAGAGCCTCAACCGCTATCTCGCCGAGATCAAGAAATATCCCGTGCTGACCGCCGAGCAGGAATACATGCTCGCCAAGCGCTACGAAGAGCACGAAGACCCCGAAGCCGCCGCCCAGCTCGTCTCGAGCCACTTGCGCCTCGTTGCCAAGATCGCGATGGGCTATCGCGGCTATGGCCTGCCAGTCTCCGATCTCATCTCGGAAGGCAATGTCGGCCTCATGCAGGGCGTCAAGAAGTTTGAAGCCGATCGCGGCTTCCGTCTTGCCACCTATGCGATGTGGTGGATCAAGGCCTCGATTCAAGAATATATCCTGCGTTCGTGGAGCCTCGTGAAAATGGGGACAACGGCGGCTCAGAAGAAGCTGTTCTTCAACCTTCGCCGGATGAAGAAGCAGCTCGAGGCCTATGAGGACACCGATCTCTCGCCCGACGACGTCGCCAAGATCGCGACCGATCTGGGTGTGCCCGAGCAGGAAGTCGTCAACATGAACCGCCGGATGATGATGGGCGGCGATGGCTCGCTCAACACGCCGATGCGGGGCGGCGAGGAAGGCTCGGGCGAATGGCAGGACTGGCTGACCGACGAGCGCCCGCTCCAGGACGAGACCGTCGCAGACAATGAGGAGGCGCAGGTGCGCCACGAAATGCTCCTCGAAGCGATGAACTCGCTCAACGAGCGCGAGCAGCACATCCTCACCGAACGCCGACTCACCGAAAAGCCGCAGACGCTCGAAGAACTCAGCCAAGTCTATGATGTCTCGCGCGAGCGCATTCGTCAGATCGAGGTGCGCGCGTTTGAAAAGCTGCAAAAGGCGATGCAGCGCATTGCGAGCGAAAGGCTGCTGCCAGGGCTTGCTGCCTGAACATTTTGCTTGCGCGAGCAGATCACCCGGACCCTCCCCGACTTCACGCCGGGGAGGGTTTTTTCATTCGCTGCCAGCCAGATCCAGCACCGCCGCGATCATTGCGCGCGTGCCCAGCGTCACGCTTTCGCGCGGAGCGATCTTGAACAGCGGTGAATGATGGCTCGGAATAGGTGGCCCGCCCGATTCGGCTGCTTCGAAGGCTTGCGGCGGCGTGCCTCCCACAGCGAAGTAATAGCCCGGCACGCCCCGTTCCTCGGCGACGAAATAGGCGAAGTCCTCAGCCCCCATGCCCTGCTGCTGGAACGGTTTCACCGCATCCTCGCCCAGATCGCGCTCCATCACCGCGTTGAGGCGGCGGGCGAGCTCGGGGTCATTATAGGTAACGGGTGTGCCTTCCACCACTTCGACCTTGACCGGCATATCGTCGGGCAGGCCATGCGCCTTGCCGACATTGACCGCGACCCGTTCGATCGCGGCGAGCAATTGCGCGCGCACCGCCTCGTCGTTCGAGCGCACGGTCAGCTGCAGATCCGCCTGGTCGGAGATGATGTTGTGCTTCGAGCCCGAATGAAACGAGCCGACCGTGATCACCGCCGGATCAAGCGGCATGATTTCGCGGCTGACGATCGATTGCAGCGCGGTCACGATCTGCGAGGCGATATAGACCGGATCGCGGCCCATATGCGGGCTTGCGCCATGCGCCCCAATGCCCGGCACAGTGATATCGACCGAATCCGAGCTTGAATACTGGATGCCCTCGGCCGCCGAGACCAACCCTGTCGGCAGCACCGAGGAGACATGGAAAGCGAGCGCATAATCAGGCGTGCCGAAACGCTCGTAGAGCCCGTCCGCCAGCATCGCCTTCGCCCCGCCCACGCGCTCCTCGGCGGGCTGGACAATGAACATGAGCGTGCCCGACCACTTGTCCTTCATCTCCACCAGCCGCCTCGCCGTGCCCACCATCGAGGTGATGTGAACGTCATGCCCGCAGGCGTGCATCACCGGATATTCCTTGCCGTCCTGGCCGACCTGGGTGGCTGTTGACGCATATTCGAGGCCGGATTTCTCCTCGACGGGGAGCCCGTCCATATCCGCGCGCAGCAGGATCAGCGGGCCATCGCCGTTCCTGAGCATTGCGACAACGCCTGTGCCGCCCACGCCCTCCGTCACTTCGAGGCCGGCTTGCCGCAATTCAAGCGCCATGCGCGCTGCGGTCTCGTTCTCGACGAAGGACAATTCCGGGTTCTCATGGAAATGGACGAACAGCGGAGCCAGATAGCTGTCATAATCGGCTTCGACAGCAGCGGCGATCTCTTGCGGATTTGCCGAAAGCGGAGCACCTGCAAGCGCGGCGGCAAGTGTAAGCCCCACGGCGGATCGGGCGGCGGCGCGGCGAAGCATGTGCATCAATTTCTCCCCTGTCTTTCCGTCACTAACAAGCACGAGTGCGTCGTTCGCGCAAGCCGATGTGCGCAAGCCAAGAGCGATTGCCCTTCCCCCTCGCGGTCCGTAAATGCATGAGGCATGCGCCGCGTTTTCAAGATCATCGCCCAGATCATCCTGTGGTTCGTCGGGATCAGCCTGGCGCTGGTCATTCTCTTCAAGTTCGTCCCCGTCCCGATCACCGCGACCATGCTGATGGACGAAAACGGTGTGACAAAGGACTGGGAGCCTTTGTCCAGCATCGATCGCAATCTCGTCGATGCGGTGATCGCAGCCGAGGATTCCAAGTTTTGCGAGCATTGGGGTTTCGACACCGAGGCGATCGAACAGGCGATGGAAGAAAACGCAAAAGGCGGCCGCATCCGCGGCGCTTCGACAATCTCGCAGCAAACCGCCAAGAATATCTTCCTGTGGCAGGGCGGCGGCTATTTCCGCAAAGGGCTCGAAGCCTGGTTCACCTTCTGGATCGAGGCTGTCTGGGGCAAGAAGCGGATCATGGAAGTCTATCTCAATGTCGCGGAGACCGGCATCGGCACCTATGGCGCGACTGCCGGGGCGCAGCGCTATTTCGGCAAGTCCGCCGCCAATCTCGCGCCATCCGAAGCCGCGCGCATGGCTGCCGCGCTTCCCCAGCCGAAAAAACGCTCGGTCAGGAATCCCGGCGGATGGCTCGCCAGCCATGGCCGCAGTATCGAACGGCGCATCGCCATTGTCAGGAATGACGGGCTCGATCAATGCGTCTACAATTGAACTGATGGCCCACGCGCACACGCACACGCACACGCACGATCACTTCTCCGGCACAGGCGATCCGCGCGGCCCGCATGGCCAAGATGGTCATCACCATGCGCCGCGCGACTTCGGGACGTCCTTTGTCATCGCGATCCTGCTCAACACCGGCTTCGTCGTGGTCGAAGCGGCGTGCGGCTTCCTCTATGGCTCGATGGCGCTTGTCGCGGATGCGGGGCACAACCTTTCGGACGTGCTCGCGCTCCTGCTTGCCTGGGCCGCCAGCGCGGCGGCCAAGCGCGCGCCGAGCGACCGTTTCACCTATGGCTACAAGAGCTCGACCATCCTTGCAGCCCTCGCCAACGCCCTGCTGCTTGCGGTCGCGATCGGCGCGATCGTGTTCGAGACTGCGCGTCGCCTGTTCGAACCCCACGAGCCGCAGGGGATCGTGATGGCCCTCGTCGCGGGGATCGGGATCGCCATCAATGCCGGCACAGCGGCGCTTTTCCTGCGCGGACAGGAAGACCTCAATATTCGCGGTGCCTATCTCCACATGGCTGCCGATGCGCTGGTTTCGGCCGGCGTGGTCGTTGCGGGCATCGCGATTGTGTTGACAGGCCTCTGGTGGATCGACCCGCTGGTGAGTTTTGCCATCGTCGCACTGATCGGCTGGGCCACCTGGGGCCTTGCAAGAGACAGCCTCAAGCTTGGCTTGCTTGCAGTTCCTGCAAGGATTGACGTAGGTGAGGTGCGCGCGCATTTGGCGGGCTGTGAAGGGGTGGAAGACGTGCACGACCTCCATATCTGGCCGATGTCGACAACCGAGACCGCGCTGACAGCGCATCTGGTCATGGCAACACGGCCGCAGGACGATACGTTTGTGCAGCGGGTCTCCGGCCAGCTCGAAGCGAGATTCGGCATCGCGCACTCGACCCTTCAGATAGAAGAAACACCGTGCGAGACCAATTGCTGATGGCCGACAGCAGCGATGATCCCGCCGCGATCGCCCGCGAGCAGCTGCGCGCGGCAATGGCGCGGCTTGCCGCAGGCGACAGCGCTGCGCTCGAGGAAATCTATAGCGCGACCCGCGTGAAACTGTTTGGAATATGCCTGCGTATCTTGGGCGATCAAAAGGAAGCGGAAGACGCCTTGCAAGACGTCTATATCAATCTCTGGCAACGCGCGGATCGGTATGATCCGCAGCGCGCAAGCCCCATCAGCTGGCTTGCGACCTTCGCGCGCAACCGCGCGATCGATCGCCTGCGCACGGGCAAGGTGCGCGGCGGCGCGGTTCCCGTCGATGAGGCCGCGCCGCTGCCCGATGAGGCCCCGCTGGCCGATAGCCTGCTGATCGATGCCGAGCGCGAGGCGCAAATTCATAAATGCCTCGAGACCCTCGATGAAAAGGCACAGACCTATATCCGCGCTGCCTTTTTCGGTGGGCGGACCTATGCCCAGCTGGCCGAGACCGCCGATGTGCCGCTGGGCACGATGAAGAGCTGGATCAGGCGCGGCCTTATCCGGCTGCGCGCCTGCCTCGAGGCAAGCGAGAAAGGGGAGGACGCGGCATGACCACGCGCGATCCCGGCTCTCCCGGTCCCGACATGCCCGAGCGCGATTATAAGACGATCGCGGCTGAATACTCTCTCGGCTTGCTCGAAGGCGAGGAGCTGATGGCGGCGCGCGCGCGCATGCTGAACGATCCCGATTTTGCCTGGCGCAAGGGCTGGTGGGATGACTGGTTTGTCCCGCTGAGCGACGATATCCCCGGCAGCGAGCCGGGCGACCACATCTGGCAGGCGATCAGCGCGCGGCTTGCACAGGCGCAGGCCAGCGCGGCCCGAGGCGAAGCGCCGGCCAACATCGCCGCGCTCGGGGAAGCGCGTGCAGCCCGCAAGAGCGCGCAGCGCTGGCGCTGGATCGCGGCGGCTTCATCAGTGGCGGCGGCGCTTGCCGTTGCAGTCCTGATCGCCAGACCGGGCACCACGCCGATCAGCGAGACACCGGGCGGCCCGCCCCTTGCCCAGGCCTCCAGCGCGCCGCTGATGGCTTCGATGCCCGTGGGCGAAACACTGAGGCTCGCGATCACCTATCTGCCCGATCAGAGCGAAATGCTCGTGTCCGCAAGCGGGCTCAGCGCCGACGGCGTGCATGATCACGAGCTGTGGCTGGCGCCTAAAGATGGCAGCGCGCTGCAATCGCTCGGCGTAGTCGTGCCGGGCGAAGAACGGCGGGTGCCGCTCTCGGGCGAGGTCACGCGCAACATCGCAAATGGCGCGCAATTGCTGCTGACGCGCGAACCGCTCGGCGGCAAGCCCGAGGGCGTCGATGCCGGGCCGGTCGTCGCAGAAGCGCAGCTGACCGCCGTCTGAGCGTTTCCCACGAGCGCGCTCGTCTCGCCCCTCCAGCGCATCGCACGGCGCAAAGTGGGCGCGAATTGCAATTTTCAAACAAGTTTCTGCATCGGTGCATCTGCCCTCGGCAGCAATGCGTAGCTCCTGCGCAAGATCGGGAGGGCTTGTTGTAACAAAGGAAATTGTCTCAATGCCCCACACCCCGATCACGCACACACTCAAGGCCTCGACCCTTGCCGCCATCGCCGCCACGACCGGCCTTGCCGCACTCGGCGCAGCCCCCGCCCATGCCGATCATCACAAGCAGCGCAGCGCGCAGGCCCCCGATATCGTGGCCACTGCGATGAGCACGGGCGTCCACAACACGCTCGTTGCCGCAGTCAAGGCGGCAGGCCTGGTCGAAACGCTCCAGAGCCCCGGCCCCTTCACCGTCTTCGCGCCGACCGACACCGGCTTTGCCAAGCTTCCCGCCGGCACCGTCCCCACGCTGCTCAAGCCCGAGAACAAGGGCACGCTCACCAATGTGCTGACCTATCACGCAGTCGCCGGCAAGGTGACCGCTGGCGATCTTGTCCGCTTAATCAACCAGCATGGCGGCAGCTACACGATCAAGACCATCGCCGGGGGCACGCTCGAGGCGCGCCTCTCGGGCGATGCGGTCATCATCACCGATGCCAAGGGCCGCGCAAGCGCAGTCACGAAAACCGATGTCATGACTTCGAATGGCGTTATTCATGTCACGGACGGCGTCTTTCTTCCGGCCTGATCCGTAGTTCTTCCATGTGGGCGCTGCTTCCCTTCGTTCCCCACCCTCCCACTCCGGGAGCAGCGTCCACAATCGCTCCGTCCGGCGATCCTCCAACGCCGGGCGGAGCGTTTTTGACCGGGCCTGAATGCCCCCGCGCGGTGTCAGTCCGCACAGCTTGCGTTGTCTGGAGGGTTGTTTGCGGCAAGGCGCACCATGCCTCGAACCCAATGCGGCATCGACGCGTTCGATAGGGTGCCGTGTGTTACAGCAAAGGAGATTGCAATGCTCAAACCGATCCTGAAGACCACCGCCCTTGCCGGCTCGCTCGCTCTAACCGGCATCGGCCTTCCCGCCCTCGCGGGCAGCCCAATGGAAGCAGTCGCCGCGCAGACCTCGATGGTTGGCGGTGAAGAAATGTATCCCACCAAGACGATCGTCGAAAATGCCGTCAATTCCCCGATCCACACGACGCTCGTCGCAGCCGTCAAAGCGGCCGATCTGGTCGAGACGCTCTCGAGCCCCGGCCCGTTTACTGTTTTCGCGCCAACCAATGCAGCCTTCGAAAAGCTGCCCGATGGTACGGTCGAGATGCTGCTCGAGCCCGAAAACAAGGGCATGCTGAGCGCGGTGCTGACCTATCATGTCGTCGCAGGCAAGGTTGAAGCGGCCGAGCTCATCGAGATGATCGAGGACAATGGCGGCATGGTCGAACTCGAAACCGTTCAGGGCGGCACGCTGACCGCCGCGATCGAGGGCGGCAATGTCGTCCTCACCGATGCGCGCGGCGGCAAGGCGACGGTGACGCAGGCCGATGTAATGCAGTCGAACGGCGTGATCCACGTCACCGACGCCGTCTCGCTGCCGGGCTGATAGCTCAAGGCCAAGACAGACTGCCTGAAACAGACCCCGTCCGGCACAGCGCCGGGCGGGGTTTTTCGTTTGCGCCAGGCCTTCGAATGCCTCCATTAATGTTGCCCAGGACAGGAGGCCCCATGCCCTTTCGCGTCGTGATCCCGATTTTCGACGATGTGACCCAGCTCGATTTTTCCGGGCCTGCGCAGATGTTCGCAAAGGTGCCCGGTCTGGAACTGTGCATCGCTTCCCGCAGCGAAAAGCCGGTACAAACCGACAGCGGCTTTGCCGTGCTGGCTCCCTACAGCTTTGCCGATTGCCCCGCGGCCGATCTGGTGTGCGTTCCGGGCGGCGGCGGCGTGATGGAGGCTATGCGCGATCCCCATTTCCTGAGCTTCATCGAACGCCAGTGCGCGCAGGCGCAAACGATCACCTCGGTGTGCACCGGCATGTTTGCCCTTGGCGCGCTTGGCCTCGTGAAAGGCCGCCGGGTGACGACGCATTGGGGCTACACCGATGTGATCGCCGATTGCGGCGGCATCCACACGCCAGGCCGCGTCGTGGTGGACGGCAACCTCATAACGGCGGGCGGGGTGACGTCGGGCATGGATTTCGGCCTGACCATCATCGCACAGGTGTTCGGAGCGAAGACCGCGCGGCTGATCCAACTGGCGATGCAATACGATCCGCAGCCGCCGTTCGAAAGCGGCCATCCCGATAGCGCGGAGGCAGAAACGCTGGCCGCTGCGGATACGATCTACAAGGAGCGCGCCCGCCAGATGCGCGCGGCACTGCAGGCGGCAGGGCTCGGTTGAGCGGCTATTCGCCCAGCGCGAAATCGACCGCAGCCGCGCAGTGCAGCGCGGTGGTATCATAGACCGGAAGCACGCTGTCTTCCGGCCCGATCAGGAGCATGAGCTCGGTGCAGGCGAGCGCGACCGCAGCGGCGCCCTGATCGGCGAGCTGGTCGATCATCTCGGTCAGCGCGGAGCGGGAGGCTGCGTGGACCTCGCCGGCGCACAATTCCTCGAAGATCACGCGGTGAACCTCGCCCCGCTCCTCCTCTTCAGGGACGAGCACCTCGATGCCATGGCGCGCAAGGCGCTCGGCGTAGAAGGGTTGTTCCATCGTGAACCGTGTGGCGAGCAGGCCAACGCGGAGATGGCCTGCCTGGCTCAACGCCGCCCCCAGCGGATCGGCGATGTGGATCAGCGGGGCAGCGATCGCCGCTTCGACGGCGGGCGCGACGAGGTGCATCGTGTTGGTCGCAATCAGGATCGCCTCGGCCCCTGCGCGTTCCAACCCGGCGGCAGCATCGCCCAGCATGGTGCCCAATTGGTCCCACGCGCCTGCGCGCTGGAGCTTGGCCACCCGGTCGAAATCGAAGGAGTGCATCAGCAGAGGCGCCGAGACGATCCCGCCGCGCTGCGCCCGCACCGCGCGGTTGATCATCGCATAATATTGCGCCGAACTCTCCCAGCTCATCCCGCCGAGGATACCGAGCGTTTTCATCGTTCTGCCTGTCATCGTGCCCCTTCCCGAGCGGGCCGCTTAGGCGGGCCAGGCTCGCGGCACAAGCAATTTGTCCGGACAAATTCGGACGAACTTCGGGAGCCTCAGGGCGCGATGTCAAAATGGAGCACATCCTCGCGCGCACCCAGCTTTGCATAAAGCGCGATGGCAGGCGCGTCGCCCTTATCCGCCTGGACGAAGATGACATGCGCGCCGAGGCCGCGCGCAATCGGCTTGAGCGCCTCGATCAGCGCGGTGGCCACGCCCTTGCGGCGGTGCGCGGCGCTGACGGCGAGATCGTAGATGTAGACCTCGCTGCGCTCCTGTTCGAACTTGGGGAGCGCATAGGCGCTGAGCGCGCCGGCTAGCTCGCCTGAGACATGCGCGGCGAGCTCGATGAAATGCTCCTGCTCGAGGAGCGCGGCGAGATAGACTTCGCTGGGCGGAGCGCCCTCATAGGAGCCCGGATCCTCGAATGCCGCCGAATAGAGCAGCAGAACCTCGCGATGAAGCGCGGTGTCGCCCGCGCCGAGGCGCCGGACGCTGATTTCTCTGAGGGGCGCCTCAGCCAGCGCCGTGCGCCCAGCGATGGATCAGCCAGAGCACGAAGCCCTGCGCGCCGCAGATCACGAGGCTTGAGACGATCACCGCGTTTGCCGGATCGCCGTTGATCCACTCGGGAGGGAGCGTCTGCCCAAGGCCAATGATCAGTGCAAGCACGGCGGCGAAGATCGCCGGGGTGAGCCAGATGACAACCCGGCGCGGGGCGAACCGTGTCACCCGGCCGCTCACATCAAAATGCGCTGGAAGCCTTGCATGGCGGGCAAAGCGGAGTTCCGCCCAAATCGACGATGCGAGAAGGGACAGGAGAGCAGCGCCAACAATATACAGCGCGCTGCCGGGAAGCATCAGGCCGCCGCTTCCTTCTTGTTCTCATCATCGTTGGAGACGACCTGGATCGGCTCCTTCTTGCCCGCGACGACATCATCATCGATCACGACCTCGCTGACATTCTCCATGTCAGGCAGATCGAACATCGTATCGAGCAGGATGCCCTCGACGATCGAGCGCAGGCCCCGGGCGCCTGTTTTGCGCAGGATCGCGCGCTCGGCAATCGCCTTGAGCGCCTCGTCTGTGAAAGTGAGCGCGACATCCTCGAGCTCGAACAGCTTGCCATATTGCTTGACGATGGCGTTCTTGGGCTCGGTCAGGATCGTGACCAGCGCATCGACATCGAGATCGTGCAGCGTGGCGATCACCGGCAGACGGCCGACAAATTCGGGAATGAGGCCAAACTTGAGGAGATCTTCTGGCTCGCTCTTCTCGAGCAGCTCGCCCACCTTGCGCTTGTCCGGATCGGCGACATGCGCGCCGAAACCGATCGAGCGCTTTTGCAGCCGATCCGCGATGATCTTGTCGAGGCCCGCGAAGGCTCCGCCGCAGATGAACAGGATGTTGGTCGTGTCGACCTGGAGGAATTCCTGCTGCGGATGCTTGCGTCCGCCCTGCGGGGGGACGCTCGCTGTGGTGCCTTCCATCAGCTTGAGCAGGGCCTGTTGCACGCCCTCGCCCGAGACATCGCGCGTGATCGAGGGGTTCTCGGCCTTGCGCGTGATCTTGTCGATCTCGTCAATATAGACGATCCCGTGCTGCGCCTTCTCGACATTGTAATCGGAAGCCTGGAGCAGCTTGAGGATGATGTTCTCGACATCCTCGCCGACATAGCCCGCTTCGGTCAGTGTGGTTGCATCGGCCATGGTGAAGGGCACATCGAACGTGCGCGCCAGCGTCTGCGCGAGCAGCGTCTTGCCGGTTCCGGTGGGGCCGACGAGCAGAATGTTGGACTTGGCCAGCTCGACATCGCCCGCCTTGCCCGAATGCTTGAGGCGCTTGTAATGGTTGTGAACCGCGACCGAGAGATTGCGCTTGGCCGAATTCTGACCAATCACATAATCATTGAGCGTCGCATAGATGTCGCGCGGCGTGGGGATTTCCCCATCCTTCTTGCCCGCAATGCCGGCCTTGGTCTCTTCGCGGATGATATCGTTACACAGCTCCACGCACTCATCGCAGATGAACACTGTGGGCCCGGCGATAAGCTTGCGCACTTCGTGCTGAGACTTCCCGCAGAAGCTGCAATACAGAGTGCTCTTGCTGTCAGATCCGCTCAATTTAGTCATTCCTGTGTCCTCGAATCCGGGAAACCATCAGGCGCAAGGCGCCTGCCGGATTCTGCAAGTGTATATTGGGCAGCATATGAATCAACACATGCCCTGCGTTTTTTTACATCCATAAATGTGGCAAAGGCCCGCCCCTGCGCCCGGACAAGCGCGCGCATGGCCTCGCCTGCGAAAGATGCAGTGGCGCCTATTCGGGCGCTCCGCCCGAGCCTTCCTCGGTCGGCTCCTCGTTCTCGGGGCGCGTTTCGAACACCTTGTCGACAAGCCCGAATTCCTTGGCTTCCTCGGCCTCGAGGAAAGTGTCGCGGTCCATCGCCTTCTCGATCTCGTCGAGGCTGCGCCCGGTGTATTTGACGTACAGATCGTTCATCCGCTTGCGGATGCGCAGGATCTCGCGCGCCTGGATCTCGATATCCGACGCCATCCCGCGCGCGCCGCCCGAAGGCTGGTGGACCATGATCCGCGCATTGGGCAGCGCCACGCGCATGCCCGGCTCGCCCGCCGCAAGCAGGAAGCTGCCCATCGAGGCGGCCTGGCCCATGCATACCGTCGAGACGCGCGGCTTGATATATTGCATCGTATCGTGGATCGCCATGCCCGCTGTCACCACGCCGCCGGGCGAATTGATGTACATGCTGATCGGCTTCGAGGGATTTTCGCTCTCGAGAAACAGCAGCTGCGCTGTGATCAGCGAGGCCATGCCATCCTCGACCTGGCCGGTGACGAACACGATGCGTTCGCGCAACAGGCGCGAGAAGATGTCGAAGCTGCGCTCGCCCCGGCTGGTCTGCTCGACAACCACAGGCACCAGCGCGCCCGTGAGCGGATCGCGGGTGAACTGCCCCTGCGTTCTGAAAGTCTCGCCTTTGTCGCCAAGCAGATCGATCATGTTCGTGTGTCCTTCTTTCGACTGGACCGGCTATGTCGGGGGCTTGGCAAGATTGTTCAAGGGCCTTAACCTTTTCGCTGACCGATCACTTGGGGATAGCCTTCGGGCTATCGCTCGCCAGCGGGAGCGGCGGCCGTTTCGGGGCACCCGGCGCGCTTGATTGGCGCCGGACGGGCGGCGCGCCCTTGCGAAGGCGTCAGCATTGGCGCAATCAAGCAGGATCATGATCCCTGCACGCACCTTTGTCCGCCTTATCACGACGACTTGTGCCGCGCCCCTGGCGGTGTTTCCGCTCGCGCTCGGCGCTGCAATCGCCATGGCCCAAACCGGCACGCCCCAAACCGGCACACCCCAAACCGGCACACCCCAGACCGAAACGCCCCCGACCGAAACGCTGGGCGATGGGTTCGATGCACAGGCAGACATCGCCGCGCGCGTCGCGATGATCGAGCGGCATGATGATGGCCCTGATGGGCTGAACGCGGTCATCATTCATTCGCCGGTAGCCGGGTTCAAGGCCCGCGAGGCAGCGGGCACCGCGCCGCTCCATGGGCGAAGCGTGCTGATCAAGGACAATATCGAGACTCACGAATGGGCGACGAGCGGTGGAAGCCTGGCGCTGCAAGCCAATTTCACCCGGCGCGATGCTCCGCTCGTGGCCAATCTGCGTCGCGCCGGAGGCGTGGTGCTCGGCAAGGCGAACCTCTCCGAATGGGCCAATATCCGCTCGAGCAACTCGACCAGCGGCTGGAGCGCGGTGGGCGGGCTCACGCGCAACCCCCATGCGATCGATCGCAACGCCTGCGGCTCCTCCTCGGGCAGCGGCGCGGCGGTAGCGGCGGGCATGGCCTGGGGCGCCATCGGCACCGAGACCAATGGCTCGATCACCTGCCCTGCCTCGATCAACGGCATTGTGGGCTTCAAGCCGAGCGTGGGCCTGGTCAGCCGCCGGCACATAATCCCCATCAGCTCGACTCAGGATACCGCCGGCCCGATGACACGCACAGTCCACGATGCCGCCCTCTTGCTCAGCGCGATCGCGGGCGAGGATCCCGAAGATGCGGCGACCATCGGAGCGCAGCGTCTCGTCGACTACACTCAGGGGCTGCATCAGGCCTCGCTCAAGGGTGTGCGGATCGGGGTGATGCGCAAACAGATCGGCAATCGCGCCGATGTCGCCGCGCTGTTCGAACAGGCGCTGAGCGATCTTGAACGCGCCGGCGCAGTCCTCGTCGATATCGATTTCGAGCTCGACCGGCAAATCTACCAGGACAGTTTCACCGTCCTCAAATATGAGCTGCGCCGGGAGATGGGTCGCTATCTCGCCTCAATCCCGGCTATCGAGGGCAGCGCAACCCCGCGCAGCCTTGCCGATCTCATCGCTTTCAACAGGGCCAATGCGCCGCGCGAGATGCGCTGGTTCGCGCAGGAGACCTTTCTCGAAGCCGAGGCGACCACGGATGCGGCGGCCTACGAGGAAGCGCGCGCGAACGCGCTGCGCATTGCCGGGCCCGAAACACTCGACAAGCTGATGGCCGAGCATGATACCGCCCTGCTTATCGCCCCCACGCGCGGCCCTGCCTGGGTGTCCGATCTCGTCAATGGCGATAGCTATAACGGGTCGATCGGCTTTGGCACGCCCGCCGCGGTTGCCGGATATCCGCACCTGACCGTTCCGATCGGCGCGGTCGAGGGTCTGCCGATCGGACTGAGCTTCTTCGGCGGGAAATGGGCCGACCATGCGGTGTTGAAAGCGGGCGCCGCCTTTGAAAAAGTGCGGACAGCCACGCTGCCTTCGCCTTCCTTCAAACGCTGGTCGCCCACGCCATAAGCGCCCGAAACGTGGCGCATTGCCATGCGCCCTATTCGCTCTTTTCAGGAGCAGCCTTCTTCGCGGGAGCCTTCTTGGCGGCCGGTTTCTTGGCCGGGGCTTTCTTGGCGGGCGCCTTCTTCGCTGCCGGCTTGTCCTTCGCCGCGGGCTTTTCCTTGTCCGTATCCGCGTCCTTCTTGGTAGCCGCCTTTTTGGCGGGCGCCTTCTTCGCCGGCGCTTTCTTCTTCGCCGGTGCCTTGGCCTTTTCGGCCTCGTCCGCCTCATCCGCCTCGATCGCAGCCTGGAGCTCTTCCTGCGTAACTTCGCGCTCGGTCACTTCGGCCTTGTCGAACAGGAAATCGACGACCTTGTCCTCATAGAGAGGCGCGCGCAGCTGGCCGGCAGCCATCGGATCCTGCTGGATATACTGGATGAACCGCTCGCGGTCTTCCTCGCGATATTGCTGGGCCGCCTGCTGGATCAGCATCGACATTTCCTGGCTGGTAATCTCGACGCCATTTGCCTGGCCGATCTCGGAAAGCAGCAGGCCAAGGCGAACCCGGCGCTCCGCGATCCGCTTGTATTCGTCCTTCTCATCCTCGATCTGCTTGAGCGCCGCCTCGGGCTCCTCTTCCTTCGCCGCTTCCTGCTGAAGCTGCGCCCAGATCTGTTCGAACTCGGCTTCGACCATGCCTTGAGGAACCGGGAAATCATGGCCCGCAGCCAGCTGATCGAGCAGGGCGCGCTTCATCTGTGTGCGGGTGAGCCCGGCGGTCTGCTGCTCGAGCTGGGCCCGCATGATTTCCTTGAGCTTGTCGAGGCTGTCGAGCCCGAGATTGGTCGCAAACTCGTCATTGATCTCGGTCTCGGTCTCGACCTTGACCTGCTTGACGGTCACATCGAAGGTCGCTTCCCTGCCTGCCAGATGCTCGGCCTGGTAATCCTCGGGGAATGTGACCGCGATGGTCTTTTCCTCGCCCGTCTTGACGCCTGTGAGCTGCTCCTCGAAGCCGGGGATGAACGCGCCCGAGCCGATCACGAGCGCTGCATCCTCCGCCTTGCCGCCCTCGAACTCCTCGCCATCGAGCTTGCCGACAAAGTCGATGATCAGCTGATCACCTTCGGCCGCCTTTTTCGTCTTGGCGGCATCCTTATAGCTCTTGTTCTGTCCGGCGATATTGCCGATCGCTTCGTCGATCTGTTCCTCGCTCACGGGCACGACCAGCTTTTCGAGCTTGAGCCCGTCGAGGCTGGGCGTCTCGATTTCGGGGAGAACTTCGACCTCGACGGTCAGTTCGGCATCCTTGCCGTCCTCATATTCCTCGCCCAGCGTGATCGCAGGCTGCATCGCGGGGCGCAGTTCCTCGTCCTTGATCAGCGCATCGATTGCTTCGCGGATCAGCTCGTTGAGCATTTGCGCATGGATCTGTTCGCCATGCATGTTCTTGACGAGATTGGCCGGCACCTTGCCCGGGCGAAAGCCCGGCATTTTCACCTGCGGCGCGATCTTTTTGATCTCGGCATGCACCCTGGCGCCAATTTCATCGGCGGTGATGGTGATCTGATAGGCGCGCTTGAGGCCTTCATTGAGGGTCTGCTTGGTCTGCATGAGGTAAGATACTGAGCCTTCTTGAGCGATAGATATGTGCGCCGCGCGATGAGAACCCTGACGAATTGGTGCGGGCGAAGGGACTCGAACCCCCACATCTTGCGATACCAGAACCTAAATCTGGCGCGTCTACCAATTTCGCCACGCCCGCATGCCCGAACGAAGCCGCGCGGGAAACCGATGGCTCCCCGCGCGCGTTATCGCTCGCCTCTATCGGCTGCCAACCAAAAGGGCAAGTAGCGAGCGCGAAACAGTCCGGGGATCATGCGGTCGGCCCCGCGCCAACCTTGAGCACAATAGTACGAACGATGAGCGCCAGCGATGGCGAGATTCCCCGGCCTAGTACGCGCGAGCTTGGGCCCGATAGCGACGATCCCGGTCGCCTGCCGCAGGAAATCCCTGCGCAAGACAGCCCCCGCCCGACTGATTGAGGAGGCGAAGATCCCCCGCCCCGATGGCTATGACCAACCCCGACGCCCTGACGCCACTCCCCCCAGCAATCAATCCTGATGCCAAAGCCAAATCATCCGACACGATGAAGGCAGAAGGCGAGCAAGAAAGCGAAACGCTCCAGGATCGGGGCACTTCCGATGCGCACGAGACCCAACTTTCCAATAAACTTGCACGCCGCCAGCAGCGCGATGGCGCCGGCGAGCAGAAGCTTGATCCGATGAAGCCCGAAACGCTCCTGCCCCCGGGGATGACGCGGCACGCCTGGTGGTTCCCCCTCGATTGCGCCTCTCGCGCCGATCTCTGCCTCGTCCGTATTGTCATGCGCGCATCTGCACAGTAGAGGCGCGCGCATGACTGATGACGCAGCCCCCCAGGATTGCAGCGCGGCAGCGGGCGATGACGTTCCGCCGAGCCGTCTTGCGGTTCACCCCTCGAGCCCGCATTTCAACGCCGGAGCGCTCCAGCGCGGCGTGGGCATCCGCTTCAAGGGCGCACAGCGCAACGATATCGAGGAATATTCGATCCCCGAAGGCTGGGTCCGCGTTCAGGCGGGCAAGACGGTCGATCGCAAGGGGCGCCCGCTCCTGATCAAACTGACCGGGCCGGTCGAAGCGTGGTACGAGGACCTTGGCGAAGATCCCCCTGTCGCGAAGAAGGTGGATTAAGCCCGCTTGCATTGCGGCGCGCGAGCGCGCAAGCGCTCTCACGCCATGCGACACTCGCTTACCGCCCCGCCCAAACCCAATGTGATCATCATCGGCCGGCCCAATGTCGGCAAGTCCACGCTGTTCAATCGGCTGGTGGGCAAGAAGCTGGCGCTGGTGGATGATCAGCCGGGCGTTACGCGCGACCGGCGAATGGGCGATGCCGAGATCGCCGGATTGCGCTTCACCATTGTCGATACCGCAGGATGGGAGGATGAGGATGACCTCAGCCTGCCCGGCCGCATGCGTAAGCAGACCGAGGCGAGCCTCGAAGGCGCAGATGCAGCGCTGTTCGTGATCGATGCGCGCGCCGGGCTCACTCCGCTCGACAGCGAGATCGCCCGCTATCTGCGCGAGCATGACGTGCCGATCGTGCTCGTGGCCAACAAGGCCGAAGGCTCGGCCGGCGAGAGCGGCGTGCTTGAAGCCTATTCGCTCGGCATCGGTGAACCGATCGCGATGTCGGCCGAGCATGGCGAAGGGATTGCCGATCTGTTTGGCGGCCTTTGGCCGATCATCGGCGGACAGGCAGAAGCCGCCGAGGCTCAGCCGGAAGATGGCGCGGGCGGCGGCGAGGATGAGGACGACGAGGAAGCCGCGCAAGGCCCCCTGAAGCTGGCTATCGTGGGCCGGCCCAATGCCGGCAAATCGACGCTGATCAATCGCCTGCTGAACGAGGATCGCCTGCTGACCGGCCCCGAGGCAGGGATCACGCGCGATTCGATCGCGATCGACTGGAAATGGGTCGATCCCAAATCCGGCCAGCCGCGCGAAATCCGCCTCATCGATACTGCCGGAATGCGCAAGAAGCGCAATGTCACCGAGAAGCTCGAGAAGCTCTCGGTCGCCGATGCCCGGCGCGCGGTCGATTTTGCCGAAGTCGTGGTGCTGCTGCTCGATGCAACGCAGGGCCTCGAACATCAGGACCTCAAGATCGCCAGCCTCGTGCTCGAGGAGGGGCGCGCCCTCATGATCGCGATCAACAAGTGGGACGTTGCCGATGTGCCCTCGGCGCTGTTCAACGGTATTCGCGCCGCGCTCGATGATGGGCTCGCGCAGGTTCGCGGCCTGCCGCTGCTCGCAGTCAGCGCAAAGACGGGCAAGGGGCTCGACACGATGCTCGGCGCCGCCTTCTCGCTGCGCGACAGCTGGTCGCGGCGCGTGCCGACCGCTGCGCTCAATCGGTGGTTTGACGATGCACTCGCAGCCAATCCTCCGCCCGCTCCCGGAGGCCGGCGGATCAAGCTGCGCTATATCACGCAGGCCGGCACCCGCCCGCCGCGTTTCGTCATTTTCGGCACCCGGCTTGACGATCTGCCCAAGAGCTACGAGCGGTATCTGGTCAATGGCATCCGCGCGAAGCTGGGCTTCGAAGGGGTGCCGGTGCGGGTTACGCTCAAGAGCCCGAAAAATCCCTACAACGCCAATCGCGGCGGCGGCGGAAACTATTCGACCGGATCGGACAAGGCCTGATGCTCGATCTGCTCGTGCCCACGGGAATTGCCGCCGACCTCATCGAGCGCACCTCGCGCACGGCCGATACGCTGCGCGCGGTGCAGCTCAGCCTGGCGCCCGCCTTCCTGCTGGTGGGAATCGGCAGCATCATGAACGTGATGATGGCACGGCTGATCTGGGTGGCCGGCAGGATCGAACGCCTCTCGGAGGTCGAGCCTGACGAAATGAGCGACAACCGTCGGCGCGAGATCGACTGGCTGTGCCGCCGGCGCCATTATGCCCGCCGCGCAATCCTGTTTTCGACTGCGGCCGCATCGGTGATCAGCATCGTGATCGCGGTGCTGTTCGTGTCGGTCTATATCGAGACGCGAATCGGGACCGTGGTCGCGGGGCTGTGGGTGCTGACGATGGGACTGCTGATCGCGGGGCTCTCGCAATTCTTCATGGAAACGCGGGTCGCCGCGACCGGCAGCGAGCGCTTCAGGCCGACGGCGGCGACGCCCACACCGCCCGCACCGCCGCGCGAATGATCTGCGGGCCGCTCGCCTGCCGGCGCGCGGTCAGCCTCAGTTGCTCCCCGCCTTGGTTTCGCCCTCGCCGGCCGGATGGCTCTGCAACTGGGTGTAGTTCTGCAGGCCCATGCGCTCGATCATGTCGAACTGCGTTTCGAGAAAATCGACGTGCTCTTCCTCGTTGGCGAGAATGTCCTCGAAGATCTGCCCTGAGGTATAGTCCTTGACGCTCTGGGCATATTCGCCCGCTTCGCGCAGCAGCGGGATCGCTTCCATCTCGAGCGCGAGATCAGCCTTGAGGATCTCCTCGACGCTTTCGCCGACCTTGAGATTGTGAATCGCCTGGAAATTGGGCAGGCCATTGAGGAACAGGATGCGCTCGGCCAGCCGGTCGGCGTGCTGCATTTCCTCGATCGATTCGTGCCGCTCATATTCGGCCAGCTTGGTGACGCCCCAGTCGGCAAGGACGCGATAATGCAACCAGTATTGATTGATCGCAGTGAGCTCGTTGGTGAGCGCCTTGTTGAGATATTCGATGATTTTCGGATCGCCCTTCATGGCGCAGCTCCCATGCAAAATATGCCCCGCACTAGGAGGCCCAGACAGCTTACTATATCGCGAGCCAGCGACCGGTTTACAAGGGGCGGACGAGAATTTTCAGTGGGAAATCAGGGGTTTGCGATCCTCTCGCAATAGCGCGAGCCCAGCTTATACTGCGACGTTCTCGCAAGAACCGGAGAGCCGTTCGGAATTGATGATTTCTCCGGCGCGCCCAAGGCATTGTCCGCAATTGGGGCGCTTTCCGAGCGTCGCATAGGTTGCCTCGGCGTCCCCGTCATGGCCAAGCGCAGCGGCGCGGAGCTCGGTTTCCCGGATTGCGTTGCAAATGCAAATATACATCGTGTGGCCGACTCTTTCCTGCAAATCACTTGCAGGAGGGAGATTATGCGAGTCGTTCTTAATTGCAAGCCCTTTCGAGAAAACGCCTGTCGGCACGCCGCGCTAGCGCGCGATCGGGAACAACCGGCGATAGGTCAGGCAGCGCCATACCCACTCGAGCGGGCCATAGCGGAACCGCGTGAGCCACGGTTTCGACCAGGCGAGCATGATCGCCCATGTGATCACCACCACCAGATAGAGCTGCGGCCGGTTGAGTGCGCCAAACAGCCCCAGGCCCCAGCCATGAAACACGATCATCATCAGGATCGAGGTGCCCAGATAATTGCTGAAAGCAGCCCGCCCGGCGGCCGATATGCGGTGCGCAAGCCACCCCTTGGCGGTTTTGGAATATTCGACCAGCAGCGCAGCAAGACCAAGCGTCATCGCCAGGCGCGGCAGGCCAGTCCAGCCGATGATCGCTGCACTGGTTGCGGCATGGCTGAACCCGGTCGACTGGACATACAGGCCCACCGCGAGCGTTGCCGCGCCGCCTGCTCCCACGCCGATCCAGCCCCAGCGGCGCATGGCCTGCGGATCAAATCGGCCGCTGAAAAACTCCATCTGATAAAGCGCCATCCCCATCAGCATGAGCGGGAAGATCTCGAGGAAGCTGAACAACGGCATGATGAGGGGCAGGAACCATTGCTGTTCGAACCGCTCGGCGATGAAGGCAGGGTAATCCCCTGAAAGCTTGAGCTGGGCAAGCGCTGCCTCGGCGGGCGCGATCTCCTCGTAGGTGCCGAAGGCATTGCCCCCGGTGATATAGTCGAGCAGGATTCCGCCGCCGGTAAAGAAACACCCGAACAGGTAAAGAAACAAGGCGAGGCGCATCTTGCCGCCCGGCTCCATCTTCATGAAGAGAAGCGCCGCGCAGCCGATGACTGCATAGAGGTAGAGAATGTCTCCATACCAGATCAGATAGAAATGCAGCAGGCCGAACACGAATAGCACCGCAAGGCGCCAGGCCTGCAGCCAGCGTGTCGAACCGCGCTCCCAGGCACGTTCCATGAACAAAAGCATCCCTGTGCCAAACAGGAGGGCAAACAGCCCCCGCATCTTGCCATCGAACACCACGAGCTGCGCGATCCACTGCCAGCCACCCGGATCTCCCGGATCGACAAGGAATGCGCCGGGATACATGTAGGCGCTCATCGGCTGGCCGAATGCCATGATGTTGACCGCAAGGATGCCCATGACGGCGATACCGCGGATGAAATCCAGACTGGCGATCCGCTCGGCAGCGCGCACGGGCATGGCAACATCGCCATTGCCATTGCCGGCCGCGCCATGCAGCATCTGGTCTGCTCGATCCTTGCCGTTCACCTTTGTCCCTTCCGCGATGCTGAATTCGCCTGATTAGCAGGCAAGCGCGCCGAGGAAAGTGGCTTGAACACCATTGGAGAATTATGTGGCAGGCATGATGGCAACTCGCTTCACCGAGCCAGCTCGGCTCTGTCGGGCGGGTCTAGCCTGGCTGGGCAACGAGGCAGGCCTGGCCCTCTTGCTTGAGCTGCGAGCACGCGCGGCTAGCATCGGCCCGGCTCGCGAACCCGGCTGCCTGCAGCCGCGTCACCCGCCCTGCCGGAACGAGCAGCTTCGTGGTGCCGCGAAGGACAGGATTGCGCGATAACTTCTCCCACAGCCGATCCGCATTGCGCGAGACGCCAAAAGCGCCCAGCTGGACGGCCCAATCCCCTCGCAGGGGTTGAGCCGCAGTCGACCGGGGCTGCCCCGGTGCCTGGGAAGCGGGAGCAGCTGCGAGGCGCGCGGGCCTTGTCGCGGGCGGCTGTGCCGGCGACAAGGCATTGGCGCGCTGCGGCTGTGCTTCAGGCGCGCCGAGCTCGATGGCGGCAAGCTCTGCGGCGCGGCGCTTGCCGGCCTCTGCCTCGATATCGCGTGCGAGCAGCTGGGCCTGCTGGCGCTGGTCCATGGGAATATAGGCGTCCATCTGCGCGAGCGCCTCGCCCGCCTGCGGGAGGCCGCTTCCCTGTGCCAGCGTAAGCAGGGCATAGGCGCGGACCCAGTCCTTCTCGGCAAAGTCTGCGTTGAAATGCGCTAATCCCAAAATATAGTGCGCGCGCGGATCGCCGCGCTCAGAGGCAGCCCGGATCAGCGGCATCGCCGCTTCCTGCTCGCCCTGCTGGAACAGCAGCAGCCCATAATTGTCCGCCGCCTTCAGATGGCCCTTGCGTGCCGCCTCCTGGTAAAGCTCGCGTGCACGCTGGATATCGGCGGTGACGCCCCGGCCCAGCCGATAGGCCTGGGCCAGATTGAACAGCGCATCCGCATCGCCCTGTTCAGCTGGAAGCTGCCACTCATTGACAGCACGATCGAAATCGCCCGCGCTCCATGCATCGACGCCCGTCTTGACATCGGCGGCCACAGGAGCCGCGGCGGCGGCGAGCGCAAAGACTGCGAGAAAGGTGATTTTACGGCCAGTCATATCCACTTGCTCCTTCGGGCCCTCATGCGCGTATGGCCTGCGCATTGTCATTGTTGACCCTCTTGCCAATGCCCGGGATCATTGCATTGCCCGGACACAGAAGGGCCCGAGGACAAAGCCTCAGGCTCGATCGGCCGGGTTATAGTGAATGAAGCGTTAGGAAATCGTTTCCGCATTCCCCGTAGAGCACAAGCGACCGCTTCTGGCCTCCACGCCAGCGTCTCCAGCCGGGCAAGAGCGCTGGAAGTTCCTGCACAAAATGAAAGTGCCTCATCTGCGATCCAAGCTTCATGGGCGGATGTTAACTCTAAATTAGGGGTAGTCTGCGATCCCTTTTGGCATCCAGCCGCAATCAAGCGGTCTTGATGGCCTAACCCAGGGGGACTGAAGCGTTGCGTGTACTTGCTTTGGCATCGCAGAAAGGCGGATCGGGGAAGACGACCCTGTCCGGACATCTCGCCGTCCAGGCACAGCGCGCTGGCGCTGGACCGGTGGTGTTGATCGACATCGACCCGCAAGGTTCGCTGGCCGACTGGTGGAACGAACGCGAGGCGGAATATCCCGCCTTTGCGCAGACCACTGTTTCGCGCCTCGCGAACGATCTCCAGGTCTTGCGGCAGCAGGGCTTCAAGCTCGCCGTGATCGACACACCGCCCGCCATCACGATGGCGATCCAGTCAGTGATTTCGGTTGCCGAGCTGATCGTTGTTCCGACCCGGCCCAGCCCGCACGATCTGCGGGCCGTGGGCGCGACGGTCGATCTTTGCGAGCGCGCTGGCAAACCGCTCGTGTTCGTCGTCAACGCCGCGACGCCCAAGGCCAAGATCACTTCGGAAGCCGCCGTCGCGCTCTCGCAGCACGGAACGGTCGCTCCGATCACCCTGCATCACCGCACCGATTTTGCGGCCTCGATGATCGATGGCCGCACGGTCATGGAGGTTGACCCCGAAAGCCGATCGGCTGCCGAGATCACGGCGCTTTGGAAATATATCGCGGACCGGCTCGAGAAAAACTTCCGTCGCACCGTGTTCGCCGCTCCTGGGGGGCAGGCCGCCAATGTCGGCGGCGTCCATCGCCCAGCCGGTGGTTTCGGTCGCCGGGTGGCGCACTAAGAGTAGCCGCCATCATGTCCGAGCCCCATTTCGCCTCGCTTGGCCCGACCCTGCTGGCCCGCAAGGGCGGCGCAAAACCGGCCATGCGCCCGCAGCTTGCTCCCCTGCCGGAAAATTTCGGCGAGGAGGTGGATGAAGACAAGCTGGAGGATCTTGGCTGGAATGACATGGGCGGCGATGAGGGCGTTGAAGATCCGGTTTCCGCGCTCGATTTCGAAAGCCATGGAGACGACCTGATCGTCAATCCGCTGCGCGGCGGGCAGGTGGTCTCGATCACGAGCCGCAAGTCCAGCGATGAACCGCTTGCGCCCTCTGCCGCCAATGAAGACACGCCCGGCAAGACCAGCCTGCTCGTGCGCCATCAGGACAAGAGCCCGGCGCGCAATGTGCTTGTCGATGCCGCGATGGACCGCGAAGGCGAACTGCCCGAGAGCGACGAACCCAAGAGCGACGGGGAGGTCACGAGCACAGCGGATGGACAGCCCTCCGGGCCGCTTCTGCGCGAAAAGAATCC
>JGI12048J13642_10495844_pt1 | contig 26820 bp, 26 predicted proteins | sample ElkSlonscriptome_16_FD_13642 | JGI IMG/M metagenome (IMG submission 13642)
TACAGTACCTCTTTCTCACTGGGTATTCGGTTTTTGGCTAAAGACCTGAGAAACCCCATTTATTCTATTTACGGATTTGTAAGGTTCGCTGACGAAATAGTAGACACTTTTCACGGTTACGATAAAGAAACATTACTCGAAAGATTCAGAGAAGATACTTACACAGCTATTGGAGAGGGTATCAGTCTAAATCCAATCTTGAACAGCTTTCAACAAGTTGTGCGCGATTATAATATTGATCACGATTGTATTGAGACATTTCTGAAAAGTATGAAAATGGACCTGTATAAGCAGGATTATAATTCAGAAGAGTATGACGAATATATCTTAGGTTCAGCAGAAGTAGTTGGATTGATGTGCTTAAGCGTTTTTCTCAGAGGGAATAGTTCCGAGTATGAAAGACTTAAGCCATATGCCATGAAGCTGGGCTCTGCATTTCAAAAAATCAACTTTCTTAGAGACTTACACATGGATTACAAAGGCTTGGGAAGAACCTATTTCCCAGGAGTTAATGTGGAAGAATTTGACGAAAAAGTCAAAAAGCGGATTGAAGCGGATATTCAGAAGGACTTTGAAATGGGCTACGAGGGAATCAAGCAGCTCCCCAGAGATTCCAGGCTTGGTGTTTTCGTTGCATACATGTATTACTACAAGCTTTTCAGAAAAATAAAGCAAATACCCGTTCAAAGTATATTGAGTAAAAGGGTAAGAATAAGTAACAAGCGAAAAGCTGCTCTTTTTGCAGGTAGTTATGTAAGGCATAGCTTGAATTTGCTCTAATGAGTAAGAATGTAATACTTGTTGATAAAGAAGACAGGCCCCTAGGTGTAATGCCTAAGCTTGAGGCTCATCAAAAAGGTCTGTTGCACAGGGCATTTTCAATTTTTATCTTCAATACCAAGGGTGAACTATTACTCCAAAAACGAGCAGATCATAAATACCACACTCCGGGACTATGGACTAATGCCTGCTGTTCTCACCAGGTTGAAGGCGAGGACATTCAGATAGGCCTGAGCAGAAGGCTTAATGAAGAGATGGGGATGGATATCAAAACTTTTGAAAAAGCATTTGATTTTATCTACCACGCAAAACTAGACAATGGGCTTACTGAGTATGAGTTAGACCATGTTTACTTTGCCATGTCTGACCAAAGTCCATCTCCCAATCCGGCAGAAGTTTCTGAATGGAAGTATCTTCAATCCTCCAAAGTGAAACAGGAAGTTGACAGATTGCCCCAATTGTATACACCCTGGTTCAAACTTTTACTCGAACCCGTTTTAAATAAGTACCGTTCGGGCCAGTTTATTTTCAACAAATAATATTTGTCGGTGTTAGAACAACACTGCATCACATTAATAACCAAAAGTGAAAATCACAGTTTTTAGAAAAGCTCATTTCAATGCTGCTCACCGCCTATATAATCCGGGCTGGTCTGAGGAGAAAAACCAGGAGGTTTTTGGGAAATGTAATAATCCGAATTATCACGGACACAATTACGATTTAGAAGTGTCAGTCAGGGGTGAAATAGATCCTGAAACGGGCTACGTTATTGATATGAAAGTACTGAAAGATTTGATAAGAGAACATGTTGAAGAGAGATACGATCACAAGAACTTAAATCTCGATACGGAAGATTTTAAAAACTTAAATCCCACAGCCGAAAATATTGCGGCTGTCATTTGGAATAGATTGAGAGCTGCACTTGGCTCAGAGTTAGAACTTAAAGTAAGATTATATGAAACCGAACGGAACTTCGTTGAATGTGAAGGCTGATGATATTGACCTCACTGAGGTAATTGGAGATGACCATATTTCAACTGCATTGGAAACACCTATGGTTGAAGGTGCTTTTGAGTTAAGTGATGAAGAAAAGATTCTCAAAATTCAGCATCACTTTGCAGAGATCATGAAAACGATGGGTCTTGATCTTACAGATGATTCTTTGAAGGGAACACCGAGAAGGGTGGCTAAAATGTATATCAAGGAAGTTTTTACAGGGCTTAATCCGGCTAATAAACCGGCAGTAGCCTTGTTCGAAAACAAGTACAAATACCGTGAAATGCTCGTTGAGAAGAACATCACGGTTAAATCATTCTGCGAGCATCATTTCGTACCTATAATAGGTGTAGCACACGTAGCTTATATATCTAATGGTAATGTTATTGGGCTTTCAAAAATCAATAGAATTGTTCAATACTTCGCTAAGAGGCCACAGGTACAAGAGCGACTCACCGTGCAAATCGCCAATGAATTAAAGAAAATATTGAAAACGGAAGATGTTGCTGTAATCATTGATGCAAAACACATGTGTGTTTCTATGAGAGGTGTAGAAGATGAAACAAGTAGCACGGTTACTGCATCTTATCACGGCAAATTTCATGAACAAGAAAGAAGGCAAGAACTTTTTAAATACTTAGACTAATGGGCTTATTTTCAAGAAAATCTCCTAAAGAAAAACTGGAGAAGAAGTACAAAAAATTACTCGAAGAATCGCATAGACTTTCGCATTCTGACCGTGCAAGAGCAGATAAACTTATGGCTGAAGCTGAGGAAGTCATGCAGGAAATTGAAAAACTCAGTTAAATTATGAATTATCTAATCGTAGGAGGATCAACTGGAGTAGGAAAAGCAATTACAGATATCCTGGCATCTGAGGGAAATGATGTATATGTAGTATCCAGAAAAGCTTCAGAAAGAATATCAGAGGAGTCAAATGTACATCCCTTTGATCGGGATGTTACGGACGAAAAAGCCGACTGGTCATTTTTACCTGAAAAATTAGATGGGGTGGCTTACTGTGCAGGAAGCATCAATCTAAAGCCATTCCACCGTTTGAAACTCCAGGACTTTAAGAATGATTTTGAAATTAATTTGCTCGGAGCTGTAAATACCCTTCAAAATTCCATGGAGGCTTTAAAACAGTCTGATCAGGCTTCAGTCGTTTTATTCAGTTCAGTTGCTGCGCAAAAGGGTCTTACCTTTCATACTACTGTTTCGGCTGCCAAGGGGAGCATCGAAGGACTAACAAAAGCATTAAGTGCGGAGTGGTCTCCATCAGTTCGCGTCAACTCTGTAGCTTTAGCATTAACAGACACCCCAATGGCTGAACGTCTGTTGAACTCTGAAAACAAAAGAGAAGCTAGCAATGAAAGACACCCCCTGAAGCGATATGGTCAACCAGAAGATGCAGCTGAAATGGCATCCTTCCTTTTGAGCCCAAAATCTTCCTGGATTACAGGACAGGTAATTGGTGTAGATGGTGGGATGTCGTCTGTACAAAACATATGACAGTCTTTTCTGAATCAGACATAGAATCGTTTGAGAAGTCATTCAGAACGAAATTCATCAATGGGATAACCGGCTTTAAATCGGCTAATTTAATCGGTACCAAATCTGAAAGTGGTGTTGAAAATCTCGCGGTTTTTTCGTCTGTAGTGCATATTGGTTCCCACCCACCTTATCTCGGTTTTGTTACGCGTCCTGTAACTGTTCCAAGAAATACGTACGAAAACATTAAAAGCACTGGGCTTTTTACGGTGAATGCTATACCCACTGCAATTGCCGAGAATGCTCACGGCACTTCTGCCAAATACCAAAAGGAAACTTCAGAATTTGAAAAATGTGATATCCCTTCTCATTACGAAAATGATTTTTTTGCTCCTTTTGTTGCAAATGCACCCATCGGTATAGGATGTGAGTTTGTTGAAGAGATAGAAATTAAAACGAACGCCACCCGGATGATTATTGGGAGAATGAAACTAGTAATTCTTCAAGGTGTTGAAGTTGCCCAGGATGGTTTTCCGGGCTTGAACAATGCCGATATTGCTACAATTTCATCGCTCGATGCATACCATCGAGTTGAAGATCCTAGAAGATTTGAGTATGCAAGGCCCGATGAGCCAGTTAAAGAAATACATACATGGAAAAAGTAAATATTTTTTGGTTTAGGCGAGATCTGAGACTGGAAGATAATCATGGACTTTACGAAGCGCTGAAGGCTGAAAGCCCTGTGATTCCCTTATTTATTTTTGATAAGGAGATATTGGATAAACTCGAAGACAAAAAAGACAAGAGAGTTCAGTTCTTACACAATGAAATTTCTCGATTAAAAAAGGAGCTTAAGGGTTTTGGTTCAGACATAATCGTTAAATACGGTAAGCCGGAGAGTATTTGGAAAGAATTATTAGATGAGTATGAAGTAGACTCGGTATATCTCAATAGAGATTATGAACCTTATGCCCGGGAGAGAGATAGTAAAATATCTGCTCTAGCTAAAGAAAAAGGAGTTGGGTTTTTCGACTTTAAGGATCAGGTTATTTTTGAATGTGACGATATTTTGAAGGATGATGGTGATCCTTATGTGGTGTACACTCCATTCAGTAAAAAGTGGCTCGACAATTATCAAAATAGCATGTCAGACCCATTTCCTTCCTCTGAATACTTTGATTCATTTGAAGATTTTCAGGCAGCTGACCTTCCATCTCTTCAATCTATGGGATTTAAGGAAGTAGACTTTGAAGTTCCAAATCGGGAAGTAGATGCGTCATTGCTGAACGATTATTCAGATAAGAGAGACTTGCCCGCCGAAGAAGCAACATCCAGGCTAAGTGTTCACTTAAGATTTGGCACAGTTAGCATCAGACATTTGACAAAAAAGGCCAGAATACACCACAGCGATAGCTGGTTGAATGAATTGATTTGGAGAAATTTCTACCAGGTTATCATTTGGCATTTTCCAGATAGAATTGAAAATGCTTTCAAAAAGAAATACGATAAGATTAATTGGCGAAACAACGAGAGCGAGTTTGATGCATGGTGCAAGGGGAAAACGGGATACCCCATAGTTGACGCCGGAATGCGTCAATTAAATGAAATTGGATTTATGCACAACAGGGTTAGAATGATTACCGCTAGCTTTCTAACAAAACACTTGCTTATTGACTGGCGATGGGGAGAGGCCTATTTTGCTAAAAAGCTCTTAGATTTTGAATTAGCATCTAATAATGGTGGTTGGCAGTGGGCTGCTGGGAGCGGATGCGATGCAGCGCCTTACTTCAGGGTATTTAATCCCTATTTGCAGACCAAAAAATTTGACCCGAAAAAGAAGTATATTAAAAAATGGGTTCCTGAATATGGCACTGAGAAATACCCCGATCCAATAGTAGAGCATAAAGCTGCAAGAGAAAGAGCTTTGGACACATACAAAGAAGCCCTGAATAACTAATTTTTGTATAGACCTATCTCATAAACAGGCCTTTGTTTATGAATAAGGGTTTTCATTGAAACCTTTATCCCGTGGAAGAGTAAATTCACTGTGATTAATAAAACCACTCTTCCTATGATCAAAAAGTACGCACTTTTGATGTTAGCTTTTTTAATTTTCGGTATCACTACCGTAAATAGTCAAACATATGAAAGCTTCAACGTCAATTCAAAAAAAGAAAAACACACACTAAGGGGCAAACCTTTAAGATCGAGTGGCGCACCTAAACAAATTGACGTAATAGCTTCGGCTGAAAACGGCTATGCGCCAGGGACTGCACATAACGTGTATTTTACATTTGTAATTAGCAATACAGATTTTGAGTTTGCCGACTCAGTTTCTATGACATTTCCTACGGGCATTGCCATTAATAGCGTTTCAAATGATGAATTTTTTGGTACTTCTTTTATAAACCCCGAAGGTCCGGAAGGAGACCCGGAAGCATTTAATGGAATAAATGGGCAAACGGTTTCATGGGGAGACAACGACAATGATCTTGGTGGAATAACGGCTCAAGGAAATATATATGAGTTTAGCATCAATGCTACCTTCGATGCAGGACTCTCCGGAGACCAGACGATTGAAGTCCATATCTCTGGAGATCAATTTGGAGATACACCGGGCGATCAGGATTTGCAAATTACGCTTACAGAAGATTTAGACCCCGTAGCACAAATTCAAATTATACATAATTCAGCAGATTTGGCCGCAGTGCAGGTAGACGTCAGAGTAGGCGGAACCTTCCCAGATCCATCTTTAGACAATCTGAGTTTCCGCAATGCAACTGGGTTTCTAGATATACCTGCAGCTCAAGATATTGAGTTGACCATCAACGATCCGGGAAGTGTAGATGATTCTTCGCCCTTGTTTGCACAAACTGTAAATCTGGATCCTGGAATAAATTATATTGCCATAGCCAGCGGAATCGTTTCGGGATCGGGTTATGATCCGCTAACGCCATTTTCATTAGAAATTTTCCCTCTAGCAATTCAGTCAGCTGAAGAAGAAGGTTTTACAGATGTGCTAGCTTACCACGGATCTACGGATGCTTCCGTAGTTAACGTAAGCGAACCATTAATTGGTGCGCCACTCTTTACAGACTTGCAGTACTCAGACTTTGACGGGTACGTTTCTATTCCAACTGATAATTACGTTTTGGAAGTAGCCACTACAAATGGAGAGACTGTAGAAACATATTCGGCACCCTTAACAGATCTTGGGCTTGAAGATGCAGCAATAACAATCCTGGCAAGTGGGTTTCTTGACCCTTCCTCAAATAGCGATGGAGAAAGTTTTGGCTTGTGGGTGGCACTTGCGGAAGGAGGTCCTTTGGTTGAGTTGGTTACGGAAAGTTATGCCCAGGTTCAGGTAATTCATAACTGTGCTGATTTAGCTGCAGAATTTGTTGACATCAGAATAAATGGCGAACTACCGCTATTTTTAGATAATGTTCAATTCAGAACCGCTTCTCCTTTTGCCGCTTTACCAGTAGATGGATCCATGGTTATTTCGGTGAATGATTCTTCTAGTATTGATGATTCAGATCCGCTTTATACGCTTGATTTAAGCGGACAGCTCGAAGCGAATGAAAAGTACATCTTACTCGCTGAAGGAATTCTATCCGACGTTGGCTACACCCCAGGATCTTTACTTGTTCCATTTCAACTACGCCTCATTGAAAACGCACGGGAAGGAGCTTCTTTGGATGGCAATACGGATGTGCTCGTATTACACAGTTCAACAGATGCACCGACAGTCTCCATAAACGAGGTTTCAATTCCAGTAGACGGACTTGTAGAAAGTATAAGCTATGGAGAATCAGTTGGATACCTTGAGCTTGCCACGGCTAATTACGGCCTTCAGGTTGTCAATGAAGAAGATGATAGTGAAGTAGGTACATATAGTGCAGCCCTGGAAGATTTGGGTTTGCAAAACTCGGCAATCTCCGTTTTAGCTTCTGGGTTTGTATCTCCATTTGATAATCAGGATGGTCCAGGTTTCGGTTTATGGGTGGCGCTTCCTTCAGGCGGTAACTTAATTCCACTGAGCATATTTTCTGTGAACGACTCTCCTTGCGATGCGATAAATATAAATGCTGACGGAGTTACGGTTCAAGGCGGAAATTCTACAGCAACTGTCGACGAAGGTGAAGTAGTGCCGCCAGGGGCTACTAGCTGCGATATTCCCTTAACATGGTGCGACGGAGATGATGAGTTGGCTGACCTTGATAACACCCTATGGTTCACATTCGTTGCCCCTCCATCTGGTGTTGCCGAGATTAGTACTTGCCTGGCTGGAACTAGTTTTGATACACAAGTGGCAGTTTGGGAAGCTTCAGACTGTTCTGATTACAGCACATTCAACCTGATTGCCGCTAATGATGATTACGATACTTCCTTTGATTGTGAATCACCCAACCCAAATGCTTCAATTATCAATACCTGCGCATTGAATCCCGCACAGACATATTATATTCAATTGGATGGGTGGAATGGATCTACAGGAAATGTAGAAATTGCTGTTACCGAGTTAGATCCCGTCGATTGTAATGCAAGAATTCAAATTGTCAATAATGCGGCAGATGCTGCCACTTCAATAATTGATTTCAGGGTGAACGGTGAAATTGTGGCAGACGATCACGACGATCTGGAATTCAGACACGCAACGGCAGCAGCTGATATTCCGGTTGGTGGAAATTTAACACTTTCCGTTAACCCTTCAACAAGCGTCGATAATTCTGAAGCTCTTCTTCTTGTAGAAGATGTTGTCTTAGAGCCCGGAGAAACATACCAAATCATAATTCACGGAATTAGTTCGCCTTTTGGATACGATCCTGGGCCAGATTTAGTCCCAATTGACCTATTGATCATTGAAGGTTTTGAAGAAACCAACCCTAATTCAAATAATACATCCGTTTCAGTGATCCATGGAAGTACAGATGCTCCAAATGTTGACATAGACAGATTGTTTGAATCTGAAACGGAATTCGTAAGCAATATTGCTTACAACGAAGTTCAGGGCTATGTAGATCTTCCCACTGGTAATTACTCGTTTGGAGTGACTGAAGCTGGACAGGAAGAAATAATCGATACATATTTTGGCCCGCTTGAAAGTCTCGACCTCGGTGGGTCAGCTATTTCAATATTTGCATCTGGATTTTTGAATCCGGATGATAATAATAACGGCCCGGCTTTCGGCCTGTGGGCATCCGTTCCAGAAGGCGGTGAGCTTATTCCTTTGCAAATTGTAACGTCAACTAAGGAAGAGGAAGTCCTTTCTGATTTAACACTATTTCCAAATCCATCAAATGGACAAATAAATGTTCGTTACGAACTGCGCAATTCTGCTGAAGTTAGGATTGATATTTTTGATATTTCAGGTAGGCTTATTGCAGGAAACTCTTACGGTCAGCGTTCTCAAGGGCTGAATAATGAGACCTTTGATTTAGGTAGTGTTTCTTCGGGTATGTACTTTATAAATGTTTCTATTGATGATCAACGATACACTGAAAAACTTCAGATTCTGAACGAATAGAAAAATCTAAAAACTATAAAAAAAGCCGCGAAACCGCGGCTTTTTTTATTGAACAAGCTTGGTGTAATGCTGTTCTTACAATGTGGAAACGGTCAATATAATATGGTTTAAAAGAGATATCAGAATTGACGATCACGAACCACTTCTTGCGGCAATAGAAACGGGTATTCCAGTATTGCCCATTTATATTTTCGAAGAAAAACTGATTTACCATCCCAATTACAGTTCTAAACATTGGCAATTTGTCTGGGATTCACTCAAGGATCTAGAAAAAAAACTGAGCAAATTAAACGCGGGAATTTGGGTTTTATACGGAGATGCACTTGATTGTTTCGAATCAATATTGGATGAATACCACGTAAAAGAAGTGTTTTCTTACCAGGAAACAGGTTTAGCTGTAACCTACCAAAGGGACATTGACCTAGCTTCATTTTTCAAAGCGAAAAAAATCCAATGGAATGAACTTCCAAAAAATGGAGTTATCAGGGGCGAACAAAACCGTGTTGACTGGAAAAAAGCTTGGTATCAGAAGATGGCTTCTCCAACTTCAGAAATTGACCTTCAGAAGCTTCGCGATCTTTCCGCACTCAAAGAGTTTCGATTTGACAAGAGAATTCCTTTTAGGTCGTGGACGAACAATTTCCCCGGAATGCAGCCAGGTGGAGAAGAATGGGCTGGTAAGTATTTAAACACATTTATTTCCGAAAGGCATAAGAATTACTCCAGGGGTATTTCCAAACCCAGAGAATCCAGGAAATCTTGTAGCAGATTATCACCTTATTTATCCTGGGGAAACATTTCTCTCAGAAGGGCTTACCAGGAACTCAAAGAAGCAAAAACCAACGAAGGTGCAGAAAAAAAAGGTTTGCAGGGAGCTATAACACGCTTGAGGTGGCATAGCCATTTCATTCAGAAATTTGAAATGGAAGAGCGAATCGAGTTTGAAAATTTCAACAAAGGTTTTGACGATCTGGACAGAAAATACTCAGCTCTAAAAATGGCCGCATGGGCAATGGGAAGAACGGGCTATCCACTTGTAGATGCTACGATGCGCTGCCTTAAACACACGGGCTATATCAACTTCAGGATGAGAGCTATGCTTACAAGTTTTGCAACTCATCATTTGTGGCAACCCTGGAAGCAAGTATCCGCGCATCTATCCAGATGCTTTTTAGACTTTCATCCCGGAATCCATTATCCACAAATTCAAATGCAGGCGGGTTTGACTGGAATCAATACCATCCGAATTTATAATCCCGTAAAGCAGTCGCAGGATCATGATCCGAAGGGAGAGTTTATAAAACAATGGGTTCCTGAATTAGAAGATGTGCCCCCTGAGTATATTCATGAACCCTGGAAGATTCCTCCTATAGAAGCACATCTAATTAATTTCCAGACTGGTAAATCTTACCCATATCCTATAGTAGACATTGACGAAGCGAGAAAGGTTGCCAGTTCAAAACTATGGAGCCAAAGGGGTAAGAAAAGAACGAAGCAGGAATCCCAGAGAATTTTGGCGAAACACACTATTCCCGGAAGAAGAAATGCATAAAGGCAATAAAACATATTTGGACTCAAAAACCTGTTTGGTTTGCGGTAAAGAGTTTACCTGGAGAAAGAAGTGGCAGAAAAACTGGGATGACATAAAATATTGTAGTGTAAAATGCAGAAGAAATAAATGATATGAAGAGAGCAATAGTCTGGTTCAGAAACGACTTGAGAGTAGAAGATAATGAAGNACTTTACCGGGCTTCAAAAAATTTTGACGAGGTCTTACCGGTTTTTGTAATCAATAAAGAAAACCTAACCAAAAAGGAATACGATTCAGGCAAACTAGGTCAGTTCAGACTCCAATTCTTATTAGAATCTTTGAAAAACCTGAATGATACTTTGAGTAAAATGGGGAGTGGTCTTTTAGTGAAACTTGGTGACCCGGCTGCTGAACTCCTAAAAATTGCGAAGGAAGAGAAAGTCAATGCTATATACGCGCACAAGGAACCGGCATGGGAGGAAAAACAGGAAGAAGAACGCCTAAGGGAAGGCCTTGATGAAAGCATAGAAATTAAGTACTTCTGGGGAAAGACTCTTTTTCATGTAAACGATTTGCCTTTTGACTATGAGAAAACCCCAGATGTTTTTTCAAACTTCAGAAAGAAAAACGAAAAATATGGAAAGGTAAGACCGCTCTTCTCAAAGCCTGAGAAGCTGAATTGGCAACAATCAATTGAGTGCGAAATCCCATCAATAATAGACTTGGGATACGATCAATTCGAGCTACCCGAACATGCGGCCATTTCATTTAAAGGAGGTGAAGACGAAGCTAAGAACCGACTAAATCATTATTTCTACGATACCGAGAGCCTTTCTAAATATAAGTACACACGCAATGGCCTGATTGGAGCTGATTATTCTTCGAAATTTTCACCGTGGCTCGCTAATGGGTCTATTTCTCCGAGGCAGATTTATTACGAAGTGAAGAAATACGAAGAAGAGATTAAATCAAATGTTTCTACCTACTGGCTCATTTTTGAGTTGATCTGGCGTGATTTCTTCACCTACGTATTGCTCAAATACGGAAATAAGTTGTTTTACAAGGGCAGCATAAAAGGGAAAAGACCTAAGGTGAATGACCCGGAAGGCAAAAAGCTCAAGGCCTGGAAGAATGCCCGAACAGGAATTCCTTTTGTAGACGCCAATATGAAAGAGTTAAACGAAACGGGTTTTATGAGCAATCGCGGGAGACAGAATGTTGCCAGCTACTTGATTAAAGATCTTCAGGTTGACTGGCGAAAAGGAGCTGCGTACTTTGAAGAAAAGCTCATAGATTACGATGTAGCTTCCAATTGGGGAAACTGGGCCTACGTAGCGGGAATTGGGAATGATCCACGGGAAGGAAGGTATTTCAATATCATGAGTCAGGCTGATCGCTACGATAAAAAAGGGGAGTATGTAAAGCTCTGGCTTCCTGAATTGAGTCAAATTAGCCCGGAATCTATTCATACTCCCTGGCTGGCAGATTCTGAAGAATTGAGAAGTTTTCCGGACAATTCGCCTTTTGCAAAACCTATCTATATATCAGAAAAATGGAAGCTATAGTTTTCCTACTAGCTTAAAATAGTCACTTAGGCATTGCCTAACTGATTTAGATGAAGTTTCAGTAAACCATTTATCAGTTCCATTGATAGCCAGCCCCAGTTTAGATTTTTCCCTGAGGCTCTTGTAAGTTTCTTTGGCAAATAAATATTGAGAAAAATTATCGGCTTGTGGCAGTTTGCACACTTGAACACGAACACCGGCAGAGTCTTTTAAAAGCACGGCATCATGGTATTTTTTAGAGAAGGCGGTGTCTAATCTGATAAATGCTTCATTAGCCCTCCAGCTGTGATAAATAGCAAAGGGCAGATTCATATCGCCTGTGTTTTTTAGGCTATTTAGCCTGTGAACTTCAAAGGCACCTTCACCTTCTTCATTCGTAGAATAGTAGAATTGTCGCACATTTTTAAAGTACAGCTCATCTGCATCATTGGTTTCAAAACTTACGGAGTCAATTTTTTCAGGCCTGGTGTCAGGTTGAAAGGCAATGGTCATAAAAATCATAAAGACGACCCATACCAAAAACCATTTTGTCAGTTTGCTGTTAAACATATGAATAGAACAATTTATTTTTCCCCTTGTTTATAAGCAGATTTTGTGAAAGTTGAATATGGAGTTTAAAACAAATAGCGGAGAAAAACTTAGCGAAGTACTCGCAGAGCAAAAAGTATTGCTGGTTTTTTTACGGCATTTTGGCTGTACTTTTTGTCGTGAAACCATGAGCGATCTTTCTAAAGTAAAGCACGACTTAGAAATGAATGGCATTAGTATTATTGTTGTTCATATGATTGATTTTGAAACTGCACAAGAAATGTTAGACGTTTATGGATTAAGCAATGTTCAGCATGTTTCTGATAAATCGAAAATACTCTACAAGCAATACGGGCTGCAAAACGCAAGTGTTAGAGCCATGTTTGGACTGAAAAATTGGTGGAGAGCTTTCGCAGCTGGATTAATCAAAGGACATCTTGTGGGCAAACCTGCAGGTGACCCCTGGCAGATGCCAGGAGTTTTCTTTATTCAGAATAATCAAATAATCAATAAATTTGAATATCGTTACGTTTCGGATAAGCCGGACTTCAGAACGCTGGCAAGAGCCTGATTATGATATTTAAAATTATCCTAGTTCTAGGAACATTCTTCTTTATGGAATTTATGGCGTGGTTTACCCATAAATACGTCATGCATGGTCTGGGCTGGTATTTTCACAGAGATCATCACCAAAGAAGACCCGGGTTTTTCGAAAAAAATGACGTGTTCTTTTTGATATTCGCTATTCCGTCATGGCTATTCATTATGTTTGGTATGATGGCTGGGAATGACTGGAGAGTTTTCGTCGGTGCGGGTATTGCACTCTACGGAATTTGTTATTTTTTAGTGCACGATGTCTTTATACACAGGCGTTTTGATTGGTTTAAACACTCAGATAATTTTTATTTAAGGGCTATTCGCAAAGCCCATAAAGTTCACCACAAACATCTTGGCAGAGAAGAAGGAGAGTGCTTTGGTATGCTTATCGTTCCAATTAAGTATTTTCGAGAAGCTTTAGCCTTTCAAAGAAAGACTTAGAGTTTAATCATCATAACTTGGAGAGCTTTTACTATTTATTCATTCTTATTATATCGGTAGCATATCCGCTGGCAAATAGTTTTGAGCGAAAGGTTAGATTTTACAAATACTGGCGCGGCGTATTTTTAGGTATAGCCGTAATGTCCTTGCTATTTATTCCATGGGATATTTGGTTCACATCTGAAGATGTTTGGGGTTTCAATGAAAAGTATATTACGGGTTTTAAAATTGCAAATCTCCCGGTTGAAGAGCTCATGTTCTTTATTGTGGTTCCCTTTGCCTGTGCTTTTATATACGAAGTGCTCAATTATTTCGTCCCAATTTCACCTTTAAAGAACATAGAAAATAAGATTACGGCAGCTCTAATTTTTATTTGTTTCGTGGTGTCCGTAGTTTTTGTAGACAGACTCTATACTTTCACTACATTTTCGCTTCTGGCACTTTTCCTTATTTGGCATTTATTAGTCAATCGGAGTGATTATTTGGGAAAATTTTACCTGTCCTACATAATTATTTTAATCCCTTTTGCTTTGGTAAATGGAGCACTTACGGGTATGTTCACAGATGAGCCCATTGTTTGGTATAATAACGCAGAGAATTTAGGAGTTCGAGTCATTACAATTCCTTTAGATGACTTTGCTTACAACATGCTCATGCTTTTGATTGTTATAACAGTACTAGAATCATTCAAACTCCGCAGAATGAGCGGTGTTTTGAACGTAACTTAGGTATTGTGAACAAAGCGAAGAAAGTAGAAAAAAGACTGACAGATAGAGAGTTAGACAGAATAATTGAAATGGCATGGGAAGATAGAACTCCTTTTGACGCCATAGAACTACAATTTGGTGTAGAAGAAAAAACAGTCATAGATATCATGCGTCGAAATATGAAGCCTTCGAGCTTCAGAATGTGGAGAAAGCGGGTTCAAAACAGATCTACCAAACACGTTAAAAAAACAGAAAGTCAAGGAGATAGATTCAAAAGCTCTCGCCAAAAGCACATATCTTTAAATAAAATTTCTAAGCGTTGACAAATTCAGATATCCTTCATTACGAAAAGTACGTTGTCAGTGATGACTCACCCTGGATGGTTTTTGTTCATGGAGCAGGTGGAAGCATTAGAACCTGGCAGAAGCAAATTAACTTCTTCAAGGGCAAATTCAATTTGCTTTTGGTAGATCTGCGAGATCACGGTAATTCTAAAAATATTCAGAATGAATCGCCATTTGATTTTGAAGGAATTGCTTTGGATGTTATTAGAGTTATGGACTCTCTAAATATTGAAAGAGCTCATTTTCTAGGTGTTTCTATGGGCAGTATTATTATCCGTCAAATTGAGAGAAACGACTCGCATAGAGTTCTTTCGGTAATCCTCGCAGGCGGAATTTTCAAAATGAGTACCAAAATTAATACACTGGCTTATTTAGCGAGGACGCTGTCCAGGATTCTCCCATTCCAAACGCTTTATCAGCTTTTTGCATTGGTTTTACTTCCTCGAGAAAACCATACCACCAGTAGAAAGCTCTTTATTCGCGAAGCAAAAAAACTCAGGAAAAATGAAGCCCGTAAATGGCTACGGCTAGTAAAGAAACTCAATGCAACCTTGCAGAATATGTTTGCGGAAAAAATCAACGCTCCGTGTTTAGTGGTTATGGGAGCTCAAGACCATGTTTTTTTACAACCGGCCCAAGAATATGTAGATAAATACGGTGAAGTTGTACTGGAGGTAATCGATAAATGTGGGCACGTTTGCAACATAGAGCGGGCTCAGGAGTTTAATAAATACTGCCACGAGTTTATTAGAAATCTCGAAGGACAGAATTTGAAAGCACTATCATAATTATGGCTACGAAAACGAAAAAGAAAATCTCTAAAAATGATCTGGTAGACGCTTATATTAATAAGCTTCTCTTAGAAGGTAAAAGGCCAAATACAGTTTATGCCTTTGCCAATGATCTCGGTATGTCTGAAGATGAATTCTATAGCTTTTACAGCTCTTTCAATTCTTTGGAGTCAGACATCTGGACAGGGTTTATGGAAGATACTTTGCAAACCTTGAAAAAGGACAAAAGCTTTGAAAGTTTTGGCTCCAGAGAAAAGCTTCTCGCGTTTTTCTACACGCATCTGGAAATATTAAGAAAGAAGCGCAGCTATGTAATTCTTAGAACGGGTGAGTTGAAGAAATCTCCTAAAAGTCCTTTTTGGATAAAAAAATACAAAGATCATTACAATGATTTTGTTTCCGATTTGATTTCAGATGGAATAGAAAGCCAGGAAATTAAAGAACGGCCTTACCTAACGGAGCAATACAATAAAGCATTTTGGCTTCAGCTCATGTTCGTGCTTGACTTTTGGACGAATGACAATAGCGAGCAATTTGAAAATACAGATGCCGCAATTGAAAAAGCCGTGGACTTAAGCTTTAAACTATTGGGAGAGTCAACCCTGGATTCGGCTTTAGATCTTGCAAAATTTATTTGGCAAACGAAGGGATAGAATGAAGGAACAGGATAAAATACCCGTCTCAAAAGTGCAGCGCGCTACAAAGTTCGTAGGTACCGGAGCTAAATTGGGAGGGAATTATTTAAAGTATTACGCCAAAAAACTGGTTGATAAGGATACAGATCGATCTGAACTGGACGAAGCCAATGCTAGCGATGTTTACAGCTCTCTTAGCCAGCTAAAGGGAAGTGCTCTGAAAGTGGCCCAAATGATGTCAATGGACGAGAACATGCTCCCCAAGGCATACGCCCAGAAATTTCAAATGGCGCAGTACAATGCACCGCCCTTATCTTTTCCACTGGTGGTTAAGACATTCAGGCGTTATTTCAATAGTTCACCAGAAGAGATGTTTGATTCTTTTACCCAGAAAGCTGTTAATGCAGCGTCTATTGGACAGGTGCATCAAGCCAAATTAAATGGAAAAAAACTAGCAGTTAAAATTCAATATCCGGGAGTTGCCGATAGTGTGTCTAGTGATCTGAAGCTGGCGAAGCCAATTGCCATGCGAATAATGAATATTAAAGGTAAAGACCTAAACCACTATTTGAAGGAAGTGGAAGAAAGGCTGCTTGAAGAAACGGATTATGAATTGGAATTGAAAAGATCTGTAGACCTGACTGAGAAATGTAGTCACCTAAAAAACACCGTTTTCCCAAAGTACTACGCTGAATTTTCTTCAAAGCGAGTTATTACGATGGACTGGATAGAGGGTCAGCACCTCACAGATTGGTTAAAAACGAATCCAAGTCAGGAAATGCGGAATAATATTGGCCAGGCTATGTGGGATTTTTACGATTTCCAGATTCACGAGCTTAAAGAGGTACACGCCGATCCCCATCCGGGCAATTTTATTATTACTTCGGATAATCGTCTGGCTATAATAGATTTTGGTTGTGTGAAAAGTATTCCAGAAGATTTTTACAGCGAGTATTTTGAGCTGATGCGTCCGCGAATAACTGAAAACCACGGAGAGTTTATGAAGCTTTTACACCGGCTGGACTTTTTGAGAACGGATGACACAGAAGCGGAAAAGGCCTTTTTCTCAAAGACTTTTATGCGGATGGTAGCATTATTGGGTCAGCCATTTGCCACGGAAGAGTTTGACTTCAGCAATAAGGAGTATTTCGAAAAGATATATGCCCTTGGAGATGAGATTTCCAATGACAAGCAATTTAGGAAAAGCAATGGCGCCCGAGGATCAAAACACGGCATATACATCAACAGAACGTATTTTGGCCTTTATAATATTCTACATCAAATCGGTGCGAAAGTCCAATCGGGTAATCGCCTAATGCCCCAATTACCAAAAGCATCCTGATAGGAGATGTCAAGGCAAAAAACATTAAAGCTCGTATTAGGAGATCAACTAAATCACGACCATTCCTGGTGGAATGAAGATCCAGATAATGTGATCGTGGCAATGGTTGAGTCTAAGACCGAAACCGGTTATGTTCGGCATCACATTCAAAAAGTCATTGCTTTTTTTCTGTCCATGCGAAACTTCGCTAAGTTTCTCGAAGAGAAGGGGTTTGATGTAAAATACATTCGGATTGATGACGATGATAACGCAGGCTCTATTCCCGATAACATTAAGACGATAGTTGAGAAAAATAATATTGGGAAATTTCAATATCAGGAACCAGACGAATATCGTCTTGACAGGGGTCTGAAAGTGCTGTGCAATGATCTAAATATTGAAACAGAAGCTTGCGGCTCAGAGCATTTCCTTACAGGCAGAAAAGATCTCAAAGAATTTTTCGAAGGCAAGAAGACTTACTTAATGGAGTCTTTTTACAGAATGATGCGTAAAAAGTACGATATACTCATGGATGGCGATGAGCCCGTCCAGGGCAAATGGAACTTTGATAAGCAGAACAGAAAAAGTCTCCCTAAGAATCACGATCCGGTAGATCCTAAAACCTTTCAAAAAGACGCTGGTGATTTGTGTGACGTGCTGGATGATCTGGGAATTGAAACCATAGGAGAGATCGATCCGGAAAAATTTATTTGGCCTGTGAGCAGAAAAGAATCGCTGAATTTGCTGGACTTTTTCATAGACAAATGCCTCAGTGATTTTGGAGACTATCAGGATGCAATGGCTGAGGGAGAATGGTCAATATATCATTCAAGGTTGAGTTTTGCCATGAATAGCAAAATGCTCTCTCCGCTCGAAGTCGTGAAGGCTGTTGAAGATGCCTGGCGAGAAAATTCTGATTTATCTATTTCATCTGTAGAAGGATTCATAAGGCAGATTATTGGATGGCGGGAGTATATGCGCGGTGTTTATTGGGCCAAAATGCCCAATTATAAATCCCTGAACTTTTTCAATCATCAGAGAAAATTACCTTCCTGGTTTTGGGATGGAAAGACCAAAATGAACTGCCAAAAAGAAGCGGTAGGCCAATCACTGAAATACGCCTATGCACACCATATTCAGCGGCTGATGATTACGGGTAATTTCGCTTTGCTCGCCGGAATTAATCCAGATGACGTAGACGAGTGGTACCTCGGTATTTACATTGATGCCATAGAATGGGTAGAAATAACCAATACCCGAGGCATGAGCCAGTTTGCAGATGGGGGTGTGGTCGGAACGAAACCCTATGTTTCTTCCGCCAACTACATTGACAAAATGAGCAATTACTGTAAGAATTGCCACTATAGTAAAACCAAGAAAACGGGCGAAGGTGCCTGCCCATTCAATTCTCTCTATTGGAATTTCTATCAAAACAATCGCGACAAACTAGAAAAGAATCCCAGAATCGGTTTCGTGTACAATACGCTGGATAAGATGAATAACGAAAAGAAATCAGCGCTTTTTGATCAGGCAGAATTTTATTTAGAGAATATCAACGAACTCTAATAGAGTATTTCAAGGTGATCTTGAAGCCTTTTTATTAAAAGGGTAATAATCCGCTTGTTCAACTCCACCTTATTTTCACAGTAAAATTCGTATTCGTGTAAGGTCATTACACTCACTACAGAAGCTATTAAGGAGTTTTTAATCCTCGGATCGCGCTTCAAAACATCTTCGATATAATTCTTTTGTGCGCTTTGGTTATAAGCATTGAATGCGGGCTTAAATTTCTGAACATACTTTCTAAACTGTGCCAGTACGATGCTGTTCTGAAATTTTAAAATGGGTCTAAGCGTATGGGTTTGAAAGAATTCAAGGTCGCCCATTGAAGGGCTGTCAATACTTAGTATTGGCCGGATACTCTTTAATCTCTCGTCACGTTCGCTCTTCATTGAAGTTTCCATGTCCAAATTTTATATAGAAAACAACTACATTTAGGCCTTGGTTCATTTTTGAACCTATAAAATGAATGCACAGTAAAGTGAATCTTGGTATATCTATGAGCCTTAAATGTATGAAATCTCTTCTTTACGGTCTTGTTTTCTTTTTTGTTTCTATTCAGGCTTCTGCCCAAAGTGAAGATGCCAATCGTGCCATGAAGCAGGTTTTTGGCGAAGAAGTGGCGGTGCCAGGTGTTTATTCCTTCGATAAGAAGGTAATCATGGAGCTCATTAGCGAAGCTCCAAGTGAGAAAGCATCCAGGCTCACTTACGCTATGCATTATAAAGATGATAACACATGTGTTGCTATGACTCCGATACAGAAAGGAGAAGGAGATGGCCCGGTTTCAATGGGTACCACCGTTGTAGATTTCAATCAAATGCAGATGATAACCTTTATTGAAACCAATGGCTCAAAAATGGCTACGGTCTTCCCCATTCAGGATGATCAAATTACTGCGGGGTCTGCCCTTGCCCAAGAGAGTCCTGAATTTACTCCTACCGGAAATGAGAAGGAAATTTTGGGCTACAACTGCAAAGAGTATAAGTTGAAGAGTACCAAACTGAAAGGTAAAATTTGGTTAGCTGAGGGTATTGACATCAATTTATCAAAGAGTTTTGAAGCTTTAGACCTACAGTTTGAAATGGGAGATCACGGTCCGGAAGCTGAACCTAAGGGATTTATCATGGAGTTTGAAACAACCGATAAAAAATCGGGCGAAGTTACACGCATGAAGGTTAAAGAAATAGATTTTCAAGATCGCTTTCAATTGTCCACAGAGGGTTACATTTTCACATCAATGCCAGTTGTGGAAGAAGAACACCACGAATAACCCGGCCTTTCAGCTTAAAATCTGCATTGTATAAGCTGGGGCACTTTACTATCTTTGCGGGTCTTTAAATCAGACCTTTAACATGTCAAAATATCCTGAGTATAAAAAGCTCGATCTTCCCGGCTTAGCCAAGGGAATTATGGAGGAGTGGGATCGCGATGATACCTTTCAAAAAAGTGTGGAGTCCAGACCTGAATCTAAGCCATTTGTCTTTTATGAAGGACCACCTTCTGCTAATGGTATGCCCGGTATTCACCATGTCATGTCGCGTACTATTAAGGATATATTTTGCAGATATAGAACCAATAAAGGCTATCGGGTAGATCGCAAGGCAGGATGGGATACACACGGTCTGCCAGTTGAGCTCGGGGTAGAAAAAGCCCTCGGTATTACCAAAGAAGATATCGGTGAAAAAATTTCGGTAGAAGAGTACAATGAAGAATGCCGAAAAGCCGTAATGAAATATACGGATGTATGGAATAACCTAACTCGCGAGATGGGTTACTGGGTAGATATGAATGACCCATACATCACCTATGAAAACAAGTACATTGAGTCTGTTTGGTGGCTACTACAGCAGCTGCATAAAAAGAATTTAATGTACAAGGGTTATACTATACAGCCCTATTCTCCAGCTGCCGGAACAGGTCTGAGTTCGCACGAGCTAAATATGCCCGGTACTTACCAGAACGTTAAAGATACTTCGGCCACAGCTCTTTTTGAACTCACTGCAGATAGTCAGTCTAAGATGGCTGAATTGACCAAGGATCTGGGGATTCCCTTCTATTTCATAGCCTGGACAACAACACCATGGACGCTTCCTTCAAATACGGCACTGGCTGTCAATTCAAAATTTACCTATGCAGTTGTAAGAAGTTTTAACCAATACACCGGAGAACCTTTTCTCGGCCTCGTAGCTGAAGATCTGGTAGGTAAACAGTTTACCGGGAAATACGAGCTGGCTGAAAACGCTGAAGCATTTGATAATTACGAGGCTTCTGCAAAGAAAATACCCTTTGAAATAGTAGCGAGTGTTAAAGGCTCTGACCTTGTGGGAATGAAGTACAATCAACTTCTGCCATATGTTCAGCCGATGGAAAATCCTGAAAACGCATTTCAGGTCATTGCCGGTGATTTTGTAACCATTGAAGACGGTACAGGTATAGTCCATATCGCTCCGACTTTTGGAGCAGACGATGCCAATGTTGCCAGGCAGGCCGGAGTTCCACCTATGCTTATTGAAGATGATCAGGGCAACGCAGTTCCACTTGTAGATTTACAGGGTCGGTTTGTGAAAGAGCTCGGAGACGGTTTGGGGGGCATGTACGTAAAGAATGAATACTACCCTGCGGGCGAAGCACCAGAAAAATCAGTAGACGTACTTATATCCATCAAACTCAAGGAAGATAACAAAGCCTTTAGGATTGAAAAGTACGAACACAGCTACCCCCACTGCTGGCGAACAGATAAGCCCGTATTATATTACCCGCTTGACTCCTGGTTTATCAAGACTACTCAGGTTAAGGACCGGCTCATTGAATTGAATAAGACCATAAATTGGAAACCGGCCAGTACCGGCACAGGAAGGTTTGGAAATTGGTTGGAGAATCTTAATGACTGGAATCTTTCGCGTTCCAGATATTGGGGAATACCCATCCCGATTTGGCGAACGGAAGAAGGAGGAGAATCGGTTTGCATTGGAAGCGTAGAAGAGCTGAAATCAGAGTGCGAAAAAGCCGTTGAAGCGGGACTTATGAAAACCAATCCGCTCGCTGATTTTAAGCCAGGCGATATGGATGAAGATAACTACAAGCTTTTTGATCTGCATAAAAATCACGTAGATCAAATTGTGCTTCTTTCTCCTTCCGGAAAACCAATGAAGAGAGAAGCTGATCTCATAGACGTATGGTTTGATTCTGGATCCATGCCCTACGCTCAATGGCATTACCCCTTCGAAAACAAGGAGAAAATTGATAATCACAAGGCTTTCCCCGCTGATTTTATCGCCGAGGGAGTTGATCAAACACGAGGGTGGTTTTTTACCCTTCACGCCATATCAACCATGTGTTTTGATTCGGTAGCCTATAAAGCTGTAATTTCAAATGGTCTCGTTTTAGATAAGAATGGCCATAAAATGAGTAAGAGATTGGGCAATGCAGCAGACCCTTTTGAAACCTTAGCGAAGTATGGCCCCGACGCTACCCGATGGTATATGATAACCAATGCACAGCCTTGGGATAATCTTCGCTTCGACATGAATGGGATCGTTGAAGTTCAGCGAAAATTTTTTGGAACACTTTACAATACCTATGCATTCTTTGCCCTATACGCCAATCTGGATGGATTTAGCTATTCCGAGCCAGACATTCCTATGGAAGAGCGGCCAGAACTAGACAGATGGATTATCAGTCGCCTGAACACGCTTACGAAAGAAGTTGACGCAGCATTTGATGATTACGAGCCTACAAAAGCGGGTAGGTTGATCCAAAACTTTGTTACGGAAGAGCTCAGTAACTGGTATGTAAGGCTTTGTAGAAGGCGTTTCTGGAAAGGTGATTACGGAACAGATAAATTAGCGGCCTATCAAACACTGTACGAATGCCTTGAGAAAGTTTCAATTCTGGCGGCTCCCATTGCACCATTCTTTGCAGACAGGCTTTTCAAGGATCTCAACAGGGCTACAAACAAGTTTTCTGATTCTGTGCACCTGGCAGAATTCCCCACCTACAATACAGATCGGGTAGATGACTTGCTGGAAGAAAGAATGAACCTTGCACAAAGAATTACTTCCATGGTGCTAGGCTTGAGAAAACAGGAGCAGATAAAGGTGAGACAGCCTCTTCAAAAAATTATGCTTCCTGCAATGAACAAGGAGAAGATGAATTTGATAGAAGATGTTTCCGAACTGGTTTTGAGAGAAGTAAATGTAAAGGAGTTGGAGTTTATGAATGAAGAAGACAACATCCTTGTAAAAGAAATTAAACCCGACTTTAAAAAATTGGGTCCACGGTTTGGCAAGCAAATGAAAGGAGTGGCTGCTGCGGTAAACGCTTTTGAACAAGAAGAAATAGCTACATTGGAAAAGGCGGGTAAGTCAAATATAGAAGTAGAAGGTCAGGAAATAGAAATAACATTAGACGATGTACTGATTACCACCAAAGACGTTCCGGGTTGGTTGGTTTCTACGGATGGTGATCTAACAGTGGCTTTAGACTTCACTATTTCAGATGCATTGAAAGATGAAGGAATTGCCCGTGAGTTCGTCAATAGAATTCAAAATTTGCGAAAAGATAGCGGACTGGAAGTAACCGATAAAATCGCTTTACAAATAGAGAATCACTCAGAAATCGAGCGAGCAATAAAGAATAATTTGGACTATATTTGCGCCGAAACTTTGGCGGGGTCACTTGAACTCGTTTCTAAAATAAGTGGCGATTCGGCAAAAGATGTTGAAGTAGACTCTGGTGTGGAAACCAAGATCGCTTTAGAGAAAATTTAATCCTTACAAGATGAGCGAAGAAAAAACAAGATACTCTGACGAAGAGCTTAAAGAATTTAGGGAGCTTATTGAAAAGAAACTTGCAGATGCGAGAGAAGATCTTGCACAGCTCAAACAATCTTTATCGTACGCTGATGATAATAGCACGAACGATACCGCTTCCAGCTTTAAAATGATGGAAGATGGCTCTGAAACTATGTCTAGAGAAGAAACGGCTCAGCTGGCTTCCCGGCAAGAAAAGTTTATCAGCCACCTGGAAAGCGCGCTTAGAAGAATTGAGAGTAAAACCTACGGAATCTGCAGAGTTACAGGTAAACTCATCAGAAAAGAAAGATTAAGACTGGTACCTCACGCTACGCTGAGCATTGAAGCCAAACAGCAACAAGATCGACGCTAAAAACGAAGTGATTTTTAGGAAGAAGCTGGCAATAATTACTGTTGTCAGTATCCTTTTGGTTGATCAAATCTCTAAAGTCTGGGTAAAAACCAATATGTATCTGGATGAATCTATTCCCGTATTTGGGGATTGGTTCTTCATCCACTTCATTGAGAACCCCGGAATGGCATTTGGGGTTGAATTTGGCGGCGAAATGGGAAAACTGCTGCTAAGCCTTTTTCGCATTGTGGCAATAGGGTTCATAGCCTACTACATCAGAAACCTGATTAAGCAAAAGGCACCAAAAGGCCTAATATTCTCTGTGGCTTTGGTGCTTGCCGGAGCGACGGGTAATATTATTGATAGCGCCTTTTACGGCTTAATTTTTAGCGAAAGTCCACCTTATTTACCGGAAGTGGCTACCATTTTTCCAGATGGTGGAGGATATGCAAGCTTCTTGCACGGTAAAGTTGTTGATATGCTGTACTTTCCGCTAATTGATTCTCATTGGCCCCATTGGATTCCGTGGATAGGCGGTGATCGCTTTCAGTTTTTCAGACCTGTTTTTAATATTGCAGACTCTTCCATAACCGTGGGGATGGCTTTGATTCTTATCAATCAGAAAAGATATTTTGAGCACACCAAATCAGATGAGAAAAAGGAGTCATCGGATAAGCTCGAGAGCGACCAGAACCCCGAATAAATCGACGGGTGTGTGAGCCCCTTCAATGAAGTACATGGCGTCTGAAGGATGTGAGTGAGCCCCATTGAAGATTACTCCGTTTTGAACATTGAATACCACATCTAATTCAAAGGTTGAATCGCCTTCGTAAATCTTGCCTTGTGGGCCAAGTGTGTACGCAATTTGCGATGTGTACATGGCATTGCCTCGGTAAAGCTTTCCTTCTTTATAAATGAAAATCAAATCAAACTCAGATCCTGAGGGGCCGGCCATGATTTTATTGCCACGGACGGTAACGAGCGCTTCATTGAAGTTTAAGCTAAATCCCGGAAAAATTCTGCCATTTGAAGAGTGTAATACCTGATGGGTAAGCGTGTATCCATTACCGGCATAAACCTGGTACTGGGCGGTAGAATCTTCTACAAACCCCGCGCTCAATAAGAATAAGATTAAGGAAATTCTGAGCATACCACCGCGCAACACAAATCGAGCCATATTACACTTTAATCAATGAGCGAATAAGAATTTCAGCAATTTGAATAGCATTGGTAGCAGCTCCTTTTCTCAGGTTATCAGAAACGACCCACATATTCAGACTTTTTGGCTGAGATAGATCACGTCTAATTCTACCTACAAATACGGCGTCTTTTCCCTGGCTGTAAATAGGCATGGGGTACTGATTTACATCGGGATTATCCTGAAGTACAATGCCGGGTTCGTCATTGAGCAGCCTTCGTACTACGGAGATATCAAACTCGTTTTCAAACTCAATATTTACAGATTCAGAATGTCCACCCACTACCGGAACGCGAACAGCTGTTGCCGTAACTTCTATATTCGGATCGAGAATCTTCTTCGTTTCACGCGTCAATTTAAGTTCTTCTTTCGTATATCCTTCTTCTTCAAAAACATCGCAATGCGGAAGACAATTCTTGTCGATGGGGTATGGGTAGGCCATTTTATCCTGAACGCCGTTTCTTTCATTCTCCATTTGCTTAACTGCAGCTTTTCCTGTGCCTGTTATGGATTGATAGGTAGAAACAACAACGCGCTTTATTTTAAAGGCCCGGTGAAGCGGAGCCAGTGAAAGAACCAGTTGAATGGTTGAGCAATTCGGGTTGGCAATAATAAAATCTTCAGAAGTTAGAAGATCGCCGTTAATTTCTGGAACAATGAGCTTATGCTTCGGCGACATACGCCAGGCAGACGAATTGTCAATTACACGGCATCCTATAGCTTCAAATTGGGGGGCGTACTGCAAACTAACTTCTCCCCCTGCCGAGAAAATTGCTAAATCCGGTTTTTTATTCAAAGCATCGAGCATATTAACAACCATTATCTCCTGCTTGCGAAACGCAATAGATTTTCCCGCACTGCTTTCTGAAGCAACCGGAATAAGCTCATCAACCGGGAAACTTCGTTCTTCCAGTACCTTGAGGACAACTTGGCCTACCATGCCCGTGGCTCCGACTAAAGCTAAACGCATACCTGATAATTTGATGTTGACAGAGCAAAAATAGTATATTTAAGTCCAGTCAATACGCACTACCTTGCGATATATACTCTCTTCCGCTTCTGCCTTTATGTTCTGCTCAGTAGTTCTTTTGGGTCAGAATATCAGCGATGATTTCGAAGATGGAGACTTTTCTTTGAATCCAACCTGGTTAGGTGATACGGATAATTTTATTGTCAATGACCAGGAAGAACTTCAGTTGATGGCTGATGGGGGTGGTGAATCTGTGATTTATATAAACGCCGCAACGGCTGACTCTACCCAATGGGAGTTTTTCGTCAAACAGGAATTCTCTCCTTCAACTTCAAATTTTTTGCGCGTAGTACTTCGGGCTGACAATGCGAATATCGATGGTGAGTTCAATGGATATTTTTTGAAAATTGGTGGAGAAAGCGGAAATGATGACGCCATTGAGCTTTATAGAAATGATGGTACGTCTGAAGTCTTACTTTTTAGAGGAGAAGATGGCGATGCCGCTGGAGATCCTTCTGGTGGACGGTTCAGAGTAACTGTAAACGAAGTTGGAGAGTGGGATATTGAAGCTGATTATACAGGAGTAACTGATTTTAACTTGCTCGGCACGGTTGAAGATAATACGTATACGCAAGGCCAGTTTTTTGGATTTCATTGTACCTATACCAGCACCCGATCGGATAAGTT
>JGI12048J13642_10546516_pt1 | contig 26780 bp, 22 predicted proteins | sample ElkSlonscriptome_16_FD_13642 | JGI IMG/M metagenome (IMG submission 13642)
GAGATTTATCATTCCAGCAGCAGGGCAACAACACTTTAATTGAGGCTGGCAATGAGTCCCTGGCGACATTACGGGGTATTGATGCCGACCAACTGAGCCGAGCCAGCTTTGTTTAGATGCTCCAGCAGTAGGGTGTGTTGCGGCGATAGCCCAACGCACCGTCTTACAAGGTTTTGGTGCGTTACGCTGACGCTTTAGCGTAGCCATGAAAGGCTATACGCCACCCTACTGGATCAACACAGCTAAAGTGATGCATTAGGTAGGTTGGCGTTGAACGAAGTGAAACCCAACGATAGAAATGTTTTGTTGGGTTCGCTGACGCTTAACCCAACCTACAAAATTAACTGTGACTCAACCCAACTTCCCTCAACCCAACCTCTCCTTCTATGAAGACGCTAGCAGTCTATTGGGTTTTCCTAACCGCATAGGAAAAAGAAAATGGAAAATAAACGACAGGATATTCCTACAAACCACTACAAATTGCTGAGATTTCTTGTGGGCGCTCAGGCGCTTGGAATACTCTTTTTCTTCCCATACTACGCTTTCATTTTGCAGGATAATCGTGTCATACAGAGTTCTGCTGCTGTCTCCGCAAGTCTAGCTCTAGTGAGTGTTTGGAGTATCCTCACTCGTAAACCCTGGGCGTTATGGCTAGTACTCACGGTGACGTCTCTAAAACTCACCATCGATCTGTTTGCCTGGGCCACGGGGCTGGATCGCAGTATATTGCAACTCCTCAGCCAGGGCATAAACCTTGGCATTATTATTCTTGCCTTCAAAGCCCAAATACCCACCTATTCCAGACTTTTATGGCTACACAAACTCTACTATGGCTTGGTTTTAACCCTCGCTTTAGTGGTTGGCATTTGGGGACTATTCTTTTCTGAAGCTGCACCGAATGTACTGCCTCTTAGAGTGCCGCCACTCCATGCCAGGTTTTTAGCCTCCATGTATCTGTCAGGGGGCACCTTGGTGGGCTTAAGCATGGTGACGAACCATTGGTCAGCGGTTCGCGTGAGCACCCCCGTGATTGCTATTTGGACGGGGATGTTAGGGCTAATTTCACTCTTTCATCTAGATGTCTTTAACTGGGAGGGCGAGCCAGCTTGGATCTGGTTTGTGGCTTATATTGGCTATCCCCTGGTCGCAGCTTGGATTACTTGGCATCAGCGATCGCACACTGACCATCCTCCAGGGTCACCCCTCTCTAAAGCGTTACGAATTTATCTAGGGATACAAGGGGGGATGGTCACACTGTTAGCACTTTGTCTATTTGTTGCACCTGCCGCCATGGTTAACGTCTGGCCCTGGACGATTACCCCTTTACTCGCCCAAATTTACAGCGCTCCATTGCTCTCCTATGGATTGGGTAGTTTGTATGCCTTGACTCAAAAAAAGTGGCAGGAAGTCAGGATTTTTATCTATGCCACCCTCGTATTCACCTTGGGAGTGCTGGGGTCATCCCTTTTCCACCTGGCGCTTTTTGATATTAGCCGTCTAAGTGTCTGGGTCTGGTTTAGCGGCTTTAGCCTGACTAGCTTAGCTCTGGCGCTATTGAGCACCGTCCCATCTCTGCGTAGTGTCTCAGACCTGAATCAAAAAAGGTGTAAACCCTCTTCATAAGGAAATCCATCATGGCGCTCTCGACTCCTAATATGCATAGCACTCCCATTTCACTCCCCCTGAGGCTGTGGCTTGGCGTTGAAGTCTTCTTTGGTGTTGCCGCCACCCGTTCCGTCTTTTTGGGGCCTGAACAAACGGCTATAAATTTTGCTTGGCCTATTAATCCTGTGGTGATGGCGGCCACTTTTGGGAGCTTCTATTTATCGGTTGGGCTAATGTTTATTTTGGGAACGCTGGCTCGTCGCTGGCAACAGGTGCGGGCCGTGAGTATCCCCGCTGCGATTTTTACCGGGTTCATGCTCCTGACTACATTTCTTCACTGGGACAAGTTCAATCTGAATACTGTTCCTTTCTATGTTTGGTTTATGAGCTATTTGTTGCCACCGCCCATTTTTATCGCACTGTTTTACACCCACCAAAAGCAGTCCGCCGCCATCGGTCAGCAGCGTTTATGTCCCATTGCTCAGCCAATTCGTCAATTTTGGACCATCAACGGTGTGCTGATTACTCTAATCGCGCTGGTATTTTATCTGGTGCCCGGTGCATTGATGGCGATCGCCCCTTGGACCATGACGCCCCTGACGGCTCGTACCCTCTGCGGATGGTTGATTGCGGCAGGTTCTCTGCAAACGTGGATGGCTTGGGAAGGGGACTGGTACCGAATCAAAATTGCCAGTACCATGCTTATCATTTTGCCCTTTGCGCTGCTGTTTCAATGGGTGCGATATAGCCCAGACATCAACTGGAGCAATGGTTTTCTTTGGGTGTTGCTGTTGGACTTTAGCCTCAATTCAGTGCTGTGTATCTATTTATGGTGGGTTTGGACAGGTAGACCCTCTTGCCGGAAAGAGTGCCGATGATGGGGTGTGCCCCCGCCAGAGGGCACACCCCACTAGCTTTTTGACCATGCACTTATGAACAAAATGAAGGCGTTGAATGTGTGGTCTTAGACGATTGCATTCAGCACCTTCTAATTTTGTTGGGAGATAAGTATGTGGTCAAAACTAAAAGAAACGGTGTGTGCCCCCGCCGGGGGGCACACACTCACATCGCATCGTTTAATTATGGCTACCTACTTATAAGAATACGGTTGAGCTGCATCAATCACCGAATGACCGCCTAAACCTGATCTTTTTTTCTGATATTTAAATCCAATCTGGACTGACGCCTGTATCTCTTATAGAACGACAAAAAACAGAACAGCAATCAGGGGATAACCATTGATAGTTCATCCTTTTCAGAAGGGTGCTTTCGATGCACTCACCCTGGTTCCCAGCATTTTGCCCTTTATGAATTATTTCTGCCTGATCAGTATCGCTGATGAGACATGGGTTGCTGCGTGGGTCTGTTCAATTCGTTCTGACTCGGTATTGTCATTAGCCGACTCCATCCAACAGTAATCCAAGTTTGGGTATCTGATGTTTGGCTGTCTGAGTTTGGCGATCGCAATGCCAACAGTGATCAAATCAACCTCGTACACAACTATCTCGCACACAACTATATCTACAGGAGATTTCTCATGGCTCGTATTATTGGCGACAACAACGACAATCGGCTCATTGGCACTCTCGATGCTGACCTGATACGCGGATTAGATGGAAAAGATCGCATCCGTGCCCGTGGCGGTGACGATATCGTTCGGGCAGGTGATGGTGATGACAACGTCAGAGGACAGAGCGGCGATGACACCCTTAGAGGAAATGACGGAGACGACAGGCTGAATGGTAATAGTGGCGATGATCGTGTGATTGGCGGCTCTGGAGATGACCGGATTAAGGGCGGCAGCGGTGACGACGTCCTCATCGGCGGATCAGGTGATGACCGGATTCGAGGTGGGGATGATGATGACTTGCTCAGAGGCGGCGCAGGCGATGACCTGCTGATTGGGGATGCAGGTACCGACACTATGAGAGGCGGCGCAGGCAATGACCGCATGGTTTGGAATCCGGGAGATGGCAGCGACATCATGCGTGGGGGCGCGGGTATCGATACGGCGATCGCCAATGGCGGTGGTATTGATGAGACATTTACCCTCAAGCAGCAGGGTCGTCGTGCCTTATTTGACCGGGTCGATCCGTTTCCCTTCACCCTTGATATCAATAGCACTGAAGTCGTTGAACTGAATGCCGCTGGAGGCAATGATTCGTTTGAGATTGATGATTTGTCCAATACCTCTGTCACACAGGTCGTATTTGACGGAGGCGATGGGGACGATACGCTCGATGCTTCTGAAACCAATGTACAAATCATTGCTGATGGAGGCAGCGGGAACGACCTGTTAATGGGCGGCTCGGCGATCGATACCTTTGACGCAGGTGCGGGCAATGATGTTGTCATCGGTCAGCGGGGCGACGACATTGCAGATTTGGGTGAGGGCGATGACCGCTTTATTTGGAATAATGGCGATGGCAGCGACTTCATCAACGGTGGCGCAGGGTTCGATGTCACTCAAGTGAATGGTGCCGACGGCGCTGGCGATGAGTTTGACCTGGCGGCAGTAGACGGTCAAGCCATCTTCAACCGCCTCAATTTGGGTCTCTTCACCCTGACCAACGAGAATATCGAGCAGTTTGAGATTAACGGTCAAGGGGGCGATGATTCCCTCACGGTGGGCGACTTGACTGACAGCACGGTTGAAAAGGTCGTGTTTTCTGGTGGTGAAGGCAACGATACTCTAGATGCCCGTGAGAGTTCTACCACCATTGAAGCCTTCGGTGGTGACGGCGATGATTTACTACTGGGTGGTTCTGCTATTGATACCTTCTTTGCTGGGGCTGGCGATGATATTGTCGTGGGTCAGCGCGGCGACGACATCGCTTCTTTAGAGGAGGGTGACGATCGCTTTGTTTGGAATAATGGTGACGGCAGCGACTTCATCAACGGTGGTGCAGGGTTTGATGTCACTCAAGTGAACGGTGCTGACGGCGCTGGCGATGAGTTTGACCTTCAGCAAGTCGATGGTCAAGCGATTTTCAATCGCCTCAACCTTGGGCTGTTTACGCTGACGAATGAAGAGATTGAACAGTTTGAGATTAACGGCCAAGGCGGTGATGATTCGCTAACGGTTGGCGATCTAACGGGTAGCGCGGTGCAATCGGTTATCTTCTCCGGTGGTGATGGCAACGACTTTTTGGATGCTAGCGGTACCTTGACTCCGGTTACGGCTGAGGGGGGCGACGGTGACGACATCCTCATTGGTGGTGCAGGCGATGACATTCTCATTGGTGGGGGTGGTGCTGACTTGCTCATCGGCGGTGCTGGTAATGACACGCTGATTGGCGGTAGCGGTGTCGTCTCAATTGGCTTTGATACGGGTGCGGCGTTCAATGCAGCAGACATTGGGATCGATCAAATTCAAAACTTTGGAGCCACTGATAGCATCGTGCTGGATGTTGCTGTCTTTACAGAGTTGACGAGTGACATCGGTGGGGCGCTATCTGCCAGTGAATTTGCAGTGGTCAACAACGTGGAAGAAGCCGCTCTGAGTGATGCTCTCATTGTTTACGGTGCAAATACCGGAGACCTATATTACAACCCAAACGGCGCTGAAGAAGGTTTTGGCAGCGGAGCCCAGTTTGCCACCATTCAAGGAGCACCCGTACTAGATGCTAACAATTTTGTCGTTCAGGCATAAGTCTATACTGCATACGTCAGCCCATAAGTTCTGGAACTCGCAGGGCTTACTGAGGAAGAGATTGAGGTGCAGCATTCTTAGCTCGGACGCGTCCGGGTGCGCTGTTGGAGAACCTTATATTTTCGACAGGCCGCAGCCCATCCGCTCAATACCCCAATTTGGCTCCACTCAGGATCCAGAAGAATGCCGCTTGAGCATTCTCTGAGTTTTTCGCCCCATCATATTTGATGGGGCGAATTTGATGTGCCTTAGTCTAAACTCCAGGTGTGAAGACAATGCGGCAATCGTAACCTCCTGAGCAAACCTTTGAGGCCGGGATCCATTGTTCTCCGACAATGTTGCGATATTATGTCTTCTTCAGGTTTAGACTCAAGCTCGTCTGCTGTGAAGGGCGATCGCTTTCTATACTCTGGTCGGAATGAAGCGATCGCCAAACTATCAAAAGCGTAGCAGTTGATCAAGTCGCTGTTTCATGTGGGTTTAAGAGAGGCGATCGCCAAACTATCAAATTTGTCCAAACCTTATTGCTAAGGCTTGGCATGACTACTTTGATCCTTGATACTGAACCTCTCTCCGCTAACGTCTTTGTCGAGCAAGGCAAACTTATCGTCGAACTTGCCGATGGTCGCAGTCTCTACATTCCCCTCGACTGATATCCTCGTCTGACGCACACTTCACCAGCAGAACAAAACAGTAGCCGAGGGACTGAGTTCTGGTTTCCTTCCGTTGTCGTATTATGACAAGGAATCAAAACCTCACGTTTCAATTAGATGCGGGCGCGTTTTCGTCCACCGCTTCGGGTGCTAATTTTTCCAGCAATCCAAAGCCCAATCCGCACAACGAATCCGTGCGCCACTTGCTCTACGGCTCACCGCAAGCGATTCGAGAGGTGATTAAAAATCTGCATCGACACAGCTATGCTGAACCGAACGAGTAGAGCCGACCCATGCCGATCGTTGATTTACCTAGGCGTAGCCCGTATTGCCTTTCTGGAGTTGAGTAGAGGGCGATCGCCCTCTACTCAACTCCAACGCTCCTACAGCCGAAGGGTGCAATAGGTTCTCTTGATGCGACATGGGTGCGGCGAGAACGGTGGGATGCGTTAACCCCTGAGCAAAAGAAGACCTTTGTCCCGCTGTGTTCTGACCTTGTTGTGAAACTGCGGTCAGAGAGCAATCGCCTCAACAATCTGGGTGCCAAGATGCAGGAATATCTCGATAGCGATGTGCGGCTGGGCTGGTTGTTGAATACTCAAGACCAGCCGCTAGAAATTTATCGATTAGTTCATTTGTGGACTGAGGTTTCGAATTGCGGAAAGGATGAGTAAAACGCCTTTTCCACTCTTCAAATAGCGCCGTTATACCTGAAAGCGTTATCCCAAACGTAGTCTAATATCGACCTAGCCTTTTGCAGCGATGGTATTTGGCAACGCCCCTGAGCGTCATACTCCAATAAAGGTTGCTCGGACTCGGACTCCTTACGGCGACCGCGAATGTCTTGCAAATTTTGTAACGGGCCTTGAATGTCGAAGTTGATTTGAGTTCCTGTTTTCTCTAGCATCCAGGCTTCTATCTTTGCATCTAGCTGCTCTGGAGTTAGCGGTTCAGAGCTTGTCAACAGATGATAATACACCAACAAAATCTCTTTGCACTCTTCCTCTTCCGCTATATCCGTCAGGCATTGGAAAACGCTGGTGTTGTTTGCTAGATTTTTGAAAAATAGCGTGTCGGTCACTTCTTTATGAAATTTTATTTTCTTGCTTTTGTATTGGCTGTACTGCTTGAAGGCAAAGCCGCCTAACGCAATCAAGAGACTCATTGTCGCAACCAGCACAGGCATGATGTTGCGGGCTTGCTCTTCCTCCACATCAATGGCTTGCAAAACTGACTGAGCATTGATCGCTATTAAGATAGCAGCAACCAATAGCAACATATTTGGCAGAGTTTTCAGAATCAATGGCACTGCTGCGCCAATCGCAGGCACTGCAACCATTAAGCGATCGCGCACAGTCATGCTTGTTTGAATATTAGGAAAAAGCAGCTCAATATCAAATTTAGGAATGTTCTTATAAAAGTAGATATACATTTTTCCGGGCTTAAACTTGCGGTCTAAGGTATCGCGTTTTGTCTGCTTTTCCTGAGCTTGAAAATAGCCTTTTCCTTTGAATTTGATGAGCAGAACAAGGCGCTCTAAAATATCAACAGTTTCCTCTTTTTCCCAAAAATAAAACTTTTTGACCGTTCTGACGATATCTACATCTCCTCGGTAATAGCATAAGAACTGATCGAAATCGTTGAAGTCTACCTCGGTGCGCAAACTAATCAAAGAACGACTTTCTAATGCTCGATGAATAATCTTTTCCGGTAGAGGCGAATAATTGGCCCGCTCCAAAACATGCTTCATCGAATGAACAACCGTCTCTTCCATTTGCTCGTATTCTTCTGTAGCAGGTTCATAGAGCGGTTTGAGGTCGCCGCCGGGATCAAAGACCTGATAGTTCTCTTTGATATTTTCTAAGGTCTTGTGAAAGCGAAAGTGATAGAACGCTGATAAAATTTCGCAAAAGGATTGAAATTCTGCTGCCGCTGTATCGTCGAGGTGACCCTCCGCTAGACAGAGATAAATGATGTCTTTACGCGAGTAAGGGATAAAAGCTTCATATTGATTCTCTGCCATGCTGTTCTCCCTTCAATCATTGATTTTATTGTCTAGCGACAGCATAAGTTTTGGATCGGCTTTTGGAGGGAGTCTGAAAGATTGAGCCTTTCTCATCAGGCGATGAACCCGATTATAGATCTGGAGGTTTTGAGAAGGGGCGATCGCTACCGTATTTTCCCAAGTGGTGGGCGCTACACCAAAGTCACGAAACAACTGAGTACTAGTAGCTGAGAGGGCGATCGCTTCGGTGAGCTAAGTTTGCAGCAATTCAGCATTAAAGCTGTCTATCTAGTACACCGACATTAAAGTATAGCAATGCGCAGATAGGTTAGGACAGATATTGATGGAGAAGCCGCGAACCGCGCGGCTTCTCCATAAACTATTGGTTTTATATCAGCGCGTAGCACTATATCAATCGCCTCATAAATGCTGAAACCCTTGAAAAATCATTATTCCTCTCAGCTTCCCAAGCTGAATGTCGTCGGTTCGAGTCCGATCATCCGCTTGTAGTAAAATCCTCTTCAGGAGAGCCTTTCAGAATCTCCCATGCAAGAGCAGAAGGGTATTAACATTCCGGTTGACCCTGATGACTGGGTAAAGATTAGCCATTCTTTAGGTGTATTGGGCACAGCCTTGGATTTACTATCTTTGAGTTATCGTGGAATACGAGCTCACATCAGTCAATAATTTTCTTTGGACTGGTCTCAAACTCACATTTCGTTAGATTCATTACAATAGTTCTAAATAACAATCTGCTTTGACTTAAGGCAAATTGTTTTAGGTGATGACTGCAACTGTGAATCCGTCTCCAATAGACGCTCTACACGTCAGAAATGCCAACTAGGTGTTGAAGTTGCTAGCGTTTAGGCGCATTGGCGAGCTCATCTTCCAAGAAGCATCCAAGAAGCAATAGTGGGAGCAGCCTTGCATCTCGCTACCCTGCGTAAAGGCTGAGTTTCTCGACTTCTTTCGATCTCATTTTCGTGTTGATGCATCCGTATTTGTAATGGTAGGGATGCGTTTTGACATCGCTATCACCCGAGCAATATCGAGTTTGGCTTGATGCTCAACACTCTTGTTCAACTCGTTCCTTCAGCTTGTATTTAATTCGCTCGACATTGTTGAAAACTTTCAATTAGGAGGCTTTTGTGGCACTATATGCAGAACTTCACCGCCATCTCGGCGGTTCCGTTGTACCTAGGGTCTTGTGGCGATATTTTCATCGAAGTGGTGATGCCCTAGCCAATCGTTTTCCAGACTACACCGAGTTTGAGGAATTTTACACCCGCCCTCGGAATACTCTCGATGAATATTTAGAATTGCACACTCTGGTTGAGAAGGTTCAAACCGAAGAGACGCTTCCCTACTTTGTCTATCGCCTCATGCGGGGAGCGTACATTTTCGAAAATCTTGCGTATTTAGAGCTTCGCTATACTCCTTATCTGAGAACCCCCGATCATCTCAGCCAGTCTGAGCGCATTGATGCCATGGTGCAGGTGGTCGAGACCGTTAGCAAAGCTAGTCAGGTTGGAGAGTATCCCATCGTTATGGGACAAATCCTATGTATGCACTCGCGGTTGCCCTATGAAGTCAATCGAGCCATCGTCGATTTAGCGGCTCAGATGCAGCCTCACGTTTGTGCGGTCGATCTGGCGGGTGGAGATGCTCACTATCGCGATCGCCTCGATGAATTTGTCGAGCTATATGCCTATGCGCGATCGCTCGGCCTCAAGACGACTGGACATCTCTACGAAACTACTGAGGGATGCTATCCAGAATTGCTACCCTATCTCATGCGGATCGGTCACGGCATTCAAATTCCCCTATTGCATCCAGATCTGCTAGGTGAGATTGCCGCTCGAAATCAGTGCCTTGAAGTTTGCCCCACGACCTACCTTAAGACGGGAACGCTAGAGAGCGTTCACCAGCTCAAAACAGTATTTGACCGATGTTTTGAGGCTGGAGTTGAGATTGCAATTTGCACCGACAATGCGGGGTTGCATAACGTACGACTGCCGTTTGAGTACGAAAACTTGCTGACTCACAACATTATTGACTTCGAACAGCTTCAGGCTTGCCAAGCAGCAGCATTTCGCCACGCCTTCGCATGGCCTTACGGCAAACATCCAGCGTCAATTTTGACGAGCGCTCTTTCTGAGACACGGGCTGAATCGGTTCCATTAACCCAAGCGACTCCTCTGATTGATACCGAGTCTCTCAGCCAGTCAGTATAGCAATGCGTAAATAGGTTAGGACAGATATTGATGGAGAAGCCGCGCGCCGCGCGGCTTCTCCATCAACTATTGGTTTTATATCAGCGCGTAGCACTATATAACGCGTAGCACGATATAAAAAGTTGGCGGCAGATGTTGTGAAGCCTCCTTCGGTTTAATCAAAGGAGCGGCTAGTATGAGCGAGACATCTGGGCAATTTCTCAAGGATCTGCTCAGGTGTCATCCTGTTTGAGGTGAAATTTCGCCAGCATGTCCTCACGTCAAAACTTGCGGCTGAGCGAACCTGAAAGTGGAACACTCTACGATTTCAGATGCTCAGGTTTACTGTTTGTTGTCGCAGCGTAACTCGCCACAAGCCCCACCATCAACCACCAGAGTGTACTGATTTGAGGACGATACCAAACGGTATCAACTGCGCCATGGGAGAGCATGCCGACCATAATGGCGATCGCCCCCATGAGCCAAAATGCTTCTGGGTCGCGATTTTGACGTAGGCGGTTGAAGGCTCGCCAAGCCAGCCAAAACGTCACAATCATCAACAGTGCGAAACAAATCAGTCCAATGAAGCCAGTTTCAACTGCGATTTCAAGATAGACCGAATAGGCGCTTAGCGCGGTATAGCCCGGTTCCTGGTAGAAGGGATAGATCTTGTTGAATGCATCGTTGCCAGGGCCAATACCCAAGATGGGGCGATCGCGGATCATATCCATGACAGCGCTCCAGACATTGATGCGGAAGTTGTTGCTGCTGTCTTCTCGTCCTGCGAAGATGCTGCTGACCCGCGCGCGTAATGGCGCTACGGTCAGGATAGCAAAGCTCAAAACGGCTACAGTACCTCCAACCACTGCTGGCAGTGCCCAAACTTTCCAAACAGAGGGAAGCAGAGGACTCACCCAGTAAACCAGCAGCAGCAGAAACACAAAACCCGCAACCACGAACCCAATCCATGCTCCTCGGCTAAAAGTCAGCACGAGACAAGCCGAATTCACAAGACCCATGACCACCGCCAGACCTTTTGCAGGAATGCTCTTCCAGCTAAGGAAAGCAGCAGCGCTGAACAAGACGGCCGGAATCAGGTATGCACCTAATAAGTTGGGGTTGCCAAGATAGCTATAAACTCTTGTCGTGCCTGCTAGAGAAGAATCGGCATCGACCCACGTCGCCAAAGCGTCGGCTCCGAAAAACCACTGCCGCAGTCCAAACACACTGACAAAGGTCGCGACATGTAAGTAGAGAGCAATCAGTACCGATCGCCACATGGGCGATCGCAGCGATCGCGCCAGCATCGCAAACATCAGCAGGTAAAGCGTCAGCTTGATCCAGCCCTGGAAAGCCTCAGCACGCACGGGAGAAAAGACCGTTGCGATTGTTGCAATAGCCCAATAAAGAACGACAAAAGCATGAATCCACGTCACGCTTGCTGCCGAATTATCGGAGACTGTTAGCAGCACCCAAAACGCTGCACACAGCAGCAGCAATATACCAATCAGGGTTGTGGAAACAAACGGTGCTACAACAAATACAAGCAATACAGCCATCATGCCAATGACATCTGCCCACTGGAGCAAAAGGCTGCTTTGCCGCCACGACTTTAGCAGTCCAACAATCTGGTGAAGATAGCTAGACTGTAACCAGTTTTCAATAGAACCCTGATCGAACATAGTATTTATCGTTGAATCCAGACTGAGTCCAGAATACCTTTAGAGCTGGTCGAGTTGAGTTTTGAGTTCTTCTAGCTCAGCGTCAACGGCTTCATCTTTGGGGGCAACTTGCTCGGTTTCCGATGCAGGTAGAGCGCCTTGATTTGGGGTGGAACCGCCCAGCATTTGAGACTTCATCGCTTCCAGCTCTAGGTCAACGTCGGTGCTTTCGAGCTGAGCAAACTGACTTTCCAAATCTGAACCCGCTAGCTCGGCTGCGGCCTGAGACTTGGCTTCCATCATCATCACTTTTTCTTCCATGCGCTCAAATGCCGCCATGGAACTGTTGGTGCTGAGTTGCCCCATCGTGCTTTGCAATTGCTCGTTGGCCTTTGCAGCGCTAGCACGAGCCTTGAGCATGTCTTTTTTGGTCTTCGCTTCAGAAATTTTGCCTTCTAAGGCAATGAGGTTGCGCTTGAGAGCATCAACTTGACCTGCTTGCTGGTCGAGCTGAGATTTGAGAGTGTTGGCTGTGTCTGTTTGGACTTTTTTGCGGCCAAGTGCTTCTCTTGCCAGATTCTCGTCACCCTTTTGAAGTGCAAGCTGGGCTCGCTGATGCCACTTTCCCGATTCTGACTCTGCCTGGTTGTATTGCTGCTGGACGCGCTTTTGGCTGGCGATCGCCTTTGCGACAGCCTGACGCATCTGCACCAGGTCTTCTTGCATATCGATAATGGCCTGATCCAAAATCTTTTCTGGATTTTCTGCCGAACTCACCACCGAGTTAAGGTTTGAGCGAACGACGCGGCTGACACGATCAAATAATCCCATGATGTCTTTCCCTATTGCAGGACGAACTACTGGCTACATTGGTGTGGTGCTGGATCGAAACAGTGCCAGATCAGAGCGTTTGTTAGAACGGTTGATCGACAGGGGGTTGATCGACAACAGTGAATCAAATGGGGAATTCGGGTTGTCACTCTCGTTTTCAAAGCCCAGCATTTCTTTCATCAGTCTACTCTAGCCACCCTTGAGACAACAGCCCCTTTTTAGGACGATTGCTCAGAACGACGAAACGTTCCTTGATGGAGAGGCGGTTTTGCAAGAGTTTTCTCAATCGCTCGAAAGAGACGTGAGCGTATCCCCACACTCAGCAATACCAAAGGAACGACGATGAATCCTAATGCCAGCTTCAACACAAATTGCGCCGCGTCCCAAGTTAAGACTCCAGTTTGGTATTGATAGCTGAGTGCGATCGCCAGCACGAGCAGTAGCCCTCCGGCAAGCATCCAGGTTTGTCGAGAATCCTTAGCTGACGTAGGAGAGAAAGGGTTCTGTAGCGGTTGCCGCAAAACAGTCACCCCTTTTGTCACACCGTCGCTAAGTCGTAACAGCACCCAGCTCGGACGCATTATTTCGATTGCGATCAACAGCCCTGCAATGCTGACGCCAATGCCAGACTCCATCCTATAGAGTAGCCAGTTCACACGATCGTAAGTTAGCGCGATGGGCAGCGATATCACGAGTTGAGGTAAGTAGGCGATCGCCCGAGGATAAGCCAGAAGAGAACCCGCAATTAGAGCATGAATTCCTAGCGATATCCCAAATACGAGGGCAATTAGACTGATATAGAGGACAGACAGGCGTATTTTTGCCGCAAACGAGCAGCTTCTGTGGAGATCGTCTCGACAGCAATAGTTTCCAACGATTAAAACGACAACAAGCATGGGCAAACTGCTCTTGCTCCAGGAAAGAGAGTCCGTCAGAAGGCCGATGGCGATCGCACTAACGGCGATCCTCAATCCCAATAACCAACTGCGCGCTCGGACATATCGATACAGGCGGCTATAGAGGTGAATCAGCAGGGCAAGGACGCTACCTCCCGTCCAGACCTGCGCTAACAGCCGCCACAGCGGATTGATTGATGGTTGGAGTTGTGGAAAATCTAATTGAGGTTCGGACAAGCCTAATGACTGCGCAACCCAGTCGGCTACTTCTTCTACCAAGATTTTGTCGTAGGGAGCCAAGAGATGGTCTGCGGTTGGCGAAAAAACAAGCCGACGAGCTGTTCCTGTTTCAAGTTGCCCGACCTGCTGAAACATCGGACGTTGGAACCCCGAGTCAGCAGCATTGTGTTCAACAGCAGTATTTTTGGCGATCGCCAAAGCCCAAAACTCTTTGATGACACTGACTGGATTGAGTTCTTCATAGATGCCGCTACCGAAAAATAAGTTTTGAGGTGAGGTCGGCGTGGCGACTCCAGCAATACCTAACAAGAAGGTCGTTCTCAGGTCGCGATCCTGTAGCGCGGCTTCGAGAGCGGTTGTGCCGCCCATCGAATGTCCTCCAATGCCCAATCTATCGGCGTCAAGCTGGGGCTGTTGGCGCACCCAGTCTATTACCCGTTGAGTATCTCGAAGATTCGCGTTCAGCGATTCAGAACGTCGATAAGACTCGCCATAGCCCCCAAAATCAAAAGTAACTGCCGCAATGCCTCGCTGAGCTAGGGCGATCGCCAAAGGCTTCATCGTGTCTTTGCTAGAGCTGACCCCGTGGCAAAGAATCGCAGTTGGATAGGGAGCTGTGCCTTCAGTCGGTAGATACGTTTGTCCAACTATTTCTTCATCGGATTGCTGATCGAACTGTTTGACCTGCTGCTGACTACCAAGAGCAATATAAAAAGGCTGCGATCGCACACCTTTGGGACTCAGTCCTAACCACAGACTCAGTCCAAGCAAGAGCGATAGGCAAAGGGCTAGAAGGGTTCGCATACCTCCTAGCTTGCCCCGCCAAACCTGAACTATGCACTGCAACTTTTTCAAATATAGGGTTCGCAAAAGAGTGTTTTGCCCAAACTCAAAGCAGAAATTTAGGCTATCAGTTAGATTTAGGAAGTGAGATCATTGACTTTTGTAACGAATTTCTATCCAGCATTTAATCTTTTATGAAAGCAATATGAAAGTAAAACATGCAATCAATCTCCACAAAGGAATGACTGGGCCGCTTGTGCTTGGACTAATGCTGGCTTATGGCAGCTTTGGGCTGACGGCGTGGGTTTACCTTGTCTTGCATGGCACCTATGGATTGATGTGGCTGCTAAAGGATCAAATCTATCCAGACAAACAGTGGGAGCAAGAGCTTCCGGTAGGCATGGGAATTCTCACGTTTGTCTTGTTGATGGCTTATTGGGTTGCTCCTTGGCTGATCACAAGTCAATCTGTTGATGCGCCTGTCCCATTAATTGCTGGGGCGATCGCCATCTATATTCTCGGAACCTTCTTGCATTATGGCAGCGACGCCCAAAAATATTTCACGCTGAAATACCGTTCTGGCCTGATTACCGAGGGCTTTTTTGCCCGCTGTCGAAACCCAAACTACCTGGGCGAGGCGCTAATTTATGGCAGCTTTGTATTGCTCTCGATGCACTGGCTTCCCGCAATCATTTGGGGCGGATTTATTGCCGGACTCTTCGTGCCAAATATGCTGAAAAAGGATAAGTCATTGTCGCGATACCCTGAATTCGAAGCCTACAAGGCGCGTTCAGGATTGTTCTTTCCGAAAGTCCTTTCCTTCAACGCTATCAGTGCATCAGAAACGCAAAAAGTCTAGACTTCAGAACAGTTTTAGCTGTCTAAACGCGCTTCAAGACGGCACATCCTGGTTGAGCTTGCCGTCTTGTTTTTTAGGCGTTGCACATTCGAAGAATGATTTTGATAGGGGCATCGCATTGCGATACCCCTACAGCAGGTCATCCATAAGTTGAATCTTTCCGCATCATTCCATGCTGTGCAACGCCTGTTTTTTAGAACCCCCATTGAGGAACGCTAAATTTTCAGACCGTTAGCTGAACGATAATTTGGCCTTCGTCCGGGAATTCTTGATCACAAAACAACCTGCCTAATATCGATGAACTCAAAACTCGTTTCTCTCATTGCCCTTCTAGGCGGAAGCTGCATCGCGGTAGTTGCCTGCGCCCAGCCTGGCTCATCTACCCTTTCTCAAAGTTCAACCGAGCAACCTTCTTCCAGTGCTGAACACGGTGCGATCGCTCAATCCACTGGTTCAGAGAACATGACTGCTGCCGAGTTTTACAGGCAATACAGCGGTCAGGTTAGCGATGTACCCCTGCCTGCTTGCGCCACAGAGACTTCTGAGCTGACTCGTGCTGAAATGCAGCAGATTGTCCTTGAGCACAATCGCTCTCGACTTGATGCCGACCAATACGTTCCAAATGGCTTAGCGGCTTTACCTGCTGTCACGTGGAATTGTGATGCAGCGGCAGTTGCTCAGCAATGGGCTAATCAGAGCCAGGGGACGCAAGGCCATAGTCCAAGAGAGTGGAGAGAAGGACTGTTTGGCGATCGCACGGGTTTGCAGGGTAACGGAGCCTCTTTAGGAGAAAATCTGGGTTGGGCTGTCGGCAGTCAGCCGAGCGTCGTAGATCCCGTAGTGTCCAGCGTCACGAGTTGGGACAACGAGCGATCGGACTACAACCACAGCACAGGCTCCTGTACGGGAGTGTGTGGTCACTATACTCAAATTATTTGGCGGGAGAGTACAGAAGTCGGCTGTGGCGTCATTCGAGATCAAATTCAGATGCCTGGAAATAGTACGGTGTGGCCCTATGGCTATTTTCTGGCCTGCACTTACCATCATGCTGGTAATATCAATGGCGATAACCCACTGATTGATCATCCCGACTGGTACTACCAGTAAGGCGATCGCCCCCTTAGAAACTCATGAATTGATATGAAAAACCTTCTCAAGAAAATCGGCTCGAAGGTTTCAGCTCGCTTGGACGATGCCTCGAAGCGTCAGCTTCCGGTACAGGTGCAGCCTCGGTTTACGAAAATGCGCCACCGTCAATTCCCCGTGATGCACTGCTGCATCGCATACAATAAGCACGGAGGCTATTGTGTGCCGCTTTCCTCAAAGCATCGTCCTGCCGCTCGCAGCATCATGAATGGCAAAGTCTTTGAGCGAAAGACGATTCTATATATCACGAGCCACTGTGGAGAAGGCGATATCGTTCACGCTGGAACTTATTTCGGAGATTTCATTCCCGTCTTTGCAAGAGCCTGTAGCGACCAGGGTAAAGTATGGGCCTTCGAGCCGAATCCAGAAAACTATGCCTGCGCTTCCATTACGATTCAAATCAACCAGCTTACCAATGTGATTCTTACAAACGCAGCCGTTGGGGAAGCAGCAGGAACGGCTGAGATGAAGGTAAATGACAAGTTTGGGCGTTCGTCGGGCGGAGGCAGCAGCATCGTTCAGAAAAGGAAGACGACGACTAAAACCATTGATATTCCCGTAGTGGCGATCGACGATGTTGTACCATCCGATCGCCACGTGTCAGTTATTCAGCTCGACGTAGAACGTTACGAAGGTCAAGCTCTGCGGGGCGCACTTTCTACGATAGAACGCTGTCGTCCTATTCTTATGCTGGAGAACGTTCCTAACGATTCTTGGTTTGCCCAGCACATTCTAGCGATGGGATACGAAAAACAAGAGGAAATTTGTGGCAATACCGTGTTTTCTGTCTAGGAAATCTAGAAGAATTTGCCAATCCTGTTCCAGAGTTCTTTCGCCAGTTCTCTCACCCGCACCGAGAAAAATCAAAGTCTATATCTATCTCTAAATAGATTTTTTCCAGTTGAAGTAGGGGTACGTTTGTAAACTAGGCTAAATATTTCTTAAAATACAAACGTGCCTATAGCCACAATTTACTGCAGTTGAAGGAATAATAATTGATGAACATTCGCTTATCTCCCAAAAAGTCTCTGGCGATCGCACTCATCGTCGGTGCAGCAAGTACCTTTGCGACCACTCCAGCCTCATCTGAGACGGTTGACTCTATCAACATCTCGTCGTCTCAGACACAGTTGCTTGCACAGACACCCGGCACGATTGTCGATGTTGCTGCTGGCAATGACAACTTCGAGACATTGGTGCAAGCGGTTCAGGCTGCAGGTCTAGTTGATACTCTTGCTGGCGAAGGCCCATTCACCGTCTTTGCTCCTACTGATGCTGCCTTTGCTGCACTGCCTGATGGAGCTTTAGAAGCGTTGCTAGAGCCTGACAACCTCGACTTGCTGACCGACATTCTCACTTATCACGTTGTCCCCGGTGAAGTGATGTCTACCGATCTAGCATCAGGCGTGGTTGAGACCCTTAATGGCCCAGTCGCTGTTGAGGTTGAGCCTGACGAAGTTTCTGTGAACGAGGCTAGCGTGATTATGGCAGATGTGCCTGCTAGCAATGGCGTGATCCATGCGATCGACGAAGTGTTGATTCCTGCGGAAACTGTGGCTGAGCTTGTTCGTCGCATGGAGACTGCTGAAACTGTTGAAAGTATGGAGACCGAGACCACGATGGAGACCGAGACCACAGTAGAGACCACTGCGCCAATGGAGGCGATTCCAGCTCTCTGGTAAAGGGTAAGTTGGGTTGAGAGCGCGTTGAGCGTTTTCTCTCTCGTTTTTCATGAGTTGGGGACGTAGCAATGCTATGTCCCTATTGTTTGTATGGAGAGTTGCAAAAACATACAAGACGGCGATCGCCCTATTGTTCATACTGCGGATCAGCTGTCTTTTCTTCTGAACTAACAATGAGCCGTTCTATTCCTCCCAAAGAGCAGGTCAAATTTTGGCGCGACCCAGCATTGTGCAACCTAGAGATGCTGAGCGCAACTTACATCACTTATGCCTTTTCGCGTCATGCTCATGAAGGATTCGGCATCGCCATTGTCGAGTCTGGAGCAATGGAGTTTGATTGTCGCGGCACAACCCATGTCGCTCCAGCGGGCAGTGTCGTTGTGACCCATCCAGGAGAAATGCATACGGGGCAAGCCGTTTTAGAAACGGGATGGACGTATCGCACACTGCTGCCTGCTGCGGATTGGTTTCAGCAAGTGGCGGAAGGATTGGCCGATCACTCAGGATCATTACCGTATTTCTCATCACCCGTCATTCAGGACAGACAACTAAACCAGCAGCTTGTCACGCTTCATTGCACCCTTGAAACATCACCGTCGCTTTTAGAGCGAAAATCTCGTTTTCTTTGGGGTCTTGCTCAATTAGTGAGGGGATATGCGAGCGATCGCCCTTTCGTTAAGTCAATCGGCAAGGAGCAGCACGCCGTTCAGCAAGTACAAGATTACCTGAGGGTTAACTACGAGGCAAACCTGACTCTTGATGAACTTGCTCATCTCGTGGATTTGAATCCATTACGGCTGCTGAGAACCTTTCGCAAACACACAGGTCTACCTCCCCACGCTTATCTCAACCATGTGCGGGTGCACCAAGCGAAGCAACTGCTGACAGCAGGATGGTCAATTACAGATGCTGCTTTAGAAACTGGCTTTACAGACCAAAGCCATCTGCATCGTCACTTCAAAAAACTGTTGGGAATCACCCCCGGTCAATACGCACGGGGTGCAAAAACATACAAGATTTAGCGCGGCTGTCTCGATAAGCTGATGATCTGTAGGATTGAGGCGATTTGTGGCAGCTATGTCAAACAACACTTCAAGGTTCCCTTCTCTTTCGAAACCTGGGCGATCGCACCGGACGACTCCCTCTTCTGAGTTTTGGGCAGGGGCTCGCGACATTATTCCCCTAGTCATTGGCGCGATTCCGTTTGGAATTATCTTTGGTACTTTGGCGATAGGGGCAGGTTTGTCAGTAACGGCAACGCTTGCCATGTCTGCTTTGGTATTTGCCGGGTCTTCTCAGTTCATTGCAGTGGGTATGGTCGCTGCGGGAACAGGGGGATTGCTGGTGGTGCTGACGGCTTTTGTTGTCAATTTGCGTCATCTACTCTATTCCGTAAGCCTGGTGCCCTACGTGAAGGAGTTGTCTCAGCGCTGGAAGGTGCCGTTGGCTTTTTGGCTAACGGATGAAGCGTTTGCGATCGCCATTCGTCGCTATGAAAGGGGCGATCGCTCTCCCTACAAGCATTGGTATTACCTGGGAGCAGCCGTCACCATGTATAGCAACTGGCAGCTTTGTACTGTCCTTGGAATTACCGTCGGACGTATGATCCCTAACGCCACAGAGTGGGGGTTGGACTTTGCTATGTCTGTCACATTTATCGGCATGGTGATTCCTTATCTCAAGACTTGGCCCATGGGAATCGCTGTCGTTGTTGCGGGGATTGGGGCGCTGTTGGCTTATCCACTGCCCCACAAGCTTGGCCTGATGGTAGCGGCGATCGCTGGAATTGCTGCCGGAGCCTATAGTGAACGATTTTTTGACTCGATGAACCATGAACATGAATGAAGTCTTGATTATCTTTGGAATGGCGATCGCCACTTTTTCGATTCGTTACATCATGTTTGCTGCCAGTAGTCGGATTACTCTGGCTCCTTGGGTATTACATTCATTGCGCTACGTACCACCTGTGGTGCTGACGGCCATTATCGTGCCTGAAGTATTGCTGAATGAGGGTGTCCTCCACGTCAGCTTCACGAATGCTCGTCTCGCGGGGGCGATCGCCGCTGGCATTGTAGGTGGATTGACCCAAAATCTTCTCCTGACCATTGTGTTGGGAATGGCAGTATTCTTTGGCTGGCAAGGGATGATGAGTCTTTAACCTGAGCCTGGGACGAATTTTGGAGTCGAGTTGAAAGGGACTTTGTTATGGCAATGCGCAGATAGGTTAGGAGAGATATTTATGGAGAAGCCGCGCACCGCGCGGCTTCTCCATAAACTGTTGGTTTTATATCAGCGCGTAGCACTATACCGAATCAAGCGATAGACACAGCAGCCTTGCTTTACAGAATGTAAGGTAGATGAATAGTTATTCATTTGAGCTAACCATTCAACAGTTGTAGGATGCGGAACCCTTTGATTTCGGCTCGACACCGCGTCTTTTTTTACGCAACTCGATACTTGCCCATTCGTTCAAGCTGTTTTCAGTCCTAATACCTAGCACTAAACTATGGCGTTTAAGCCTTTTCGTTTTCGTAAGTCTTCTTCCTATGTTTTAAGTGGCCTAGTGGCGATCGCCATTGTCGTGGCAACATCTCTCAGCCCCGCTGCACTGTCACAAGACATCATTTCACAAGATATCAATGGTTCTCTTAACCAATTGCCGGCTCAGGAACAGAGTGCTTTGCAAGCAGGGGATGCGACTGTTACGGGTAGCAATGGTCAATTTACAGGACGAGTGCTAATCAATGCTTCAGCGCCTGATGTTTGGCAGGTCTTAACGGACTACGACAATTTCGAACGCTTTTTCCCTAATGTCGAAAATAGCCGATTGTTAGAGTCTGCTAACAATCGCAGTGTCTTCGAACAGATCAATGTCGTGCAAGTATTTTTGTTTACCCAGAGAAGCCGCATTGTAGTGGCGTCTACGGAGAGCTATCCTCAGCAGATTGATTTCCTCCTCGTTGAAGGCGATTTAGAGACCTTGCAGGGGACGTGGCAGATCGAACCTGTATCATCTTCTCCCGACCAAGTACTGATTACTCATCAGGTTTCGGTCGAACCCAATCAAGGCGGAGCCGTGAGAAATGTGTTTTTCAACATTTACCAAAATGTGCTGGAAGATACTCTTGCGGCGCTGAAACAGGAAGCGGAGCGACGAATCAATTCTTAGGTCTAAATCGTTGAAGATGAGGACGAAATTCATGTCTCGGGTACTCTTTTAATAGGCGTTGCACAATACGAGAATGATTTGACACTGTTCAGTCTTCGATTTCCACTTGCAGGATCATGGCATTGCTATGACCTTACGACAATCATTCTTCAAAGATTCAGCGCTCTTTGAATGAAACGTTCAGAATATTTATGCTTTTGCATAGATATTTTGATGTGTTGTTACTCTTAAGACTTATGATAAGTCTCTTGATTTCTTCAGGAGTCGCGCTAGTTTTGGGGATTGGCGCTTGGCAAATCGCTCAATTTATTGTCAGTCCCGATCCCGTCAAAATTATTCCGCATCCTAAACCCAAGAAACGGAGCGACGTTTTTTTAAGTCGAGAAGCGGCTTTTCTTGGGGGGGTAAGCTTTTTCCTGCTGACGTATGGCGTGGTTGTAACGCTAGCGGTTGGATTGCTTCAAGGTATGCCGCTCTTTCTGGAGTTCGCAGGTGATGCTTATGCTGTCGCTTCGACGACACTGCTGTTTTTCCTGGTGATTCCTGCGACCAGCTGGCTCAAAAATCGCAATCAGCTCCAAAAGAAATACGTCCGACGCAGACTAGGGCTATTGACCTTCTACGCCGGATTTATTGGGTTTTCCATAGGAGGGGGGTTCGCGCTTGGGTTGTCTCAATATCCCGGAATTCTCGACTCTGCGCTGTTGCCCAGATATTTGGCGATCGCCGCTCTGTTCGTTAGCTTCATTTCCAGTATCTACTGGCCTATCCCTAAGCCCTCACGCCGTCGCAAACGTCGGCGTTCTAAATCGGTTAGCGTTCCTTATGGGGAAGCCTATCACGGAGACTGCGATTCGTAGGAGTATCGCCATAAACGTCGAATATCAGCAGCAGATATCGGCTACAGCTACGATGGGGAAGAGTTGAAAAGAGAATTTAAGATGACTTGAGCTGCGCGATCGCACACCCCAACTGTGCCCAACGCTTGTCGCATTCGTTGGTAGCCCTCTTGTATGGCCTGACGCTGATTTGTATCGGTTAGCAGTTGAAGGGCAGCTTGGGTCAAATTTTCAGGTGTCACTTCTTCTTGTAAAAATTCAGGCACGATGGGTTCCATCGTCACCAAATTTGAGGGCGACATGAACGGAATTGAGAACCGTAAGATTTTTCTGGCAATCCATGCGGTCAGAGGGTGCACTCGATATACGACAAGCTGCGGGACGTTAAGCAGCGCGAGTTCCAAATTGACAGTACCCGATTTGGCGATCGCCAGGTCAGCAGCAGCAAAAACCGTACGCACATCTTCAGAGACGAGGGTAGCCCGCAGACCGTAGCGCTGAATGGCTGCTTCAAGAACAGGGCGATATTGCTCTAAGGACAACGGAATCCAGAAGTGCGCCTGTGGAATTTGAGCTTGGATACGCTGGGCCGTCTCAAACATGACAGGCATGAGATGCCGAAGTTCTTGCTGCCGAGACGCCGGTAGTANAGCGATCGCCACTTGCGAGGGAGGAATCGTGAAGTGTTGTCGTGCTTCATCTCGGCTCGCGACTCCCTGCATGCGGTCGAGAAGGGGATGTCCAACCCACAAAACTTTTGCTCCGTGAGACTCGTAGTAGCGAGCCTCATCTGGAAAGATAGCTAAGATCTGATCTACCATGCGAACCAGTCGTTGAGTGTTGCGACTGCCGAATGACCAGACCCACTCCTGGGGAGCAATGTAGTAAAACATTGGAACCTTGGGGAAGCGCTGGCGGATATATCCACCAACCCCCAAATTTGGCCCCATATAGTCCAGCAAAACCACGGCATCGGGCGGATTGCTGTGAAGATGACGTTGAGCCTGTCGCTGAATGCGGAGGGTTGGCAACACAAACTGTAGCGATTCAACCAGACCCACAGAACCGATGCCGCTGGTTTGACCCAAAAGTTTTGCTCCGGCCTCGGCCATGCGATCGCCCCCCAATGCCACAATTTCTAGAGGAATTTCTAGCAGTTTGGCTTGACGATAGAGGGCTTCCACTAGCATCGCCCCTTGCAGATCACCCGATACTTCCCCAGTACTAATCAAAATTCGCTTAGTTTTGGGAGCGGATGGCACGGGTTGATGCTGAGACACAGGCTGAGACACGATGTCCACTGTTACGACTCCGTCAGTTCCTGACTGTGAGAGGGCCGCCGAGGCTTGCCAGGAATTGCACCGCGCCGTCCCGGACTGTGACTCATGCGGAGAAATTCGTGGAGATGGTGAACCGTTTTGTCATTACTAAGAAGCTCAACTTGCTCAAGGGCTGCTGATAATGGGAGGCCCGAACGATAAAGAATCCGAAAAGCTTTTTTCAAGGTCTGAAACCCAGTGCCGCCATCGGCATCCATGATGCCTGCCCGCCGCAACCCAACCTGATTGAGCGATCGCACCCGTGCTGGGCTGCCTTCCACTAGCATGTAGGGAGGAACATCTCGGTCAATACGGCTCATGCCGCCGACCATTGCCAGACGACCAATATGGACAAACTGATGAATCCCTAGCACTCCACCAATCACAGCGCGTGATTCAATTTGAACATGTCCTGCAAGCGCCACACTATTCGCAATCACAATGTGATCGCCTAAAACACAGTTGTGAGCCACATGAACATAGGCCATTAGCAGATTCTCATCACCGATCACGGTCGCTTCATCTTCCCTCGTGGCGCGATTGACAGTGACATACTCCCGAATTCGATTACCATCCCCAATCTTGACTAAGCTGACTGAGCCGTCGTACTTAAGATCTTGAGGTTCTAGACCGATGGCAACACCAGGAAAAAGCTGGTTTCGTTCTCCGATTTCTGTCCAGCCATCAATGACGACGTGGGGGCCGATGACCGTTCCGGCTCCCACTGTCACGCGCTCTCCAATCACCGCATAAGCCCCGACTCTCACCGTAGGGTGAATCTGAGCCTTGGAATGGATAACTGCCGTAGGATGAATCAGTGCAGACAAGGACAGAACTCCAACTGTAAATTAGCCCACAAATTAGTCCACCAACGAGAACATCAACTCGCCTTCGGCAGCCAGTTGTCCTTCGACCGTGGCGCGACCTTTCATTTTGCCAAAGCGACGGCGTTTGACCGAGAGCAACTCTACGGTCATGACCAGTTGGTCACCAGGAACAACCGGACGGCGAAAGCGAACTTTATCGATGCCTGCAAACATCAGTAATCCCTCGGGCACATCGGGAAGCTGCGTCAGAACAACTCCACCGACTTGGGCCATTGCTTCAACGATGAGAACCCCAGGCATAATGGGGCGGCCGGGAAAATGGCCTTGAAAATGAGGCTCGTTAAACGTGACATTTTTAATACCAACGGCTAGTTCTCCTGGAACGTAGTCGATGATGCGGTCAACCAGAGCAAAAGGATAACGATGAGGCAAGAGCTGCTGAATTTCTTCAACAGTCAGCACCGTTTGAGTTCGGGGTTCAACAGCGTCTTCAGCGTGAGGTTTCACTGCGGTGGACTGCACTGTTGGCGACTCAACCGCAGAGGAATCAGCGGAGGAAGAGGTTGTAGAGGTGTGGGCATCAGTCAATGTGGACATGGGCAACTCTGAATACAGGTACAGAATTGAAACGAAGCGACACCAGCTATCGCTTCTGGAAACCTTAGACAAAGCACGAACAGGTTTGACTTACTGTTCTATGAGCTGGTGCAGGGCACATGCAAGCTGAACATGTAAATGGTGGCTCGCTTTGTAAGCCATCACATGCGCTTGAGGAAATGAACCCGCTAGACTCAAGTCTCCTATCAAGTCTAAGAGTTTATGGCGCACTGGCTCATTAGAATATCTCAATGGAGGGTTCAACCACCGCTGATCATCACACACCAGGGCGTTATCCAGACTACCACCTTTAATCAACCCTTGCTGCCTTAATGCCTCAACTTGATGGGCTAAACCAAACGTGCGAGCTGGGGCGATCGCCTCTCGAAAGTCATCTACATCGGGCGACCAGCTTTGCCACTGTTGACCGATGGCCTCAGAAGCAAAGTCAATCCCGTAGGTGAGTCGGCAGTTCGGTGCAGGCAGGGCAGCGACAAAAGCTTCCCCGTCTCGAACCCAGATCGGTTCAGATACAACGGGGCGATGCCGAGGTGCCTGTTGAGGGGTGACTCCGACTTTGGCGATCGCCTCTGTCCATAGACGAGCTGAGCCGTCCAACAAGGGAATTTCAGCCCCATCAATCTCAATGCGGGCGTTGTCAATGCCCATGCCCATCAAAGCTGCTAACAGATGCTCTACGGTTCGTACTTTGGCTGGAGAAGTTGACTCAGAGGAAGATTGTGAAGAGCTGGGTGCAGCTAGCTCTGTGGAAAGAAGCGTTTGCACAACCTGATTGGCTTGAGCCGGAATTATAGGAGAATTTGGCAGATCAGTTCGCACAAACACAATTCCACTATCCTCTGCAGCAGGCATGATGGTTACGGTGGTGTGTTGTCCAGAGTGGAGACCAACGCCATGACATTCAACCTTGTCCGTGAGGGTGTGTTGAACGCCGTAGTTTTGGAGTGCGGAAGATAGAGTGGGCGATCGCTTCAACATGACAGTACAAAAGCTAGATGCGAAGTAAAGAGCTAGAAAACCTTGGGTGCATTCCAGTTGTGCATGTGTGTGTAGTGTGGGCATCTTGCTCGCGTTGGCAATGCCTCTCCATCAGGAGAAACGGGACGCTCGCACACAAACATCGATAAATTTGCAAATGCTGGGATGCTCCCAGAATCTTAATCATGAATCAGATTTAAGAGAGAATGTTTAAGTTCAAGAGTCTGCATGATTTAAGAGCCTAAAATTTTGACTCGGCGATATTGCAGATTAAGAACCCAAAATAAAAGTACTTGAGTTGAGGCGACGTCATTTGGCTTCATTATCTTTCATCATCTAACTTCAGCGATCGCCTAGAAAGGGTGAGAGGTTGATGCCCCAGAGACTTATATCCGATGTCTGCACTATAATACCTCTCTGAATGAACTTTCTTTACCTTGCGAATGAATGACAGCTAAGAAGACCGAATAAGCCAACAATAGGAGAATTTCAGCGAAAACGGGATTGAGGCAATAGGAAACACGTGAGAATCATTTCACTGCAAGGAACTAAAACGTGCTCTTAAAGTCTTTGAGTGCATCTTCGCGTTCAAGTCGGGGCGGTTTCTTATTAATTCTCAATGATTTTTTTAAGATTTCGTTCTTGTGTAGAGTAACTTTTATCGTTCGCTGGTTGGGATATCTGATATTAAACATTTGATTAGACATATTGAATATTTGAAGAGTGACGATTTCTTCGTTGACCATGCCAATGCCTAGAGTTTCTAAATTGTTAACGTTATTGTTTTTCCGAGTCCTTAGAGGA
>JGI12048J13642_10240345_pt1 | contig 26766 bp, 23 predicted proteins | sample ElkSlonscriptome_16_FD_13642 | JGI IMG/M metagenome (IMG submission 13642)
ATGCCGAATGCCGAATGCGCTACGCCCGATCTCTGAACAAGGTTCAGCCTGCAGCGCATTTTTTTCGCGCGCGCCGAGTCGCTCCCACAATACGTCTTCATGGCCGCAGGAGCGTGGGAGCTAGCCTAGCTCGCCTGGGAGCCGGGAGGTGCCGGTTGGCCCGTCGATGATCAACCTGGATAATCAAGGGGCCCCGACTCCCGAGCCGCCTAGGCCGCCGCTTTGGCCTCGGGCTGGTCTTCGATCAGGTGGTAGCAAGGCGCCTTCTCCATGGTGTATTCGCCGCTCGCGGGATCACGGCGGGACACCGTCAGCACATGCCAGTTCTCGTCGTCCACCTTCATGGCGTCACCGCGGTAGTAATAGCCCGGCCAGCGCGTTTCCTTACGGAACAGGGTGTGGTGCATCACCGACTCGGACGTGAGGTGGCGATGCTTGAGTTCCCAGGCACGCAGCAACTCGTGGATGTTCTCCGCCGCAAGCTTGTCCAGGTCCTCTTCCAACAGCTTGAGCTTTTTCAGCCCGATATTCAGCAGCTTTTCGTTGGTCATGTAACTGACCGTTACGCCGCCGCAATACTCGTCCATCAGCTTTTGCAGACGATCCAGGCCCTGGCGGGGGTTGATGTAGTTCGGGTTGACCGAGCCGCCGGTGATCTCGTTGCGATAGACCTTATAGTGCTCCATCGGTTTGTAGATCTCTTCCTTGCGACGGTTGATCTGGGCGTCGGAGACGCGAATGCCTTCGCCCTTGCCATCGTCGATGTACTTGCAGGCGGCCTTTGCCGCAAGCCGGCCCTCGGTGAACGAGCCGGACGAGAACGCATGTGGCGTGCCACCCACCGCATCACCCGCGCCGAACAGACCTTCGACGGTGGTCATGCGGTTGTAGCCCCAGAAATACTCCTCCGGGGAGACGTCCTCGGGACCGGAACACCAGGCGCCACAGCCGGTGGCGTGAGAACCCATGACGTAGGGCTCGGAGGTCGTCAGCTCCGGATTCTCGTACTTCGGATTCACGTCCGTTGCTGCCCAAAGGACGGCCTGGCCAACGGTCATACCCAGGAAGTTGTGCCAGCCGATCTCTTCGAGATGCGGGTCTTGGAAGGCTTCCATGGTCACCATGTGGATCGGACCACGACCGGCGTTGACCTCGCTGATAAAGGCGTGGTTGCGCAGGCAGGTGGGGATCGGGCGATGCGAGACGTGCGAGGCCTCGAGGTCGAGATAGCGCTTCCCGACCATTTTCTCCAAGTCGGGGAACCACTTGGACTCGTATTCCTCGCCCATGCCGTTTTGGGTGTAGGTCTTCAGGTGAAGGAAATAGGCCCCGACTGGACCGTAGCCATCTTTGAAGCGAGCGAGAACGATCCTGTTCTCCATCTGGGTCATCTTCGCGCCAGCGCCGATCATCAAGCCATAGGCGGAGCCGGACGACCAGGGGGCATACCAAACGCGGCCGGCGCCTTCACCAACCGAGCGCGGCTTGAAGATGTTGGATGCGCCACCGGCAGCGACAACCACGGCCTTGGACTGGAAGACGTGGTAGTTGCCGGTGCGCACATTAAATCCAACGGCACCGGCGACGCGGTTCTCTTTGGATTCGTCCATCAGCAGATGCGTGACGCAGACGCGGTTGAAGACCTTGTCAGCGGACTTCTTGGCCGCTTCGGCAACAATGGGCTTGTACGACTCGCCGTGGATCATGATCTGCCAGCGCCCCTCGCGCTGGTAGGCGCCAGTCTTGGGGTTGCGCATCAGCGGCAGGCCCCATTCCTCGAACTGGTGCACGGTCGAGTCCACGTGACGGGCCATATCGAACAGTAGGTCTTCGCGGACCATGCCCATCAGGTCGATGCGGGCATAGCGCACATGGTCCTCTGGATTATTCTCGCCGAAACGGGTGCCCATGTAGCAGTTGATGGCGTAGAGGCCCTGCGCGACGGCGCCGGAGCGATCAATGTTCGCCTTTTCAGCGACAACGATCTTCTTGTCTTTGCCCCAGTAGCGGGCCTCGAACGCGGCACCAGTGCCGCCCAAACCTGCGCCGCACACCAGGATGTCGATGTCGTCCTCAACGATTGTCTTGTAGGCCATTATTCGTACACCCCTGTTTTCAGTTGGAGCTTGTTGGATTCGAGTGTGTGCAGACCGCCATCATCGAAACGAAGATACTTAGGCTCGTTGAACAGATACTGGCTGTTGCGCATGTCGTCGCTCGGGGCCGGTTCATCCGCCAATTGCGGGATGTGCTTACCCCAGGGCTTGGTCGTGATCGGCGCTAGTAGGTTCATATCCTTCTCGCCGTTGCGGAAGATGATCCGCCAGGCGATGACGCCTTTTTCTTCATCGCGCTGCACTCGCACCGAGTGGCCGAGCGGTGCAAAATCGGCATAGCCGCGCACGTCGATCGCATTATGCGGGCACGCCTTGACGCAGGAGTAGCACTCCCAGCACATGTTCGGCTCGATGTTGTAGGCGCGGCGCACCACCGGATCGATGTGCATGATATCCGACGGGCAGATGTCAACACATTGGCCGCACCCATCACAGCGAGTCATGTAGACGAAAGTTGGCATATTGAATTCCTCTTGGTGACTTGGGTCAGCGACTTAGGCTTAGTAGTGGGTCGGCGCTTCGCGCTTGATGCCGAGCCCCATGTTTGGCGGGTTGTCGCCCATGTACTCGGGGATGTCCGGATAACGCTCTTTGCACTCGGCACTGGACAGGTCGGGAATCTCGGGCAGCTTGTCGCGCGAGCCGTCCGCAACGGCGACCTTCTTTTGGAAGGCCGCCGCGGGCTTGAAGAACATGTGCGCAAACTTCGACCACAGGATGGTGCTGAACAGCGTGGTGGACGCGACGATGAAGCCGATAAAGGCCAACATGCTCAGCACCGAGGTCGAGCCCATGCTCGCCTGCAGCAGCGACCAGATCAACGCAAAGGACGCCATCAGCAGCAGCGAAACAATGAATAGATCGGACTGATGCACGTTGTGCCACTCGTTGGCCTCGGAACGCACATCGACACGGATCTTGAACCAGAACCAGTAGCCACCGATGCAGATCGAAACGGCGCCTAGGTGCCAAAACAAGGCGGCCAAGGTTGAGCTGGCGCCTTCCTCGGCTGGCAGGCCAAAGATCAAAGCGGCTGTTGTCGCTACAAAGAAGATGAAGCCGTACATAGTGAACAGGTGCGAAATTCGGCGCTCGGGGTTGGCGAATTCGCTTGAGGTTAATACCTCGTTGGCGATGGTGCTGACCGCGATACCTGCCTTCTCGCCGCCACCGACCTGGCGCGTGGCGATCTTCTTCAGCGCCTGGCCCTTTTCGAAGAAATACTTGGCGCTTTTCTTATGGACGACATCAAGCAAGGTGCCGCCGACGACCAGAAGGACCATCAGAACGACGTAGGCTTGCATGACCCCAGGGTCAAGCGGCAGGTTCGCCGACAAAGCGGCGAAGGGATTACTTGTGATCATCGGAAAGTGACTCCACTTCGATTGTTGAGCGAAAGTGTCTTAAGGCAAAGCGACCTTGAGACGCAGCGACCCGATTTGCTCTCGCATCAGGTCGAGTGGCTAGGCTGCCGGGACGGATGTCCACCAGAACAGATATCAACCAAAACAGATATCCGACCGTTCCGCTGGGAAACCGATGGTCGGTCGGTCGATACCAGCTAAAGCGAAGCTAGAGTATAAGCTTGTTCGAACATGAGCAGGCACTAATACATTTTCGGGCGTCATAACCGCTGTTAATGGTTTGGCCTCGGAGGGAAAGACCTAGTAAATCACTAGTTTAATAGCGCGGTGCCACGCGCCTGCTGGTTCAATCCCGAATTGCGGCTGAAACGACGAACGCCCGCGATCTAGCTTCGATGAGAAAGGCAAGAGTACATCGGGAATTCGCGGTTTTTTGGTTAAGAAAACAGACAAAGATGCTAAGGCGCAGGCCCGAGGCTCATTTGCGCCACGTCATCGAATTCGGAACGTGGTTCCCCGGCCTGCCGGAAAGACTGAACAGCAACAAGATTACTGGTATAGGACGCCATCCCGCCGCCCCATCGCATAAGCCGTCTCCCCTGCCGCCAGCCGCAGCCGTGCCTCAATCCGGATCTGTTTCATCACGCCGTCATCGGCAATTTCCGGGTAGAGTGGATAAAAGCGCGCCACGTCGAGCACGTTGGACTTTGCCGCCTGTTCCATTCTCCGCCGCTCGTCCAGGCTGACTCCATGTAGCATCAACAGCCGGGGGGCCTGGCGATGCAGATAGCGTTGGCAAAGCGCCTGATGCTCCTCGCTATCCCAGTCCTCGCGCACCAGGAAAGGCGGAAACGCCTCGGTCTCGTGATACCGCCGGGTGAACCATTGCGCCCTTGGTTTGGTACCCGCGCGCTCGGCGACAGCGCGTTCCAACCGATAGTTCACCGGTCCGTATGAACTGCTGCGTTCCGCTTCGCTGGTTTCGATCGGCATCACAGCGGCCGGGAGCGCGGTCCAGTCGGTGAGTTTTGGAAACGACGCCATCTCCGAGGAGTCGATGCAAGAGAAAATCAACGCGAGCGGCGAGGCGTCTTTCGGATCGAGCAGCCAGTATTCATAACGATCGGCGGCTTCAAACGGCAGGCTGGCCCCAAGCAAAAAGCTGGCCAAGTCGAGTATGCGCTGATCCGCCTCGCCATCGTCGGTGGCGGGATTGTCAATCAGGCCGCGGAGATCGCAATGCCGGATGTGCGCCGCCCGAGTGAAGCGGCCCTGCTGCCGAGCCGCGCCCGCCTTGCCACCGCGCCCCTGGGCAAAAATGAACTGAAATTCCCACAGATCGCCATCCATCGACAGCGCCCGCGCATGCTCGGACTCCGCGATTTGTACTTGAGCCGAATACGGCTGCAGGAGACGTTGCGAGTGGGCCTTGATCATCTAGCCTTGATCACAAAAAAAAAAGGGGGGGGTAAGGGCAAGGAAGCCTGGTCTGTGGAGTCTACTACCGGGCGCTATGCAACCCTCCCGGAAGCGGAATTCTCAATGCGCTCAACAGACTGATAGCTTTTCAAGCTCGGCGATCATTGGACAATTGGTCTTGGGGTCGCAGCCGGTCAGGATGCGCCAGTCCTGACCTTCTAGCGCTGGAAAGCAGAGGTACTGATTCGGAGAAACGCCCTGAGCCAAGGCTTCTCAGATGGCTGAAAATGCCGGAGCTGAAGGCATAGAAGAGAGACCGCGAAGGACTTCGCGGTCTCTTTTTGACGCAACCGGTTCGTTGCTATTGGCCGGACTGAGTCTTGTTAGAACCAGGCTTGGTTTCTGTCCCGCCTGGCTCCTTATAGTCGCCAATGACTGTTTTTACTACGCAGAATTGAACGGCTGGACATTTCTTACAGCCAGCGGTGAGGGCAACTGGGCACAGGACCATTTTGAATTCCTCATCTCGAACATGTTGGGCGCGAATGTACCCGCGGTTCCGGGAACTTTGGGCTCAAGCAACCCGTCTTCAAGCACAACTTGGGGTGATCTGTCCTGATCCTCGCTCGCTCGGCACGGATGACCTAGCAAACGAATGGGCGGTTAGTCCTCGGGCAGAGGTCGCAAACGGACCCCTGCCCTTGGCGGGCGTTACCGCGTAGACTCTGACGATGAATAGTGTCTTCAACTCCTTCTCACTCTGGTTCCAGGAGGTCTGGTCGCGCCAGAAGGTGCAGGGCGCCGAACGCCGACTGCGCGAGCGCGCCGTCGATCTGGCGATCGAGCGCATCGTAGATCAGGCCAATCCTGCGCTGCGGGGGCTTGGCGGTTACCGGCGCAAGCTGTTTCCGGTCGTGGAGCAACTGCTGCGATACAGCGACGAGTTGGTGGCCCAGATACCTGGCCCCATCACCCTCGACCCCGACAGCTGGTCGTCTGATCCCCTCGTGAACGCGCTGTTCGGCGATGTGCAGCGCATCCGCCAGGTGCTCTCAGGGCCGGCGGTACGCCATCGGCTGGAGCAGCGGCCGGTGAACGACGGCGGCGACCTTTACGCGCTGCTTGCTGTGATGCCGCTGGAGCGCAACCAGCTCGGTACCAAGCTGTTCGGCGATCAGGTGCGGCGCGATGTCAAGCAGAAAACGCTCAGCTTCATCGATCACGAGCTGTATGCGGTAACGGAGCGCATGCCCGACACCCGTCGGACGCTATCGGGTCAGATTGTAGACCTGATCGTGTCCATTGCCATCGCGGACATCGTGGCTCAAGAGGAGCGCATCGCGGCGCTGGAACAGGCGGTGCGCATGCTGCGACTCAAGCTCAAGGTGGTGAATCCGCGCGCTGGCGCGGTCGAACTGATGCTGAACAGCAGCGGCCAGCACCTGGCCGAGCGCGAGCAGCTGCAAGCGCGCATCGACGAGGCGGAGCGCGACCTGGCCGACACGAGCCGCGGCCTGGGGGACATCGCCCAATACCTGGACCGACTGATCGCCTTGTTGGATCATCCCGAGCGCCATATCGGCCTGGAACGCATGCACCTATGGCTGGACCGGATGAATATCGTCCGTGACCGCCACGACGAAGAAGCAAGCGAGATCGAACTGGTGCGCGGTCGCCGCCCGGACCAACCGGGCCGTGCCGCACAGTTTATTCGCTTCCCCCGCCGGCTCATTATGTCCGGCGAAGAGCGACTATCAGAGGTCGAGAGGCATCTTGGGCTCTGATTGGACGATCCCCCATGCCAGTCACTAAACCGACCGTATCGCCGCTTGAGATCGGCGGCGCGCGCATCCGGGTGGGCGAACGTCTGCGCATTGACCTGCCGCTGCCGAGCCTGTTCACCAAAACCGCCGTCTTCCTGCCGGTCCACGTCGTGCACGGACGCCGGAGCGGCCCGCGGCTGTTTCTGACGGCTGCCGTGCACGGCGACGAAATCAACGGCATCGCGATCATTCGCCGGCTGCTGGAGAGCGCATCGATCAGAAACCTGCGCGGCACACTGATCGCGGTGCCGGTGGTCAATGTCTATGGCTTCGTGCGCCATTCGCGTTACTTGCCGGACCGGCGCGACCTGAACCGCAGCTTTCCTGGCTCCGAGAGCGGCTCGATGGCGGGCCGGCTAGCGGCCGCCTTGATGACCGAAGTGGTCGCGAACAGCGATCTCGGCATCGACCTGCACACCGGCGCCGCGCATCGCGAAAACCTGCCGCAGATCCGCGCTCAGCTCGACGAGCCGGGCGTGCTGGAGCTTGCCCAGGCCTTCGGCGCACCGGTCATGCTCAATTCAGAACTGCGCGACGGCTCGCTGCGCGGCGAGGCATCGGCCATCGGCGTGCCGGTGCTGGTCTACGAGGCCGGCGAGGCGCTGCGTTTCGACGAGTTGTCCATCCGCGCCGGGGTGCGCGGCGTGCTCTCGGTGATGCGCCGCATCGGCATGATTCGCGACGGCGCCGGGCGCCGACGCCAAGAGACCGAGCCGGTGGTGGCCCGCTCCAGCGGATGGGCGCGGGCGCACCAGAGTGGTATGCTGCGTTTTCTCAAGCCCCTTGGTGCGCGCGTTGAAAAGGGCGAGCGCCTGGCCTTGATCGCGGACCCGTTCGGCAATGGGGAGGACCCGGTACCCTCCCCCGCCAAGGGCATCGTTATCGGCCGCGTCAACCTACCTTTGGTCACCGAGGGCGAGGCGCTGTTCCATATTGCCCGCTTTGGCAAGACCGATGTGGCCGCCGAGACCGTGGAGCGCTTTCAGAGCCTGATGGAGCCGGACGACGATCTCTCGGAGCCTTTGGATTGAATAGTTATAGAAATGGCGCGGCCCCGCAAGGCTGCTTGCATGGCCGCAAGGGCGCTGTACTGCTTCAATGGCTGGCCGGAATCCTGCCTCATCCGAAATGCTCGATCACCGGGCGTGCCTCACCGCTCAGGTTCTCGACCGCGGCCACCGCGGCGGCGCCGGCCTCGTCCACGTCGGCCTCGCTGCCCGACAAGGTCAACCGGCCAAAGGCGCCGACCGCGCGGACATCAATCAACGAGATGTTGGCGGCCTTCTCCGCCTGGTTGGCGGCGTAGACGATATATCCGGCAGGATCGGTCTCGAGGATGAACATGCTTTGGCCGGGAAGAATCATGGAGCCGCGCCGATTTTGGCGGTTGATCAACACGCTGTGGTCCGGCGTAATGGCGCGGATGATCTCCTTCCAGGCAACGCGGCATTTTTGCCGTTCGTCTTTGTTGGCACCCATGTTTTGCAACAGCATGCGACCGGCTTCAAGTACATCGCTTTGATCGCGCTGGTGAATGACCATTGAGCCGAACGCGCGTTCCACCACCTGCTGCGCCAAATGCACCCGCGTCGCCTTTAGGGCCATGTCGGTGAGTCGGTGCACGGCCATGCCCGGAGACACCTCGACCCACAGACAGGCATCGCCCGGTATCGGCAAGAAACCCTGCGACACCGTGGCCATATACTCCGCAAGTTGCGGCTGAAGGGAGTCGATGAAGACGTAGGTCCTGAGTTTGATCATGTTTAGCTGGCGCCGTCGTCGGCGCTCTCCAGTGATTGCTCAAGCAGCAGAGATTTCGGGCGCTGGAATTTTGGCGCTGGAACAGGCCGAAGGTCTCCAGAATCTAAAATGACCAGGCCAGCATGCGCTGACGGCGCAACCTTGGGGATCGGCGGTCGGAGTCATCATCTGGGCCGCAAACTCATGCCGCGGCGCCAGCGTAGTCGGGCATTATGGCACATTAGCTCGGTCGGCTACCGCCTTGGTTGGCGCCGACGCTGGCTTGCTTTAAGGCTGCATCTGTTTGCAAATCAGTCGTAGACTGACTCCGGGGTCCCGCCGTCGAGGCGGGCGTTTTTCGACCAAAGAGGCTGTTGGAGTGCCGTGCCGCCTGGTAAAGACTGCTTCGACCAACGATAATGACCTAGGGCAAAAAAAACCGCCTCGATCGCACCAACCAGCCCCTATTGCGCCATCATTAAAGTGAGACGACGCTTTTTGTCTGGGGCCTCCTCCGCGGGGCCGGCGCAGCGCGCGCTGCTTTGGTTGCGACTTAGCCCGCGTGCTTCCAGTTTTCATCCGTCGCCGCTGACGGGAAACATGTCCCATCATCGGCCTCGCCATCCATAGAGTTGCACAGGTGAGCACTGATGGATAACTACAACCTCAAACCCTCCTCGACCCAGTTGGTTGGCCAAATCCGGATGAGCCAGGATCGGATCCTGGCCTTCGTGACCGACCGCTATTTCCAATTGCACCCGGCCTGCGCCCATGCGGATTCGCCCCGTGTCCGGCGCCTGTGTCATGAGGATACCGCCCACCATTTGGATCAACTCTGTTGCGCGCTCGAGTTAGGCGATGCCGCATCCTTCGATGCCTACCTCCTCTGGCTAGGCTCGGTGCTGACGCATCGCCAGATACCGCTTCAGCACACGATCGATGCACTTTCGCTGATTCGAGATTGGATCGCGGCCAACATCCCCCACGCCGCCGCGAAGAACGCGGTCGCCATCATAGAGCACGGAACCGACCTCTTCATGCGTGGCGAGCCCGCGTCGGCCGACGATTTGCCCCCCATTGGAACCGCGGGTGCATCAGTTGGCGCATTACGGACATCACGCGTACCCCCGTCCGCGGCAGTCACGGATTATGCCCAGGCCCTGATCTCCGGCCATCGCGATATCGCTGTCCGGCGCGTCCTCGAAGCAATGGCGCGCGGCGCTTTGCTGGTCGATGTGAGCGTCGACCTGGTGCAGCCCGCGCTGTATCGGATCGGTAAACTCTGGGAGCAGAACCGCATTAGCGTCGCGCAGGAGCATTTGGTAACGACCATCACCCAAAATGCACTGGCCGCCGGCTTTGCGCGAGCCGAGTTCCGCGAACCGAATGGACGATCGGCGGTGTTTGCCTGTGTCGAGGACAATCATCACGGCATCGGTATACGCATGGTCAGCGATGCCTTCGAGGTCGCTGGCTGGGATGTATCCTTTCTTGGCACGAACACGCCCACGCCGGCTATCATCTCGTTCGTTGCCGAGACCAATCCTGACTTGCTCGGTCTGTCCGTCGGGCTCGCGCATCATGTGATCACGTTGCGCGAGGTGATCGCCCGCGTTCGCGCGGAGATGGGTAATGGCGCTCCGCAGATCGTCGTCGGCGGCTTGCCGCTAGGCGCGCATCGCGGCTCAGTGCTGCGTCTCGACGCGGACGAGTGCTTCTTCGATGCCCGTGAAGCGGTGAGGGCATCGGAATGATGGCCGCGCCAAAGCAGGAGCCGTCAATGCGAGAGCCATTGCGAAAGCCAAGACCGGAGCCAGAACCCGAGCCCGTATTGGCGCCTCGTTTGCCGAGCACGGACGACGCCTTGCCGCCGGTCGAGGTCCCGCTCGCCACCTCCTCTCAAACAGACGACGCGGCAATCCCGGCGTTGATGCGGGGACTGACCGCGGTCGTTGTGGCTGTTTTGGATGTGAACGGCGCCTATCGCGACGGTAACCGCGGTTTTGCCTATCTACTGGACCGCGACGAAGCTCCGCTGCCTGGCGAACAGATCGACCACTTATTCGTTCAGCCCAGCTACCCAACACTGCTTGAGGCGACCGACGCGGCGCAAGGCGAAGGCCATTATGTCGGCCTGTTGAGCCTGGGCGATATCGACCGCCAAGTGCGTACCGTCCGCGGCCAGGTACAGCGCCGCGGCGACCGCCTGTTTCTGCTCGCCGAGCACGATGTCGCCGATCTGGAGCGGCTCAATGCCACCGTGCTGAGCCTAAACGAAGAGATGGCGGAGATGCAGCGCGATTTGGTGCGAACCAATCGTCAACTGAAGCGGGACAAGGCAGAGATTCGTCGGCTCATGCTCACCGACCCACTCACCGGCGCGGCAAACCGGCGCAGCTTCAACGAGCACTGCTGCGACCAGATCGCAGGCCTCGACAGGGGCGAACAGAGCCGCGCGGGAGAACTGGCGCTAATCATGGCCGATATTGATCACTTCAAGCTGGTCAACGACCGCTATGGTCATGAGGCCGGTGACAAGGCGTTGATTGTCTTCGTTGAGACCATGCGCGAACGAACGCGCGACGACGACCTGGTTGTGCGTCTAGGCGGCGAAGAGTTTTGTATCCTGTTGCCGAGTAGCAGCGCGGAAGAGGCCGTGCAGGTGGCCGAGCGTATTCGCGCGGCGTTTTGTGAGACCGCTATCGCCGGCATCGACACAAAGCTTAGCAGCAGTTTCGGCGTTGCCTGCTGGCGACCGGGACAGGATGTTGACGCTCTGCTGCGCGCTGCAGATCGCGCGCTATATGGGGCGAAGCACAATGGCCGCAATCGTGTCGAGATGGCCAAGGTTGGCGACGAGGATTGAGCGCGAACCGACCCGCGCGCAGGATCAGCCGCCGCAAGCCTTGAATTAGCCTTTGCTGATACCAGTTCCCAGGGCAAAGGTTTCCTGAGCGAACGCAATAGCGAATTTCTTGCCGGCACTCTTGCGCCGGAACCCTTAACCAACTCCTCAACTAACAATAGATCGCCACGGCGCACCCGGCAGACCGAGGTTGCCCCAGCACGCGGTCCCCGAGACAACGGAGCCAACCCATGCCCGAGTTGACCAAAGAGAGCATCGAAACCGCCGTCAAGGAGTACATTGATCCGCATCTCGGGCGTGACCTAGTATCGGCTAAGGTCATAAAAAGTATCGATATCGAAGGCGACCAGGTTAAAGTCCAGGTCATGCTCGGCTTCCCTGCCAACGGTGTTGTGGCGCTCATCGCCGCGGCGGTGAAGGACAAGATTGAGGCCCTGCCCGGCGTTGCCATGGCTCAGGTGGAGGTCGACTGGGAGGTCAAGGCGCACTCAGTTCAGAAGTCGCTGAAGCCAATCGATAACATCAAAAACATCATTGCCGTTGCCTCCGGCAAGGGCGGGGTCGGGAAGTCCACGACCGCTGTTAACCTAGCGCTGGCCCTGTCCGCCGAGGGGGCCAAAGTCGGCATACTAGATGCTGATATCTATGGCCCATCGCAGCCACGCATGCTCGGCATCACCGGCAAGCCCGAATCCAAGGATGGCAACAGCCTGGAGCCGATGAACAGCTACCATCTCCAGGCTATGTCCATCGGCTTCCTCATTGACGAAGAAACGCCAATGATCTGGCGCGGCCCGATGGTCACGCAGGCGTTGGAGCAACTGCTCAACGATACCAATTGGGCCAATCTAGATTATCTGGTTATTGATCTGCCGCCTGGCACCGGCGACACCCAGTTGACGCTGGCACAAAAAGTGCCGGTATCCGGTGCCGTCATCGTCACTACACCGCAGGACATTGCGCTGCTCGACGCCCGCAAGGGACTGAAGATGTTTCAGAAGGTTGAGGTACCGGTGCTCGGCGTGGTTGAGAACATGAGTATCCACATCTGTTCGCAGTGCGGGCACGAGGAGCACATCTTCGGCCAAGGCGGCGGTTCGGCCATGTCCGAGCAATACGGCATTGACCTGCTCGGTTCGCTGCCGCTGGACATCTCCATTCGCGAGGAAACTGACGGAGGCAAGCCCAGCGTTGTCGCCGATCCCGATTCACGTATTAGCGAGATCTATCGCGAGATCGCGCGCAAGACCGCCGCTAGGCTGTCGTTGCAAGCCAAAGATTATGCTGCCAAATTCCCACGTATCGTGATACAAAACAATTAGGCTGCAAGGCCGCGGCTGGAGAAGCCGCTAGCTGCTTGGCGTCGATCCTGGCGTCCGGGAGGCTATTAGGGTGGGCGTCCCTAATCAACGAGCAATCCGCTCCGCGATGACTTCCAATGCTCCTAACCCAGTAAAATCAAAATCGTTGTCGTTTTGGAACCTCGCTGTCGATCAGCCGCTGACGCAGCCGCGTGAGGCGGTTTGCGCCGGTTTGATCGATGGCGATGTGCAGCGCCTTCGGCTGAGCGACCAGCACAACTAAGCGCTTGCCGCGGGTGACTGCGGTATAGAGCAGGTTGCGCTGGAGCAGCATATAGTGCGACATCGCCAGCGGGATGACAACGGCCGGGTACTCCGAGCCCTGGGCCTTATGCACGGTTGTCGCGTAGGCGAGCGCGATCTCGTCGAGTTCGCCGAATTCATAGTCGACGGCGCGGCCTTCGAAGTCGATGCGCAGTTGACCCTCCTCAGGGTCGACGGCGAGAATGCGACCAATGTCGCCATTGAAGACATCCTTGTCGTAGTCATTGACGAGTTGAATCACTTTGTCCTTAGGGGCGTAGGTCCAGCCGAAGCGCTCGACACGCGGGGCCGTGCTCGGATTGAGCTGGCGTTGCAACTCCAGATTCAGTGCCCGCGCGCCAAGACCGCCGCGATTCATTGGCGTCAGTACCTGCACATCGCGCACCGGGTCGAGGCCGAAGCGTTGCGGAATGCGCTCGGTGACGGCCCGCATCAGCCGCTCCTGGATCAGTTCCGGAGTGTCGCAGCGAATCAGATAGAAATCGCTTTCGCGCTGGTCTTCGCGCGGGGATTCTGGCGGCCTGCCATGATTGATACGATGCGCATTGACGACGATGCGCGAGGCCGCCGCCTGACGAAAGATCTCGGTCAGGCGCAGGCTCGGCACCTGACCAGAGCCGATCAGGTCCGCCAGCACCGCGCCGGGGCCGACCGACGGCAACTGGTCCACGTCGCCCACCAGCAGCACCGCGGCGCGGGTTGGGATGGCCCGCAGCAACTGGTTCATTAGCGCCGTCTCCACCATCGACACCTCGTCGATCACCACCAGGTCGGTCTCCAGCGGACTGTATTGGTCACGCTTAAAGGCCATAACCGCAGGGTCAAATTCCAGCAACCGATGGATGGTCTTGGCCTGGCGCCCAGTGGACTCTGACAGCCGCTTGGCGGCGCGACCAGTAGGGGCGCAGAGGCGGACCTCGACGCCCTTGACCAATAGGATGCGCAGGATAGAATTGACCACGGTGGTCTTGCCGACACCCGGGCCACCGGTGATGATCATCAGCTTGCCGTTCACCGCCTGGCCGATGGCGGCACGCTGGGAATCGGATAGCGCGAGCCCAGTCTGAGCCGCGACCCAAGGCAGGGCCTTGGCGGTATCGATTGGCTCCCAGGGGGGCGGATCGCGACCCAGGCGCTGGATTCCTAGCGCGATGCCTTGCTCGGCCCGCTGCAAAGGAGTCAGCAGCAAAACCGGGCGACCGTCGATGGCCTCGGCAATCAGGTGCTCTTCCGCCAGTTGCGCATCGATTGCCTCACCGATGATAGCGGGCGGTATTTCCAGTAATTGCGCCGATCGTACAGCCAGTTCGTCGGACCAAGCCGCGCAGTGACCATCGCCCGCGATCTCCTGCAACACATGCCGCACGCCGGCTTGGGCGCGGATCAGCGAGTCCGCCGGGATGCCGAGCCGCTGGGCGATAGCGTCGGCGGTCTTAAAGCCAATGCCGTGGATGTCTAGTGCCAGCCGGTAGGGGTTTTCGCGCACCCGCTCCACGGCCTGCTCGCCGTAGGTCTTGTAGATGCGCACCGCACGTGCGGTGCCGACGCCATGAGACTGCAGAAAGACCATGATCTCGCGGATGATCTTTTGCTCGGCCCAGGCCTCGGTGACGCGCCGCTGACGCTTGGGGCCGATGCCATCCAGGCTGAGTAGGGCATCCGGGTTGTCCTCAATGACATCGAACACCCGCTCGCCAAAGGCACTCACCAACTTGCGGGCAAAGTGCGGGCCGATGCCCTTGACCATGCCGGAGCCCAGATAACGCTCGATACCGTCCAGCGTGCTGGGCGCGATTACGCGTAGCAGGCGAGCCTTGAACTGCAGGCCATGTTGCCGATCATTGACCCAGTTGCCGCTGCATTCCAGATACTCGCCGGCCGTGACGCTGGCCGCGGAGCCGATCACGGTGACCAGGTCTCGGTGCCCACGCAACTTCACTCGCAGCACACAAAAGCCGCTATCGCCGTGATAGGTCACGCGCTCAATAGAGCCGGCGAGGGTCTCTAGCGATTGCTCGTTCCGCGTCGGAATGAGTGGGCTGCGTTGGTTCATAGGCGGCCAGTATTGCATAAGCATCATTGAGAAAATGCTCAGTGACGAAGATATCAACAATGCTATCGCGTGGTTTAACGCCGTTGTCGCGAGGCGTCAGGTCTCTCTTTCATAACCCGCACTGTATCCAATACCATGATTCCGAATCACAAACAAAGACTGGCTGATGGCAGCGCAGACTTGCAAAGCTGTAATACCTTAGAGGCGTCGAGCCTATAGCGCGCGTACAGCAAGAGGATCGCCGATGGCTGCACTGATCTTTAAACCCGGCACGCCTGAGGAGCGGCATTATCATTTAAGCCCAGGCATGAACGATATCGGGCGCGACAAGGACAATGCCGTGCGCATCGACAGCGCAGACATCTCACGCCACCACGCTCGAATTGCGCTGATGCCGGACGGCATTCGCCTAGAGGACTTAGGCAGCAGCAATCACTGCTTTGTCAATGGCCAACAGGTCAGCAGCGCAGACTTGCACGACGGCGATGAAGTGCAGTTCAGCAGCCTCTGTTTCCGTTTCGATGCAAGTCAGTCGCCCGCTGCCATCGCTAGTGATCCACTTGAGCGCGAGGCCCTTCAAAAGATTCTAGACGAGCACGGCGGTCAGCGCATCGAACCGCCAGGAAAGGGTTGCCTCGAGCGGTCAGACAATCACCCCTTCGGCGATGCCGAGCACTTCGTCGGGCACCACCCGTCGAACATTCAGGCGGCATTCGACGGGGTCACCCCAGAACGTCACGAAGAATTGCGTCGATTAGTCGCCGCATCCGAGAGTCGAGGTGCTGACGACGCCTCGCGCTCGCTGATCCATGTCTCTGAGCCACCCGGTCCCGAGCGCGAACTAGCCAAGCTGCGGCTGCTCATTAGCATTGGTGCGCGGCTGGCCAAAGCCCATGGAAGGGTTGGTCGGGCCGGGCCGGCTGGCTCGGGTGAAGTGAAACAGCGGATGGGTCTAGCGCTGGACTTGGTGTTGGAGCATATCGACGTAGACCGAGCCGCAATCGTCGCTATTGGCGCCGAACGCCGCGAGATGCTGGAACTCGCAAGACGCGCCCGCGACGGCGTCCCCATTGAGCCCAACTTTTTCGACTATGCCATCGTCGTTGCGTCGATGGTCAAGGGGGGGCCTTTGCTCAACTCCGACACCGGCGTCGACACCATCTCTGCCAATAGCCGTTCGCTGCATAGCGCGTTGTGCGTGCCGCTCCCGGGTCAAGATGCCGGGCTCTACGTCGACAACCTGTCCTTGCCAGCAGTCTACAGCGAAGAGGACGTTGCGTTTCTGTGCCAACTGGCCGAGCAATTGGGGCCGGCGCTTGAAAACGCGCGATTGATCGACCGTCTGCACCTGCTGGAGATCGGCTCGACTGACGGCCGCTGATACCATCCTCACAAAGAGAGTCGTAGTTGGCCGATTGGCGCTGGGTGCTTGGCGCCAGGGACGGGCGGACCAGCGAGCGCGGAGGGCGCTTGCGCAGGCGCGGGATCAGAACGGGTTGAAGACGTAGTTGAGCAGGCTCTCGGACTGAATCTCGATCATCCGCAACACCCTCACTAGGTCGATCGCCTTGCTGGTGAAAATGGCGGCCAGTCCGCTCGCGCCGAATTCCAGCGGTGTCTGGCTGAAATCGCCTTCCGGATCGAGCTTGACGAAGAAGGTCTTGCTTGTTCCTAGCTGCTGCTCCGACGGCAGGCGACCCGTTGCGGTGAGCTGGCCGCGACCCGTGGCCCAGGCCACTGAGTCCACCTTGGCCTGGAAAATACGCCCGGGATACATGCTCAGCGCAAAATGGGCCTTGTCTCCGGAGCGAATCCACTGCACCGAGCGCTGATCGACGCTGGCAATCAGAAAGACATCCTCGGTGCTGACGAAGTTGGCCACGGGCTGCTTGAGGCGAATAAAGCTCCCGGGGCGCAGCACCAGATCGACTAGATAGCCATCGGTGGGAGCGACGATAGTCGAATGCTCCAGGTTGTATTTCGCCTCGTTTACCTCGGCCTGCAAGGTCGCTCGCTTGCTCTTGATTCCAGCAACTTGCGCCTTGAGCCCCTCGACACGATCCTGGCGGATCGGTAACTGCTCGGCAGCCATATTCCCTTGCGGCACCAGTTTGACCGCGTCCTGGAGCTTGCGCTTGGCCTCTGCCAGCTCGGCCTCGACCGAGTTCTGCTCCTGGGTCGCACTGTCCAGCTCACCGGTCGCCTCGGTGAGCTTGTTCTGCCAAGGGGCGGTATCCATGCTGAAGATTGGCGCACCCTTGGCAACAGGCATATTCGGCTTAGCGTGCACCTCAGTCACCAGGCCGCCGAATTCCGGCGCCAGTTGAATCACATAGCGCTCCACTACCAATTCCTTCGAATAAGGCGTGGTTTGGCCGAGCACGACGATCTCGGTCATGGCCGCGGCGGCATAGAGGCCGAAGACCACGAAGCTCCAGAACAGGTTGAACCGCAGCAGGTGAAAGCGGAAGAAAACCAGCCAGACGAAGCAAAAGTAGGCGGTCGTGACCAGCAGTTCCATAGGCTATGCCTGCGTTGCCATGTTGGCGTGTCGCTCGGCTTGCGCGCTCGCGGGTACCGCGTCCGATCGCGGCGCCGAGTCCGATGCGGACGTGGAATCCTCCGCAGGTGCCTGTGCCGAGTCGCGCGTCACTTCCGGCGCTGATTCCGATGCCGGTACCCGCACCGGTTCCGGAACTGGCGCCGACTTTGGCTCGGACGCGGCGGCGCCACGCTGACCGGCCAACGCCACCGACAGGGTAAATGGCTTCATGTAGGCCCACACCAGAGCGGCCATCCACAGCGGAAAGATCAGCAGCCCGAGCAGGGACAGGATCTCGATGGCTTCCACCTGCGCGCTGCCTCGCTTCTTGGCGATCTTGCCGGGCATGGTATGCACGAAGACAATGAACAAAATGATGACGATGATGCAGGTCAAGATCAGACCCACTGAGACAGCCATCAGCATTCGAGGATTATCGACCACGGAAATCTCTCAGGTTTGTCGGGTTGCGCTGGCGGCGATCCGCGAAAAGGTACCGAATGGCCGCGCATTCTGCGCTCAATGCTCCCGATTGGCAACGTAAACATGACCCCCGTACCGATCATCTTGCTCGCTGATCATGGGCCTGTTCTCACCGCATTGCACGGCATCAAACGAGAGTGCCGCGCATGTCTCAGGGTCTGTCTTCTTGGCCTCGCGTTCGCGGAGCTCCGCGGCCATGGCTGCCCCTCCCTCGCGGGCTTGCTCCAGCTCGGCACCAAGGCGCGGGAGTTAGAGGCGCTGCGCCGCGCCAAGCGGGCAGGCGATGACGGCGCCGAGCAGGGCGCATTGACCCGGGATGACGCGCCGATGCTGATTGTTGCGAAATCTTCCTTGACTACTACCCTTCGCCGCGTCACCAAATTTTCTACTCCGCCCCAAGGGTAGACGCCGGACTTCGGTACCGGGTGTCAGCTTGTTGCCTTATGAGGGGTTAGGGTTCTTGGTTGGTAAGGGCCCGTCGTCGGGACCGGCAGTGCAAGTTGGCGCTTGCGTCCGCGTGCGATTTGGCGATAAATGCGTGGGTGCCGCGCGGAGAAGGCGAGGGCAATGCCCGTCCTGCCGCGCCCGGCATCTATTCAACCCGCATGGAGACAATGATGACTCAGACCCGCTATACCTTCGCGCAACGCTCGCTGCACTGGGTGATTGCGTTGCTTGTGTTTGGCTTGCTGGCCGTCGGCCTGACCTTTATGGCGCTTGGATACGATGGCACCAAGGAGCTGTTCGGTAACGATATGACCAACGATCTCTACAAATATCACAAGAGCTTCGGCATTTTGCTGCTGTTGCTGATGATACTACGGGTCGCCTTGCGCAAGGCATCGCCGCCGCCGCCCTATGATCCGCCATTGACCGGTCCGGAGCGTTTGATCGGCGGCGGTACGCACCTGCTGTTGTACTTGTTGCTGATCGGCATGCCGATCGCTGGCGCGTTGGCCACCATGCTCGGCGGTTATCCGGTGCAGTTCTTCAATTGGGAATTGCCGGCGTTTCTGGCAAAGAACGAGGCATTGAGCAAACAGCTGTTCACGGCCCACGGCATCGCCGGCCTGGTCGTGCTGGCCCTGCTGGTGTTGCACATCGGTGCCGCGATCAAACATTGGAAACTCAAGGACGGCATCATGCGGCGCATCAGTCTGCCCTGAGACTGCCCTGATACCGTCCTTTGAAGACAGTGCAAGTATTCGCCGCGATCGAAATCGCTACCAGCGCGCGATTGCTGCCTGGCTAAAGGCGCAATAGCAGCCTGGCCGGGCGGTTGCTGGAAGGGATGGAACCGCTGCGCCTGTTCTACCCTAGCTGTCCAGGTTGTTCTTGCACTCTGACTCAGCGCTGTTCGCGCGCGGGCCTTAGGGTTGTTGCATGATCTGCTGCCGGTGGGCGTTTTGCGCGGCCCCGAACTCACCCGGGCCGATAATGCCGTCGCCGTCGCTGTCAAGGGTCTCAAACGGCGGGGCGTTTGGCGCATTGCGCATTGGGAAGCCCTGCTGAGCGCGCTCGCGCATGCGCTGAGCGCGGGCGTCGTAGAACTCCTGCTTGGTCAGGCCGCCGCTGCCGTCGAGGTCGAAATCAGAGAATGTCGGCATGTTCATCCCCATGCCCCGCCCGCCCATCCCCGGTCCACCTGTGCCGGGTCCCGTGCTCACACCGGGGCCCATACCGGGACCCATACCGGGTCTGGCCTGCATTCGAGCCTGTCGGGCGGCGGCGAACTCGTCTGCAGTCATTTGACCGTCGCCGTTCAGGTCGAAATCGGCGAAGGCGGGCGCGCTGGCGGCGCCGCGCATCGGCGCGCCCTGGGCGGCACGGGCTGCCATGCGCTCGGCACGGGCGGCATTGAACTCCTGCTCGGTCACGGCGCCGTTCGCGTTTTGGTCAAAGGCATCGAAGGTCATGGGTCCGCGGCTAGGGACCTGCGCAAAAACCGCACCCGCCGCGCCGAGTGCGCAGCAGATCGCGACCGTCAAACCGAGGGAGATCCTGCTTGAGTTGTTTGTCATCGCTGTTCTCTTTGTGGACTTTAGGCTTGGACTTTAGGCTGGAGACTGAGCCTGGAGATGCAGCGCCCAAGGCGCATGCGACAGCTGTTTGATAGACGCTGATTCATCACCGCTGCTGCTCTTAGAATACCCCCGCGGCAGGGGTCTCGTATGCCGACGTGCTGCCGCCCTGCTTGCAGTCTAGGCCGGCAGCGCCGACAGTGCGCTAGACTGGGCACATTGACTGGGCACATGGACCGGGCACATGGACCGGGCAGATGGCACCGATGGAGAGCTACATGCAATGAATAGGGTTTTACCGGGTGGGAATGTGATCTGTTCAGGGTCTGACGGCGAGGTGCTCGGGGCGGCGCGGGTAGGTCCGTCGTCTGGCTGGCGCCGCCGCGGTTTGCTGCCGATACGCCGAGCCGGCCGACTTGTCGGGCAATGGCGGCTTTTGGTCTGCGGTTTGCTTGTCGTCGGAGGTATGGGCTGTACCGGCAGCACGGGCAGTTTGGCGCCGTCGGGGTTGGTGCTTGCGAGCTGGAATCTGGAACACCTGGCAGCGGCCGATGGTGCCGGATGCCGTGCGCGATCCGAGGCGGACTACGCCGATTTGAGGGCCGTGGCCGCGGGGCTCGCCGCGGATGTCGTCGCGTTGCAGGAGGTCGAGAACCGCGCCGCGGTGGCACGCGTCTTTGACCCGTCGGTGTATGACATTCTGGTCTCGTCTCGGGCCGACAACGCCTTGGGCGACTGCCGCGGGCTGCCTGGGCAGACGCGCACGGCCCAGCGCACCGGCTTCGCCATCAACCGCGCCCGGCTGAACGCGCTGGGGCTGCGCTGGCGCGCCCTGCCATCGTTTCGCGAGATCGGCGTCGACGCTCGCCGCTGGGGCCTGCGCATCCGCATTGAGCCGCTCGCGGGCAATGGCGCCGATGCGCGCGATTCCTCAGCGCCAAAGGCCTCGGGGTCTGGTTCCATAGAGAAAAGCTCGGCAGGCTCCCTGGAGCTAGTCTCGCTGCACCTGAAGTCCGGCTGCGCCTGGGGCTGGCTCGACGCGCGCGATGTGCGTCGAGCGCAATGCCTGGTCCTGCGTCGGCAGCGCGGCATACTTGAGCAATGGATCGACGCGCGTGCCGTTGCCGATCAGCCGTTCGTGCTGATGGGCGACTTTAATCGCCAACTGGACCAGCCGGATGACGACTTTTGGGGCGCGATCGACGACGCGGAGGTCTGTGATTGGCGCTCCGATCCAAACCTGGGCCGTCGATGCCTTGCGGGCAGCGCGGTCGCGGATGCGGATGCCGATCTGACCCTGGCCAATGCCGGCGTGCCCTTTGCTTTTCCGTACAACCCAAAGTATCCCTACGCCGTTGATCACTTCGTCTTTGACGGGCGCTCGGCGGGGTGGATCATCGGCGGCAGCTATCGCGCGCTGGATTATGCTGTCGACCCGGCGCCTTCAGATCATCACCCGATCAGGATCACAATGCAGTTGCCCTTTGCGGCTCCCGCGGCGCCCTAATGGGCGCACTGGCCGCCAGCGTTGAAGTTCGATGAATCGTCGGGTAAAAAATCCCCTGCCATTGAAATACCTGCCAATGGAATACCTGCCAGTGAGATGAACCCCGGCGATCGCGCACCGGTTACAGCGCTATGCACTCACATCGAGCCATGAGCAGCCGCATTGCGCGGGCCTTGATCCTGAACCCGCCCAGCCGCTCGCGGAACCCCTGCCGCTAGGGCTGCAAGCCCTTGTGATAGCAGGCCAAGATGGCCTGACTACGCGCTCGGCTTGCCATGGTGGTCGGGGTTATACTCAAGGCCCCACCAGCGCCAGACTCACCGGCACCTGATCCCAAAGCATCTGACCCCAAGACCACCTGACCCAAGACCACCTGACCCGAGAGCACCTGACCCATGAGCATCGATTGGAACAACTATCCTTGCGAGGATTTTTATGACGAGTTGCTGCAAGCCCCGGGCCAGGCGCGCGCGGCCGGCGAGGTGATGGCCGCGGACCTGGCGGCACTGGGTATCGACGAGCTGACCGCCCGCCAAGAGGCGGCCAACGTCGCGATCAAGGAGATGGGCATCACCTTCACCGTCTACTCCGAAGAGGGTGGAACCATCGACCGTACCTGGCCCTTCGACGTGATCCCGCGGGTCATCCCAGAGCTGGAATGGCGGCGCGTCGAGGCCGGCCTGAAGCAGCGCGTCAAGGCGCTGAATCTGTTCATCGACGACCTCTATCACGAGCAGAAGATCATCAGGGACAAGGTCTTCCCCAAGGAGATACTGGAAAAATCGGTCAACTTCAGGCCGCAATGCGTCGGCGTCGATCCGCCGCTCGGCATCTGGGCGCACATCTGCGGTTCGGACCTAGTGCGCGACTCCGACGGCACCATCTACGTGCTTGAAGACAATCTGCGCGTGCCCTCCGGCGTCTCTTACATGCTTGAGAACCGGCTGGTCACCAAGCGCGTGTTCCCGGAATTGTTCGAGCACTATGCGCCGCTGCCAGTCGACGACTACCCGAGCCAGCTGTTCGATACGCTCGCGGCCCTGTCGCCCAGGCCGGCGGAGTATCCCGAGGTGGCCGTGTTGACGCCCGGCATCTACAACTCGGCCTATTTCGAACACGCCTACCTGGCGCAGCAGATGGGCGCGGAACTGGTCGAAGGGCGCGATCTGTTCGTCGACAGCGACGACTGCTGCTACATGCGTACCGTCGACGGCCCGGAGCGGGTCGATGTCATCTATCGGCGCGTCGATGACCTCTTTCTCGATCCGGAGGCCTTTAATCCGGAGTCGGCCCTGGGCGTGCCCGGCTTGATGCGGGCCTGGAAGGCTGGCCATGTCGCGCTCGCCAATGCCCCTGGCGCTGGCGTTGCCGACGACAAGGTGGTCTACGCCTTCGTGCCCGAGATCATCAAATATTACCTAGACCAAGACCCGATCATTCCGAACGTGCCGACCTACCGCTGCATGGAAGCAGACGCGCTGCAATATGTCATTGAGCACATCGCCGAACTGGTCGTCAAGCCCGCCAACGAGTCCGGCGGCTATGGCATGCTGGTTGGGCCGGCATCCACCCAGGCCGAGCGCGACAAGTTCATCTCGCTGGTCAAAAAGGACCCACGCAACTACATCGCCCAGCCGACCCTGAAGCTCGCCACCGTCCCGACGGTGATCAAGCACAGCGTCGAGCCGCGCCACGTCGACCTGCGCCCGTTCATCCTCTCCGCCGATCGCCGACAAGTGACCATGGGCGGCCTGACCCGCGTCGCGCTGCGCAAGGGCTCATTGGTTGTCAACTCGTCCCAGGGTGGCGGCAGCAAAGACACCTGGATCGTGCCCGAGGGCGCCGGCGAGGGGCCGTCAACGTCGTCGCAGCAGCAGTCGCAGTCCTGATCAGGAGCACAGTCCATGCTTTCCCGTGTCGCAGAAAACACCTACTGGCTCGCCCGCTACATTGAGCGTGCCGAGAACACCGCGCGTATCGTCTCGGTCAACGCGAACCTGTTGCTGGACTTGCCGAAGGGCATCGCGCCGGGCTGGCGCCCGCTGGTCGACATCACCGGCGCCAATGACCTCTTCAACGAGCATTATCGGGACTACGGCGAGCGCCAAGTCGTGCGCTTCCTGCTCGGCGACGAACGGCATTCCGGGTCGACCATGTCCGCGCTGGCGGCTGCCCGCGAGAACTGTCGTACCATTCGCGACATCGTGCCGCGTGAGGCCTGGGAACAGATCAACGGGCTGTATCTGTTCGCGGGCGAGCATCTGCAAAAGGGCATGACCAAGACCGGTCGGCACGCCTATCTCAAGGCGCTGATCACCAGCTGCCAGACCATCGCCGGGTTGCTTGATGGCACCATGTTGCACGATCAGGGCTACGAATTCATGCGCCTTGGCCGCTACATGGAGCGCGCGGACATGACCACGCGCATCGCCGACGTGCGCTCGGCGGCACTGCTACCCGACGCCGACGACCTGCGCCCCTACGACAACATCCAGTGGGTCAGCGTGCTCAAGTCCATGACCGCCTACCAGATGTATCGCCGCAGCGAACAGATTCGCGTGCAGCGTGGTCCGGTGCTGCGTTTCATCTTCCAAAACCAGCTGTTTCCGCGCTCGGTACGCTACTGCGTCGAGCACGCGCGTGTCTGCCAGGAGCGTTTGCCGCGCAACGAGGCCGCGCTGCGCGTCACGCTGCGCCTCGCGCGCCTGCTCGACGGCGCCGAAATGGCGCGCCTGAGCCAGGCTGAATTGCACGCCTTCGTCGATGATCTCCAGCTCGGCATCGCCGATCTGCATGCGACCGTCGCCGAGACCTGGTTCCCGCCGCCGCTGTTTCCGGTTGAGGCAGCGGCTTAGGTCCGTCGCGGCGAGGAACCCAACGGCATGCCGGCGCTTGGCGCCTGTTGCCGATGCTGAACCTGTCGCGGGCGCCTGAGGACGCCTTTTCCAATGCGCAAATCCGCGCGACGCGCTCGACACCGCCGTATTGAAGGTCCGCAAGCCCACGGGCTGGCATGGACCAGAGCGCCGCTCGACGTTCATGGTGCATGGCGAGCAGGCCGGAGCCGGTCATCAGCGGGCCGCGACCGAGGACCAGCGAGGAGGTCGCCGCATGAGCCGCATGCGGCATGAGATAGGACAGCAAGGGCAGGCCCGCACAGAGCCAGGCCAAGCCCTTATGCAGCTGGGCCAGGATCGGTAGATGCTTGGCATGCCGCAGGTAGACAGCGGCGCGAGCGGTCGCGGTCCGCCGGGTCGGCGAAACGACCGTCGCGGCGCTGGGCGACGACCTCGCCTGCCGCGTCCAGCGCCCAGAACCCGACCTGGCCTGTGCGCGCATCGGTCAGCACCAGCTTCAGCGCCATGGTTGCCAATGGTGACGCAGCAATGAACCCTGCTTGTTAATGCTGACGGAATGTTTGGCAAGCGCAACACGGCGGCCTGCCGTGCCTGGATCGCGTCCGTATACTGACCACATTCCGGGCAGTCGATGCCTGTTTGAACCTCAGGTCGCCGGTACGGTCGCGGGGCACCCTCGATCTCGACAACTCCGCAACCCGCCGGCTATACGGCTACGAACCTACGCAGCCCCAGGACATCCAGTGTATATTGCAAGCGACATCAATGCCCGCGACCAAGACATCTTCTCCAACGGCAATGAAGCCGAGTGCCCGCACAAGTGCGCCGGAAGAAGACCCTGGCTTACGGCCTTCCAACGCCGGATCCCCCGACCCTGTTTACCTCATTACCCCCCGCCGACGACAGCCCCCTGGAGCCGTCGCGACGCGGCTTCGTGACCAACTATCCGAATTTCCAGCATTGGAAGGCGATCACCGCGGAGCAGATCGACCGTCCGCAACCGCTGCACCTGTACCTGCATATCCCGTTCTGCGCCCAGCAGTGCTCATACTGCTACTACCGCACCATTACCGGCAGCCGGGCCTCGGAGATCGACCGCTACGTCGATGCCCTGTGTCGGGAGATCGAGGACTCGTCCGAGCGCTTCGCGCTGCGCCGACGCCCGATCCGCTCGATCTACTTCGGCGGCGGCACCCCGACCCTGCTCAACGAGCGCAACCTGATGCGCCTGATGGAGACCCTGCACCGCTGCTTCGACCTCGACGCCGACGCGCTGCCGGAGCTCACCGTCGAGGGCGAGCCGGTCACCGTGATCGAGAAGAAGGCCGAGGTCCTGCGCCGCATGGGGGTCAACCGGATCAGCATGGGCGTGCAATCCATGTGCGACGAGGTGCTGAAGCTGACCGGGCGCCACGACACCGAGGAGAAGGTCCGGCGCGCGATCGGCTTTGCCCAAGCGACCGGGGCGCAAGTGAACATCGACCTGATGAGCGGGCTGGCCGGCGAGACCGACGCGACCTGGCGCTATTCCCTGGAGCGCGCGTTGGAGACCGGCGCCGAGAGCATCACCGTCTACAAGACCGAGCTCTACGCCAATACGCAGTACTTCAAGGACCTGCGCAACGATCGCATCCGCCTGCCGACGGACGATGAGGAGGTCGAGCTGATGCGCTATGCGCTGATCCGCTTCGAGGAGGCCAACTATCTGCCCTGGTGCTTCTACACCTTCACCAAGGACGGCGCCCATCCCCATGTCCACGCCACCGGCATCTGGGCCGGCGAGGATTATTTCCCGTTCGGTGTCTCCGCCTTCGGTCGACTCGGCCCCTACTTGTTCCAGAACACCAACGACGTCGGCGCCTATATCGAGCAGGTGGAGCAGGGCGCGGCGCCGATCCAGCGCGGCCACCGGATGAGCGCCCTGGACGAAATGGTCCGCAGCCTGCTGCTCGGCATCAAGAGCAACCTCATCGACGGCGACGCCTTCCAGGCCAGCCATGGCTTCCGGCTCGAGGGCCTCTGCGGCGGCGCCATCGACGACCTGGTGGCCAAGGCCTACGTCGAGCGCCGCGACCGGACCTTGGCGCTGACCCGCGAGGGCATGCTGCAGGGCGACTACAGCGGCAAGTATCTGGCCCGGGCGCTGCTCGAGGCCTATGCCTGAGCCCTGGTTCAAGCGGCCATGCGCGTGGCATTCCTCGTCGCCGGCACCCAGAAGGGCGGCACCTCGGCCCTTGATGCCTATCTGCGGCGCCACCCCGATCTCTGTCTGCCGCGGCCCCGTCGCGGCAGGCGGCTCGGGCCGTTCCCAGTGCTCGGCTATCCGAACGAGCCGCACTTCTTCGATA
>JGI12048J13642_10002449_pt1 | contig 26755 bp, 30 predicted proteins | sample ElkSlonscriptome_16_FD_13642 | JGI IMG/M metagenome (IMG submission 13642)
TCACAGGGTTGCTTGAAGGCGAAGACGTGCTCGCCACAGCGGGAGCGATGCGACAATTGGGCGCACATATCGACAGAGAAACGGACGGGACCTGGCGGGTAACTGGCGCTGGTATTGGCGGCTTGCTGGAGCCACATCAGGCGCTCGACATGGGCAATTCTGGCACATCGACGCGTTTGATGATGGGCTTGCTCGCCAGCCACGGTTTCAGCGCCACCTTCACCGGCGATGCCAGCCTGTCGGGCCGCCCGATGAACCGCGTGATTGAACCGCTGTCGCAGATGGGCGCGCAGATTGAAGCGTCATCAGGCGGTACCCTGCCTTTGATGCTGCGCGGCGCACTGCCCGCCATTCCGATCCGCTATCGACTTCCTGTGGCTTCGGCACAGGTAAAGAGTGCGGTGCTGCTGGCAGGCCTTAACACACCAGGCATCACCAGCGTGATCGAGCCGGTCGCAACGCGCGACCATACAGAGCGGATGCTGACCGGCTTTGGCGCGAAGCTGGAAATTGGTGAAGAAGACGGGAGCCGCGTCATCTCGATCCATGGCGAGGCGGACCTGAAACCTTGCAATGTGACTGTGCCGGGTGACCCGTCTTCAGCTGCGTTTTTCATCGTTGCAGCCTTGCTGGTACCCGGCAGCGACCTTTTGATCGAGAATGTCGGCCTTAATCCCACCCGCGCCGGGATCATCACCGTGCTGCGCGCGATGGGAGGCTCCATTGAGGAGCTGAACCTGCGCGAAGTGGGCGGAGAACCCGTGGCCGATCTGCGCGTGCGCCACTCTGCACTGGAGGGGATCGACGTGAACCCCTCCCTCGCCCCCAGCATGATTGACGAATTTCCGGTTCTCTTCGTGGCCGCCGCTTTGGCTAAGGGCGAAACGCGCACCACCGGCCTTGAAGAATTGCGCGTGAAGGAAAGCGACCGGCTCTCCACGATGGCCACGGCGCTGACATCTGCTGGCGCGCGCGTGGTGGAGCATCAAGACGGTCTCACGATCTTCGGCACCGGCGGCAAGCAGTTGCGGGGAACGGCGAACAGCCGGGTGAAGACGCACCTTGATCACCGCATCGCTATGAGCATGGCGGTCGCAGGTCTCGTCAGTGAAAACGGCGTGAGCGTGGATGACACCCGCCCGATATCGACCAGTTTTCCGACCTTCATGGCCCTGCTTGAGGATGCCAGCCAGTGACAAACCGGCTCATCGGTAATGCCATCCTTGGCGGTATTATCATGACGACGGTGATGATCTCTCGCCATCTGATCTACGGGGAGCAGATCACGCTCGAAATGTTATCGGCCCTTTTGTGGATGATCCCCCTCTTCATAGTTCTGATGACCTTTGCGCAGTGGGGCTATGAACAGCGCAGGAAAGCTCAAAGCGAGCGAACAGTTGATATAAATGAGCAAAACGAATGACACGGGCGGTCAAACGCCGCCTTGTTGCAGGCACCTTGCTGCTGGCCGTCGCGACCGGATCAGTGTTTTTCTGGAATGACGGCGACTTCGATTCCGGGCAGTTTGCGATCAATCTAGCCGTGGCAGTGGCAGGCTTTGCGGTCTTGCACCAACGCTGGCGTGCCAAGGAAAAACGCGCACTGACCCCGCGCAAGGTAGAGGATATCTTTTCCTGAGCGGTGATCAGCACGGTAGCGCGCTGCTCAGCATTTCCCCTTTTGGGAATCCTTGACCGCAGACTGACCCGGCCCGCCATCGGTCCAGACGAGGCGGATTTGGGCCTCTTCGCCCTCGTACAATGCCACCCAGAATGAATGGGTGCCCCTGCGCGCAATGATCGTGCAGATGCGGACATCGCGGGGGGGGCAATGTGCCAAAGGTTGTGTTCTGATACCAGAATGCCGCGTCCCATCCATCGCGTTCCAGTTGCGAGCCATAGCGCGCCTGAAGCTGTGCGAAAGGTATCCCGGGATTTAAATCGCCCATACCCGACGCCGGATAACCATCCGATGCCAGATCATAACTGACGATTGTGAGGCGTGCATCGGCAATTTCGGGGATCCATTCAGGCCAGTAGGACGCCGGTCCCATTTCCGACCATTGCATCGTGCCGTCAGCCCGTTCAGACCCTATGCGCGCTGGGGCAAAGTCCATGCCCAGAACCGCCCAGAACCGCCCAGAACCGCCCAGAACCAGGGCGTTATCATCGCCACGCCCAGGAACAGGCCCATCAGGATAAACAAGTGTCTCATGACGATATGAGGTAAATCAGCTGGCTAGAGATTATCTTAACGCGACCGGCTTCCACTTGTGCTTTTGACATTTGCGGCTAGGCGAGTGGCCATGATTATCGCAGTCGATGGCCCCACCGCGTCGGGCAAAGGCACAATCGCCCGCCGCCTTGCCGAACATTTCGGCATTCCGCATCTCGACACAGGTTTGCTGTATCGCGCAGTTGGCCGACAGGTGGCGATGAACGATGGTGATCCCGACAGCGAAGTGCATGCTCTGGCCGGATGCGCCTTTCCCAATGAGCTGTTGGAGGACGAGGTTCTGCGATCAGAGGAAGTTGGCGGGCTAGCAAGCCGCGTCTCGGTCCACCCGCCTGTGCGAGAAGCGTTGTTCCGCCGCCAGCGCGCTTTTGCCGAGCAGCCGGGCGGCGCTGTGCTGGATGGCCGCGATATCGGCACCGTCATTGCGCCCGATGCAAAGGTAAAGCTGTTCATCACCGCCAGCGTCACAGAGCGCGCGCGCAGGCGATGGCTGGAAATGACCGCCAGTGACTTTGGCAGCGAGATCGAGATACCGCTGAGCGAGATCGAGAAGGATATCGTTGCCCGCGACGCGCGCGACATCAATCGCGCCGATGCGCCGCTTAAGGCCGCGGCCGACGCTCTTGTGATTGATACGACCAGTTTTAACCGCGAACAGGCCTTTGAAACAGTGCTGGAGGCGGTGACGCAGCAATTGGCGAGGGGATAAACTCGCGCCCCATAAACCTCGCGCGCCTGACGCTCACGCAGCACGCAGGTTGCTTGATCAGTCACCCCAACCATCGGCGGCGCCGCCGGAAGTGTCGCCCCAACCGCCCTTGGATTTCTGAACCCGGTCCTGCGCTTTGCGCATTGCGCGCGACTGCGCATCCGCAGCCAGCGCCTCACCCTGCATCTGCGGGATCGCCTTGGCGGTTCGGGCGGCCATCTTCTTGCGGAGCGCAACAGGATCAATCGGATTGCCTGTCAGCAGCTTGTTCACATGTGCCGCCGCTTCCGTCTCCACAAACCCAATGGCCACGTTGCCTGTTGCAGAACCGGTATCTCCGGAGGATGGGACAATTCTTGTCGCGCTCTCGGAGACCTCCTCGAACAGTAATTCGCAGTTCATACGGAAGCTGCGGCTGTTCGACATGCTGATCCGCAGGCCCTTTTCCGTCCATCCCGATGCACGCATATAGCGGGTCTGGCCCTCACTGTTGTACTCCAATGAAGCCCTGCCCAACCGGTCTTTTGCCTCACCAATGGGGATGGCATAGACATTCGGGTCGGTTGCATCGCAGGCACAAAGCGTAACGCAAGCCAGAGTAGGGAGTGCCAGCGGTTTAACGTGTCCAGCGAGTTTTGTTGAATCTGGCTTCATAACGGCAGTCCTGATGGCTGCCCTCATGTAGAGGCAGCGTCTAGGGAAACTGCTTAAAGGGTCTTGAAAACGGAGCGTCGGCAAATGCGCGGCATTTCGCGCATCCGCTTTCCTACATCACCATCCGCATGGTTATGTGGGTCATGACCCCATTTGCTTCCCCTCCCCCGACCGAGAAACGCACTCTTGCGCCGTTTCCGGACTCAATCGTATTTTGCCCCTTGGACAGTGTGCCAGGTGTGTCAGGCGCCCCGCAGATGAGGCGAACCGAGTGCCCAAACGCCCGATCGACCGGTGGCGAGATCACGATTCGCCTTGCCTTTTGTGCGCCTTTCGCATAGGCGCCCGCCCGTTCTGGACCTTAATTGATCGATAGAACCTTCGCATGCGCATTCGGCCTTGCGGAGACGAACGGCCTCTTGCCCTGCTAGCCGTCGCAATGGTGCGCCGGAGGCAGTTTAAGACCCCGGAATAACCGGTGGCCGGTAGCAAAACGAAATACAGGATACGCCAAACCTTATGGCAACTGCACCTAACCCCACGCGCGATGATTTCGAAGCGCTTCTTAACGAACAGCTCGGCGGCGCCGGCGAAGACGGCTTTGAAGGCCGCGTCGTCATGGGCACCGTGACTGCCATCGAAGCCGGTCACGCCGTCGTCGATGTGGGCCTTAAAAGCGAAGGCCGCATCAACCTCAAAGAATTCACCCGCGGCGAAGAAGATCACGGTCTGGCTGTCGGCAGCGAAGTCGAAGTGTATGTCGACCGCGTCGAAAACGCTGACGGCGAAGCCATGCTCAGCCGCGACCGCGCCCGCCGCGAAGCCGCTTGGGACAAGCTTGAAAACGAATTTGGCGAAGGCAAGCGCGTCGAAGGCCGCATCTTCGGCCGCGTCAAGGGTGGCTTCACGGTCGACCTCGATGGCGCTGTGGCCTTCCTGCCCGGCTCACAGGTCGATATCCGCCCCGTGCGCGATGTTACTCCGCTGATGGAAGTGCCTCAGCCGTTCCAGATCCTCAAGATGGACCGTCGCCGTGGCAACATCGTTGTCTCGCGCCGCGCCGTGCTTGAAGAAACGCGCGCCGAACAGCGCAGCGAGCTGATCGACAAGCTGGCCGAAGGTCAGGTGATCGACGGTGTGGTCAAGAACATCACCGATTACGGCGCCTTTGTGGATCTGGGCGGTATCGACGGCCTGCTGCACGTCACCGACATGAGCTACAAGCGGGTCAATCACCCCAGCGAGATCATCGAAATCGGTCAGACTGTCACGGTTCAGATCGTGCGCATCAACGCCGAAACACAGCGCATCAGCCTTGGCATGAAGCAGCTGGAAAGCGATCCGTGGGATGGCGTGGCCGCGAAGTATCCGGTGGGCGCAAAGCTCTCGGGGACAGTTACCAACATCACCGAATACGGTGCGTTTGTGGAACTGGAAGCGGGCATCGAAGGCCTCGTCCACGTTTCCGAAATGAGCTGGACGAAAAAGAACGTCCACCCGGGCAAGATCGTCAGCACTTCGCAGGAAGTCGAAGTGATGGTGCTCGAAGTCGACAGCGAAAAGCGTCGCATCTCGCTTGGCCTCAAGCAGGCCCAGCGCAATCCGTGGGACGAGTTCGCCGAAAAGCATCCGGTCGGCACCGAAGTCACTGGCGAAGTCAAGAACGCCACCGAATTTGGTCTGTTCGTCGGCCTCGACGGCGACGTCGATGGCATGGTCCACATGTCGGATATCGCCTGGGGTATCTCGGGCGAAGACGCATTGGCGCTTCACCGCAAGGGTGAGGAAGTCAAGGCAGTGGTCCTCGACGTTGACGTCGACAAGGAGCGCATCAGCCTCGGCATGAAGCAGCTCGAAAAGGGCGCTCCGACAGAAGCCGGCGCGGCCGCTGCTGGCTCGCTGCGCAAGAACCAGACGGTTACCGTCACGGTTCTCGAAGTGCGCGATGGCGGTCTCGAAGTGCAGGTCGGCGACGACGGCGCAACGGGCTTTATCAAGCGTTCGGACCTTGGCCGCGACCGCGACGAACAGCGTCCCGACCGCTTCCAGGTTGGCAGCAAGGTCGATGCGATGGTCATCGGTTTCGACCGTTCGAAAAAGCCGAACTTCTCAATCAAGGCGCGTCAGATCGCCGAAGAGAAGGAAGCTGTGCAGCAGTTCGGTTCATCCGACAGCGGCGCATCGCTCGGAGACATTCTGGGCGAAGCTCTCAAGAAGTCGGACGACTGATCCGGTGTGGGCGCGCCCATCCGGGCGCGCCTCCTTGGTGCTGTTCGCTCCGCTGCGCTGCGCGGCACCTGCGGACGGCCGGTCGGCCTTGCGACGCATATGCGTCGAACTGGCTACAGAAAAGGCCCGCTCTTCCAATGGGAGAGCGGGCCTTTCCTACTTTTGGGGAGCAGGGTATAGTGTGGCTATGCTTACAGTTCACCAATTCCCCTGCCTTTCGGACAATTACGGCTTTCTGGTGTATAACAGCGTGACGGGCGAAACCGCCGCAATCGATACGCCTGATGCCGCAGAATACCTCAAACAGGCCGAGGCCAAGGGCTGGACCATCACCCATATCTGGAACACGCACTGGCACCCCGATCACGCGGGCGGCAACAAGGCGATTGTCGAGGCAACGGGCGCGCGGGTGCTTGCCCCGAAAGAGGTTGAAAAGCTCTCACCCGTCGACCGCGTGGTGCAGCATGGTGATGTCGTCAATCTGGGCGAACATCGCGCGGACGTGATCGACGTTTCCGGCCACACCAATGGCCATGTCGCGTTCCACATTGTTGAGGAAGGTATCGCATTTGTCGGCGATGCAGTCTTTGCGCTGGGCTGCGGCCGTATGTTCGAAGGTGAGCCCAAACAGTTCTGGGCCAGCCTCGATCGCATCCGCCGCCTGCCCACTGCGACCACCCTGTATTGCGCGCATGAATACACCGCAGCCAATGCCAAATTCGCACTGCATGCCGATCCGGACAACGCAGCGCTTCAGGACTACGCCGCCGAGATCAGTGATAAGCGCGCACGTGGCGAACCCACTGTGCCAACCGTTCTTTCGCGTGAGCTGGCAACCAACCCGTTCCTGCGCGCCGATGATCCCGCGATAATCGCAAGATGGGGCGGCAGCGCTCCGCCTGAAACCTTTGCAGCGTTGCGCGCGGGCAAGGACAGTTTTTGAAGCTTATGCAAGCACTGCGCGTCGAGAGCCTGAGCGCCGATCTGTCCGGCGTATCTCTCTCTGACGTGTCCCTGCCAGAGCGCAAATCGGGCGAAGTTCTGGTGCGCGTCCACGCCGCATCGCTCAACTATCCCGATTTGCTGATGACGAAGGGTGAATACCAGTTCAAACCCGAACCTCCCTTCACCAGCGGCCTCGAATGCGCGGGCGAAGTGGTCGAAGCCGACGGTGACAGCGGCTTTGCGCCGGGCGAGCGCGTGATGGGCGGGAACAAAACCGGAGCGTTCGCTCAATTTGCGAGCCTGCCTGCGCGCGGGCTGTCCCGGATGCCGGACGGGCTAAGCTTTGAGCAAGCCTCAGCCATGGGTGCGGCATACTCCACAGCCTATACCGGACTGCTCGAACTGTGCGGGTTGCGCGAGGGCCAGTGGGTACTGGTGCACGGCGCCAGCGGGGGCGTGGGGCTTGCCGCGATCGACCTTGCCAAAGCGATGGGCGCGCGCGTTATCGCGGCGACCGGGGTGAAGACTAAATGCGAACGGATCGCCAGCCTTTATGCCCCGGACGCTGTGATCCATGCCGAAGGGCGCTTTCGCGAAGCCGTCAGCGATATAACCGACGGGGCATTGTGCGACATTGTGTTTGATCCGGTGGGGGGGGATGTGTTCGACGAATCGACCCGCTGTGTGGCGTTTGGCGGAAAGCTTATTGTCGTCGGCTTTACCAGCGGGCGCATCGCCGAGATTGCGACCAATATCCCGCTAATAAAGGGCTTCTCCGTCGTCGGACTGCGAGCAGGAGAATATGGACGCCGTTTCCCGGAGCGCGGAGCGGTGATCAACGCGGCCATCCGGGAACTCGCCGAGGCGGGGCGGATCGACCCTGCGATTGACCGGGTGTTGCCGCTGTCCTGCTGGCGGGAGGGTTTCGAGGCAATGGCGAACCGAAAGCTTGTGGGCAAAGTGGTGTTCAGGCCGGATGACTGAAGCAGCGTCGCCTGGGAACGTGATAAAGGGAAGCGGGACCAACAACGAGAAAGGCGGCCCGTTGCAGACCGCCTTTCCCCTCTCCAGCTCAGGATCCCAAATGGCAGCGGTCACGCGACCACACAGCCGCTAAAGTGAAGATATGACTTCGTCGGCCAGCTTACTATCTGCCGAACGCGTGTGGTTTTGCGATATAAGCGTCCGCGATGCAACAGCGGCCGCATCAACAGCGCGCTGACGCACTTGGTTGACCGCATCACGTTCAGCCGCAGAGATTTTCTCTTCCGCCATACGCTGGCGGCGCTCCACCATCTTTTCGCTGTCATCCTCAGCCTTGGCCAGAATTGCATCCGCTTCACGGCGGGCACCGTCCATCATCGTTTCAGCGTCTTTTTCCGCGCCTGCAATTTTGGCAGCATATTCATCACGTAACGCTTCGGCTTCGGCGCGAAGGCTTTTGGCTTCTTCGAGTTGTGACTTGATCTCGGCGATTTTGGCGTCGAGCCCGCTCATCATCATACCCGGAACTTTCTTCCAGACAAAAACGAGCAGCAGTATGGTCATCGCCGCAGCGACCCAGCCATAATCGTCAAAACCCAGCGCCGACGGAGCATCCGCATAAGATGCAGCGAGGAAAATCAGCAGATCAGGCATCGGCCAAGGCCTCCTTCACGGCTTGCTTTGCAGCAGCCTCATCGACATCACTGTCAGCGAGACGAGCAACGATATCACGTGTGGCATCCACCGCGACATTCTCGATCTCGGCCATTGCACTTGTGCGCGCGGCTGCGATCTGAACTTCTGCATCGGCCAGCTTTGCGTCGAGCCTCTCCTGTGCTTCTGCCAGTTTGGCTTCAGAACTGGCAGCAGCTTTCGACTTCGCTTCGGCTATCAGACTTTGCGCCGCTGCGCGGTTCTCATTTTCGCGAACGCGCCACTGCTCCTCCTGAGCATCCGCAGCATCACGCGCAGCCTGCGCCGCGGCAAGATCGTCAGCGATCTGCTTGTCACGCAGTTCGACAGTTCCCATCACCTTAGGAACCATGCCCCGCCCGATGAGAAAGTAGGTGATGCCGAAGAACACCAGGAGCCAGAAAAGCTGGCTGGAGAAAGTATCAGCAATTTGATCAATTTGAGGCATCAGCTGTGTCCGCGTGCAAAAACGTGATTGGGCGGGCGGGCGCAATACGCCCCCCGCCCATCTGCATATTCGAAGCTGTTAGGCGACGAAAACGAGGATCACGGCCACGAGGAACGCCAGCAAGCCGAGAAGCTCGGCAGCAGCAAAGCCGATGAACAGGCGGCCCTGCTGGCTGTCTGCTGCGCCCGGATTGCGCAGAGCGCCTTCGAGGAACTTGGCGAAGACGTTGCCCACACCCAGAGCTGCGAGGCCTGCACCGATAGCGGCGAGACCGGCACCGATCATCTTGGCGGCTTCCATATCCATTGTAATACTCCTTGGGAAAAATCGTTGTTTGTAAGTGGATCAGTGAAGGTTTTCAGCGTCGTTAATGTACAACGACGACAGCAGGGCAAAGACATATGCCTGAATGCCTGCTACAAGAATTTCAAGGGCGCTAATCGCAATCATAAGGATCAGTGCCGCTGGGCCAATGGTGGCTCCGAAGACCGGACCAGCATTGACACTGTCGATGACAAAGGTTGCGAGGATCTTGAGCAGCACGTGTCCCGCCATCATTGCCACGAACAAACGCAGCGCGAGGCTGATCGGGCGAATAAGGAACGAGAATAGCTCAATCACGAACAGCAGCGGGATCATCGGTGCCGGTGTACCGTGCGGGATGAAGAGGCTGAAGAAGTGAAAACCGTGCTTCCAGAAACCGACGATCAGCACGATCGAAAAGCTCATCAAAGCCAGAACGCCGGTGATTGTGAAGTGGCTCGTGAAGGTGAACGGGTGCAGGCCAAACAGGCCGATCGGCATCAGGCCCAGCAGGTTGCCGAAAAGGATGAACATGAAAAGGCTAAAGATGTAGGGCACATATTTGCGCCCTTCCTTGCCGATATTGGCGGCGAGCATGTCATCGATGAACCCGGTCATTGTCTCGACAGCCATCTGCCAGCGTCCGGGCACCAGCTCGCGCTTCATTCCACCAGCGACAAACACCCACACCAGGGCGACCGTGATGGCCATCCACAATGCGGAGTTCGTAAATGCGATGTTGAAACCGTCCGCCAGACTCCAGTTGGAGCCGATAATCGGCTCAATCTGGAACTGTTTCATCGGATCGACTTTGCCCTGTTCGGCAGCCATGTCGCGTCGGTCCTTAATGCCCTATATGAAACGCGCCCCTGTTTGACCTTCCACAAGACCACCCTATCGGGGCGGCTCGCCTGAGTCTTCGGGGCGCGTATTCGCGCTGATAATAATGTTCCTGAAAGCCACGCCTATCCCGAGGAACAGACAGACCAACAGACCCCATGGCGTGGTGCCGACGAGCCAATCAATGGCCCAGCCAACAGCCGCACCTCCGAGAATCCCGCCCAGAAGATCGGCCAGAACGCGGTTGCCGCTGCGATAATTCGCATCGACCCCCTGAACCGAGCTTTTATTACGCTTATTCTCGAGCTCGTTCGCGGCTTTAAGCCGCTGTTCGAGCGCATCAATCCGCGCATCTTCAGCGATGGGTTCCTCTGCGGGTTTTTCGTCACTCATGCCTGATATCCTAAAAGGCCTAACAGGCACGCGCAATGAGCTGCCCGCTAAGGGCGCCGCCCACTTAGAAGGGGGTCAAACCCAAGTCAACTGTGTGACGGTGCAGATTGTGCAATGGGAGTCATTGTTTTGCGCATCGGCACGCCCGATGCGATTTCCTCGCTCATGAGGTCTCCGGTTTGATCCCAGCCAAGCGAAAAGCGTATAGCGAAGGCACGCCGGGGATATGGCGCTCGGGACCAGTATCACGGACAGCGAGAATCGCGCTCGGGTGGTTCCTCTGTGCGGGTTCTCCATTCACCCGATGGCGCCTGATATTTCTCACCGGGTACCGTGCGGGCAATCGCCTGACAGCCTGCCGTCATCGCATATTGCTCAACCGTCGCGTCTTTTTCCACGGCCTTGCGCGAATACACTGCGCGCCGCTTGATATTGATATCGTTGACCATGCTTTGGAGAGCAGGCGTGGCATCGCCAACAATCCCCAGATAGCCATCTACCCGTTCGCCGACCGTGCCATTGGCTCGGGCAGCGGCATAGGCCGGATCCCGCTGGGCCAGCGCCGGAACCGCAAAACTCACGATCGCAGCGGCACTGACGGCGGCAGCGAGGATGGTGGCACGTGCATTCTTCATCATTTGTCCCCTTTCACACGATTGGCCGAAAAAGCGGCGGAACGGAAATAGCGCATCAAAATCAAAAGATGTCCGCATTCTCGTCAATCGTGTTGGCCGCATCTTCGGCGAGCCGATAAATCACTTCCTGCCGGATGTTGATGTTGAGCTCGATCACGATCGGCTCTTCGGGAGCTGCCACATTGATGCATCCGCTCAACGCACTCAGCCCGATCATCACAACTCCTGCGTTCCGAATTGTAACCCGCACCCCATGTCTCATAACATGTCCGACAGCCCGATTCCCTCTTGTCACGGTGAGGGATGTGGCACCGGCGCGATTCCCGGTCAATTTCTGATCTGTCATGGCATCGGTTCGCTTTCTGGAGGTTGAACGGCAGGTTCATCGGGAGCTTCTTCAGCGGTTTCGTCGGATCGACGTGCCTCGAAGGAAGGAACTTGGATTGTGGGTCTCGGATTGGACGGCGCTGGCAATCGCATAATACCGGCGGGCAGTGCTCCATTCAGGTCCAGACCTTTATCCTCGGGGCCTCCAAGCGCCTCTGGATCCCAGAAGGTGCGGACCATGGTTGCCAGCTCGTAGAAATTCTCGGAGCGCACGTTCACGATGAACCGGATCGGGAGCCTGGCAAGCCTGCGGGTGATGAAATTTCGATCAGCTCCCTCACCCTGCTGCACCCCGTCAATTTTGAAGCGTGTAATGATCTCTCCAGCCAGATCTCCTTCAAGATCGACGCTCATCTGGGTGTAATCAAGGCTTCGCAGGCTCTGGAACGCGTAATTCGTGATCGCACCCATATCCTCATAGGTCAGCTCGCCGATGTAGGAGACATTGCCGCCGGGCGCGCGGCTGATCAGCAATCCGCCTTCGATCCGGCCATTGCCCTCGGCATCGAATATGATCGGCACCGTTCCGTCGAACAGCCCGCTAGCACCCAGATTGCTCAACTCCATTTGTGCGACAAACTTGGCCGCATCCAGCCCAATCATCTCGAACGTATAGCGATGCTCTTCCGCCGTGTCGTATCGCAGAGTGACCGGGCGCACGATCAACTCTCCGCCCATGAAAGGCCAACGACCATCCTCGATCTGGATTACCTCTCCATTGGTCATCGAAAATTGCACGCGCCCGCCCAAAACCTCGATACCCGGATTGACTGCGCCGATCTCGATCACTTGCCCCGGCTCTGTCGTCAGGTTGACAAGATCGCTGAAGCGTATTTGGCCGCGCAGTCTGTCAATCGGGCCGAACGCTGCGGCAAAGTCCAACCCGTCGGTCCGAAAAGTTCCGGTGCTGGTGATATCATCAGCATTCCAGTCAATGCGCCCCTCCCCGCTCACCGAACCTTCAGTGTAGGCAATCACACCTTTTGACAAATAGGTCAGATCATCCAGACTGAGGCCAGGCCCAAAAGTCAGCGCGTCAACGCCGATGTCAGCATGGCCTGTGCTGACGGTGAGGTCATGGCGCAGGTCCACACTGGTGATGGCAGTGCCCGAAGCGGGATGGCGCAATATGGCGTTAGTGGTGATGACGCTATCGAACAGAGTCAAAGTCGCATCTTCGCCGCGCAAGGGTTCAAAGCGAGGCTGATTATCGGTCCGCTCGGTCAAGGTGAACCCGGCCCGCTCGACGCGAAGAATGTCATCCGCATAGCTCCATTGGCCCGCCAGATCATTCAGGTCGAGAGGCACGGCATCCATCCGCGCCTGCGCATCCGAGAACTCTCCTGCAATGCTTCCATCAAGAGTGCCGGTAAGCGATGCAGCGCTCATGAAAATAGAATTGCCCGGCTTACCAATCCGCGCAGTCAAGTTGTCGAGAGCGAATCCGCCAGGATAATTGAGCGAGGCGCGGCTCGCAGCAATTTTGCTAGGCGTTTCGGCAAGCTCGCCCGTGAGCGCGAGGTCATCCGTCTGCACGCCGATAGAAAGCGCATTATCATAGCGCAGCATCGCGCGCCGTTCTGAAGGACACAGCCGGATCGATTGAGCACCGAGCGCCAGATCATACAGCGCGAGCGAGCGGAAGCGGACCGTTTCGCATCTGGTCCCCATCACGACGCCGCCTGCTTGATCGATCCGTCCAGTAAGCGGCACGGAAAGGTCTTTGACCGAGCCTCCTGGCAAAGCCCCACTTGCTGTCAGCGCGCCGCTGAACAGAAAGGAACCGCTCGGCTCCTGGCGCAACGAGAAGCTAGGCAGAGCGATCGCGTTGTCACCTGCGGAGTATTCGGCCATTGCCATGCGCAGGGCCAGAACGCCCGCCACACCTCTTTCCATCCGGCCGTTGATTTGGGGCAGGCCAGTACCCCCGATCAGGAAGTTACCGGTCAGCCGTCCCGCGCCTGTCCCCCCGCTTGCACCCCCGGCTGATAGCCAGCTTACCCGTGAAAGCGCAGCCACGCTCTCACCATTGGCGCTGCGCAGGCGTGCTTCGGGAATTACAAAACTCTGCTCTTCGTCAGAGGCGCGCCAGGTCACCTGCGCAGCCAGACCACCGCCGCGCGTCGCAGACCCCAGATTGCGCTCCAGCTTGGCGAGCAACGGCTCAAGCAACGTGCCCTCGCTGCCCCCGCGCGCCTGATTCAAGGCTCCCCCGAGAACTTGCGTGAAATCGACACCTTCCCCGGTGAAGCGTGCCCTCCAATCGCTGCGAGCAGAGGCCGTTTCCCGGCGCAAGGCTCCACCTATGGTCAGGCTGGCCAGTCTACCATAGCGCGTGGATATCGACTCCAAGACAACATCGTGATCCAGCGTCAGCCCGCTTTCCTGAAACACGATATCCGCCTGCCCGGAGGCGTTGGCGACTGCGTTATCTAGATACTTCAGCCCCCCGGCGCTCAGGCCCAGCCGGCCTTCAAGCCGCCCGAAACCGGCATCGCTCGATAAATCTGCGGCGATGTCTGCACGGCGCAGCACCACGCCGCCACATTCGGCCCCACGCACCCGGACTGGCCCAGCAAAGCGCGGTGCGCCTTCGGAAATCGCTATATCGCCATATGCTGTGAGTGTTCGGGCGGTGCACCCCTCGATTGCAAGGTTTGGCGCGGTGACTGCCAGCTTTCCGGCAAAGCCATCATCAAGGCGCCCCTCCCCGTTCACGAAAGCGCCAACCGCGCCATAGTCTGTTTCGAGCAGCGCCCCGCCATCGATGACCGTCACATCAATCGCCGGAAGGCCGCTCGCATCTCCATCGTCAGCAAAGATCAGCGGATCGAGGGCACCCAAACTTAATTGTCCGTCCCGAATGCTGCCATAAAGCCGGGGGTTCACAAGCGTCGCAGAGCCGATCCGCGGAGTTCCGAGCCTATAAGCCACATCGATGACAATGCGCTTCACAATCAGGTCAGGCGAATCTGCCTTACCGATCATCAGATTCTCGATCACCTGCCGCTTTGGACCGATCCGGACAATGTCATAACTTGCCTCAAGGCCGCTCTCTTCGAGATAGCCATCGATCAGGTTGCCCGCGATCCGCTCCCGCGTGAACCAGGCTATCACCGCGATCAGCGCAATCAGACCCAGCACAGCAAAAGCCAGCAGCTTCAGCCACCGTGCGAACGACCTTTGACGCCCCTCGCCCTCTTCCAGAATGTTTGCTTCGGCCGACCCCATAACACGGCCACACTTGCGCGCATCGATTGGCAAAGGCAATGAAGCAGAAGGCAAAAAACGCTTCACAATGCGCCAGATGACAGTCTGGCCCACAACAGTCCGAGAAAGCCAGCGTGTCAGAAAAGGATGAGGGTTTCGACTTTGGTGAGCGCGCATCAGACGATGGCGCGCCTGTCGATACGTCCCCGCCAGATGCGGGCCAAAACTCAGGAAAAGGCCAGAGTTCAGGCAGGGGGCACCGGGCCCGCCTGCGCGAACGACTGCTGAAAGGCGGCGTAGAGGCCCTCGCGGATTACGAGGTACTGGAATATCTTTTGTTCGCAGGCGTGCGGCAGGGTGACACGAAACCGCAGGCGAAAGCTCTGATCAAACGGTTCGGATCGCTTGCGGGCGTGCTCAACGCGGATCCCGCCGCAGTCCAGCAAGTGAAGGGCGTGGGCGAAACAAGCGCAGCCGCGCTAAAAAGCGTCGCGGTCGCAGCGCGCAGAATGGCCCGCAGCGAAGTGGTGAAGAAACCGGTTTTGGCGAGCTGGCAGGCCCTGCTCGATTACCTTGCGATCGACATGGCGCATCTGACCAAAGAGCGCGTGCGGGTTCTGTATCTGGACTCCAAAAACCGCCTGATCGACGATCACCACCATGCAGAAGGGTCAATTGACGAGGCCGCAATCCATCCGCGCGAAGTGATCGGGCGTGCGATGGATGTGGGCGCGAGCGCGATGATCCTTGTTCACAACCATCCCAGCGGCAATCCGGAGCCTAGCCGCGCCGATATCCAGATCACCCGCAAGATCGCAGAGGCCGGGCATCATATGGGCGTGACAGTGCACGATCACGTTATCATCGGGCGCGAAGGCCATGTCAGTCTGCGCGCAAAAGGGCTGATATGATCGCGCCAGTACGGCGAGGCTGACATGGGCTTAGCTCAGATGGCTGAGGGCGAAGCCAAACCTCAACACGCCATCAATTACCGCCCCGAAATTGACGGCTTGCGTGCCATCGCGATTGTGCCGGTGGTCCTGTATCACGCGGGTCTGGTATGGTTGCCCGGCGGTTTTACCGGGGTCGATGTCTTCTTCGTCATCAGCGGTTATCTGATCACCGCGATCATCGCCTCGCAATTGGCGCAAGGGACATTCAACCTCCTTGGGTTTTGGGAGCGCCGCGTCCGCCGTATCGTGCCTGCGCTCGCCGCGATGCTGATCGCGACCGCCTGTGCGGGCTGGATCATCATGACGCCGCAGGACTTTGCCCAGCTTTCCAAGGCACTGGCCACTTCTTCTATCTTTATGTCCAACATCCTGTTTGCGCGAGGGGCAGACTATTTCACCACCGATGCAGGTTATGATCCCCTGATCCACACATGGACGCTGGGCGTAGAGGAACAGTTCTATATTTTCTTTCCCTTGCTCGCCCTGCTTGTCTGGCGAATGAAGCCTGCTTCGTTGATACCGGTAATTGCAGGGGTGGGAGTGTTCAGCCTCTTGCTCGCAATCGGCACAGCGACGCGTTGGCCGATAGCGAGCTTTTATCTGATGCCCACGCGCCTGTGGGAGCTTGCCATCGGAGCGGCCTGCGCGCTCTTGCCAGCCGTGTTTCCAGCACTGGCGCGAGCTGGCGGGCTGGTTCGGGATTGTGCGGCTTTCGCGGGCTTGCTGGCGATCGTTGCCGGGATTTTCCTCACCAGTTCGAAGAACTCCGCCACACCTGCATGGCTGCTTTTGCCGACACTTGGGACAGCCACAATTATCCTGTTCGCTGGCCCGCAAGGATGGGTGGCACGCACGCTTTCGCTTCGCCCGCTTGTTGTCTGTGGGCGGATCTCTTTCGGGACCTATCTGTGGCACCAGCCAATTCTCTCTTTTCAGACTTATGTCTGGTTTGGTGAGGTGCCTCTAATCCTTTTGGCCTTGGGGATCATCGCCTCGTTCGCCATGGGAGCCGCATCCTATACGTGGATAGAGCGACCGATCCGGCAGAAAAGTGCCTTCAAACAATCCAGCGCGCTTGTCGCGGCGAGTGTGATAGCGCTTGGTTTGCCGGTCGGTATCGGCCTGTCGGGAAATGCTGGAGCGCTACTGCCACACAGCGGGCAGGAGGCAGAGAGGCTCGGAGGCCTCAAACCGGCCACTGCATCGGCCCAGCGCATCATCTCGGAAGGCTCACCGCCCCCATTTGTACTATATGGAGACAGCCACGCAGCGCAGTATCATGACGCCTTCGCCACGCGCTTTGGCCAAGGGGCATATGGAAGTGCCCTGCTGGCCCGATCCGGCTGCCTCTCAGCCGTCGGTATTGTCAGCCAACCGTCCTCAGCATCGACAGCCCAAGCATGCGTGGAGCATAGCGCCGCGCTGCTCTCACTGGTCCAAGAACGCTCAATTCCGGTCGTGGTCTGGGCCCAACGCTGGGAGCGCCTGTTGTTCACCCCCGGATCAAATGAACCATTGGGCCTCACGACGAAGCACGCGCAATCGACGCTGATCAAGGCAATGGAGGACACCGCACGCGCCCTGCCCGATCATGTCCGCATCGTGATTATGGGCAATTCGCCAACGGCATGGGCGGCGGGCGAAAAGTTGGAAGAAGGCTGGTTGCGCTGTCGACGCTGGATCAACACGACTTGTCCGGTGGAGTACCCGGCATCCCTCGCGGAAGGGCGCGGTGTGAATGAAGCGCTGAAGGCTCTGGCCGATCGCGATCCGCGCTTTGACTATGTTGATGTGCAAACGCCGCTGTGTCCCGAGGGGCGATGTCTGCTGATACAGGACGCAAAGCTCAACTATTGGGACGGCAGCCATATGACCCTTTCAGCAGCCACCCACGTCGCTGACACGATTGATCAGACGCTGATCGCGCCATAATCGGACCATCATCGAAAGCGCTTACCCGCGGTCAGTCATCAGACGGATACCCGAATGGCGCGCGAAGAAGTTCCAGCGCCAGTCCACGATTACCGTCACTCGGTTCCGCGCTCCAGTGAGGAAGCCGACATGGACAAGACCCCATGGCCACCACGCGGTGGACCCTGACAGCTTTAAACCGCCAAAGTCCGCAACCACGCTCGTTCGGCCGATCGTGGCGAGGCTGCCCTGATGCTTGTAGACAACGGGTCCGGGGTAATCGCGGCCCAGCAATTCCGCTTCGACCAGACGCGAGACATATACGCCGGCCTGCTTGGCCGCTGGCGCCAAGCGGGGAACCGCTTTGCCATCCTAGGCAAGGCTGCCCGCAGTGTCTCCGATGGCGTAAATATGGCTCAGCGCTTCTCCATCAACGCCGATCACCCGCGTGCGGTCATTCACTTCAACCCGGCCTGATCGGTCAGCCTTTGCATCCAGCCATCTGGTCACAGGCGAAGCGGCCACGCCAGCGGCCCACAACACCGCTTCGGTCTCGATCAGGTCATCATCACCGATAAGCACCTGCGTTTCAGCGATATTCCTCACGCGTCCGCCGGTGCGAAACTCCACGCCCAATTCTTCCAGAGACGCATGCGCTTGGGCAGACAGCCCTTCGGGAAATGCGGGCAGGATACGTTCGCGAGACTGGACCAGCACCGCGCGCGCTGGCCAGATCGACAGTGCGGAATTCCCGCTCCACATTCGACTTGGCAAGCTCTGCAATCGCGCCCGCCAGTTCCACGCCCGTGGGGCCTGCGCCGACAATCACAAAGGTTAAAAGCCGCTTGATGCGCTCGGGATCATTGCTTGCCCCGGTCTTTTCAAATGCGTTAAGAATGGTCCCGCGCGCTTCGTAAATGGCGAGCAGCAGGACTGGGTACAAAGTCACATCGGGATGCGCCCCACAACCATCGTAAAGCCGATGACAATGACCAGCACATAAGCCGACGAAGAAGAGCACCGCGAATGTGATGGCCAGCCAATCAGGTATTCCCACAAAGATCATCAAAGATAGCCATGTGGCGAGTGCAATCGAAGGCTCAAATACATGCGCATAGGCGAGCAGGGAAACGCCCAGCCACACCCGCATCGCCGCCATCAGAACGAGACCAAGATGTTCACGCGACCACTCCCCTGCACGGATCACTGGACGCGCCAATGGTAGCGCCGATTGTTTGAACCCGCTTGCCGGAATGCCGTCGAGCGAGAATGCTCCGGGGCCGCTAACTGCATACCAACCCAATATCGCGATAAGCATCAGATTGGTTGTGATCGGAACGTACATCGTTTGCGGGATCGCAGTCAGCACAGCCATCGCCAAGGCCGCAGGGCGCGAAAACAGTCCCAGCACCAGCAAGACGGATCCGACCAGCTCAATCGTCAAGCCGATACCGGCGGCGGAGACAGGCTCCATCCAGATTACCGGATATTCGTTTGCAGCGAGATATACCGCGGTGTCCCAGTCGGCGGCTTTCACCAACCCCGAACGGAAGAAGGCCTGCGCCACGAACAAACGGATCACGATGTCGGTAAAGGGCCAGAACAGCTCCGCGCTGCCCGAATACCATTTTGATCAGCGCCTCAGGGTGACACGCACGAAGGACGAGTAGCGTTCCTCTTGCAGACGCGCAGGAGCATTCGCCCCGCGCCCAGTGGCAGCGCTCGACATGAAGGTAATCCTCCTGCCCTCCTGTTCGCGAGGTCCGGCGGCAAAGTTACACCCGAGCGCATGCCTTTGCTAACGGCGGGCGTGGATAGCGGCCAGCACCGCGGCATATCACCCTTGCCAAGCGGTATGGTTCGCGCATAGCCGCCAACACATCCAAACACGCACCCCTCTAAGGAAACCGCAATGGTCCCCCGTTACGCCCGCCCTGAAATGTCCGCCCTGTGGGAGCCGGAGACGAAGTTTCGCATCTGGTTCGAGATCGAGGCGCACGCAACGCAAAAGCTGGCTGATCTGGGCGTTGTTCCAGAATCGGCAGCGAGGGCATTGTGGGACTGGTGGGCAACCGATCCCAAGATTGACGTGGAAGCCATCGATGCGATTGAAGCGGTGACCAAGCATGACGTGATCGCGTTTCTGACATGGGTAGCAGAGCAGGTGGGTGATGAGGCCCGCTTCATGCATCAGGGCATGACCTCTTCCGATGTGCTCGATACGACGCTGTCGGTGCAGCTTGCGCGCGCTTCTGATATCCTTCTGGCCGATCTCGACGCGCTTCTGGCCGCTATCAAGACCCGTGCCGAGGAGCACAAATACACCCCAACGATCGGGCGCAGCCATGGCATTCACGCAGAGCCAGTGACGTTTGGATTGAAGTTGGCGCAAGCCTATGCCGAATTTGATCGCTGCCGTGACCGTCTAATCGCCGCGCGCGCCGAAATCGCGACCTGCGCTGTGTCAGGCGCGGTGGGGACTTTTGCGAATATCGATCCTGCTGTCGAAGCCCATGTCGCAGAACAGCTGGGTCTGACGCCCGAACCGATCAGCACGCAGGTAATCCCGCGCGATCGGCACGCGATGTATTTTGCGACCCTGGCCGTGATTGCAGGCTCAATCGAGCGGCTCGCCGTCGAAGTGCGCCATTTGCAGCGCACCGAAGTGCTGGAGGCCGAGGAGTATTTTTCGCCCGGTCAAAAGGGCTCGTCCGCCATGCCGCACAAGCGCAATCCGGTGCTGACCGAGAATCTGAGCGGACAGGCACGGATGATCCGCTCCTATGCCATACCGGCGCTGGAAAACGTGGCGCTGTGGCATGAGCGCGATATCTCGCATTCCTCGGTCGAGCGGTATATCGGACCGGACGCGACCATCGCGCTCGATTTCTCGCTCGCGCGGCTGACTGGCGTGATCGAGAAGCTGCTGGTCTATCCCGAACGCATGCAAGCGAACATGGATAGTATGGGCGGTCTGGTCCATTCGCAGCGCGTTCTGCTCGCGCTTACTCAGGCCGGTGTCAGTCGCGAGGACGCCTATCGGTTGGTGCAGCGCAACGCGATGAAAGTCTGGGAGAGTTCGGGCGCGCTGCAATTGCTCGATCTGCTAAAAGCGGACGAGGAAGTGACCGCCGCGCTGTCGCATGAACAGCTCGAAGAGAAGTTCGACCTAGGCTACCACTTCAAGCATGTTGATACGATTTTTGACCGGGTGTTTTAGGCGCGTTTTCCGCTGACATTGGAAAAGCCCGGGCGAATGCCGTAGGGTCGCCAAACGGGCATAAGAAACTGGAAGGACACTCACACCCATGCAGATCGTGCGCACCATAATCTGGGTTCTTATTCTGGTGGGGCTGCTCGCCTTTTCCTTTTTCAACTGGAAACCGATCGAGGTTCTGATCTGGGGCGACATCATCTGGAGCACGAAGCTTCCGGCGGTGATTATTCTCGCTTTCATGCTCGGCCTGGTGCCGATGTGGGCCTATCACCGCAGCGTGAAATGGAGCCTCAATCGTCGCATCCGAAGCCTTGAAAACGCTGCCCGCTCAAACGCGCTCCAGAGACGACATGATCCGGTGGACGCTCCCGCGCTGGAAAAGCCTGTGGAGAAGCCGGCGGAAAAGCCTGTGGATGGCGCGGGAAAATATGGGGACACCCTGACATCGGCGGCGGACAAAGGAAAAGCATGAGCAATCCTATCTATCTGGCGCTGGATATTCCGCAGATTGAGCCTGCCAAGGCACTGTTGAACAAAGTCAAAGCGCATATCGGCGGGGTAAAACTCGGGCTTGAGTTCTTTTGCGCGCATGGGGGCCACGGCGTCCACGAGATCGCACATATGGGCTTGCCGATTTTCCTTGATCTGAAATTCCACGACATTCCCAACACCGTTGCCGCCGCGATGCAGGCGATCCATGTCTATCAACCAGCTATCGTCACCGTCCACGCCAGTGGCGGGCGCGCGATGATGGAGGATGCAAAGGCTGCGGCGTCAGAAGGATGCAAAGTCGTTGCCGTGACTACACTCACCAGCATGGATTCGAGCGATCTGACCGCAACCGGCGTCTATGGCAGCGCTGAAACGCAGGTCATGCGGCTTGCCGAACTCGCGCATTCAGCGGGGCTCGACGGGATTGTGTGTTCGGGCAAGGAAGTGGGCAAGGTGCGCAAAAGCTGGAAAGACGGGTATTTCGTTGTCCCCGGCCTGCGCCTGCAAGGCGGCGGTACAGGCGATCAAAAACGCGTCGTCACTCCGCGCTCAGCCCGTGACAGCGGCGCAAGTGTCCTTGTGATAGGTCGCCCTATCAGTCGCGCGGATGATCCAGTGGCCGCTGCACGGGCGATTGAAGCAACGCTCTAACGCCCAAGCCGTTGTCGGGGCGTTATCGGGGTGCTGACATCACAGCCACTGGAGGTTGTTTTCCCGCACTATCTATAGCCTCGAGGTCTTCTGCCGTCACCATCAGCCGGTCCGAATTGACGGTCCAACCCTGTATCTTCATATCCTCGCCATTGCCGGCAAACGTAAAAACCTCACTACCATTTCCCTGTTCGAAAATGGTCTGCATCGTGATGATTGTTTGCGTGCCGGCCGGCGTCGTGTTGACGTTGAAATTGACGCGTTCTGTCGACTTGATAGACCCCAGCCGCGCCGTGATGACATCAGCGAGTTTCTTGAAGTCTTCGGGCGATGAGGCTTTGCGAAAGGCGGGGCTTGTCATCTGGTACATGTCTTGGAACTCACCAAAATCATAATGCGTATGAAAACGATCGATCTGATCCTCGGCTTCGCTCAGATTCTCCATGGGATTGCAGGCCGCAAGCGCAAAAGCGGCCAAGGGCGCAAGCGTGGCAAAAACAGTACGACGCATAATAATTTTTTCCCCTTGTCGAACTCGCGACACTAGATGCATCCAAACATACAACAAGGCTTTCCCGCTTCCTTTCAAGCGATCAGGGCACTACCTGCTTCACCATGTCGCAACCGATCCAAATCAAGATTTGCGGGCTTTCAACATCTGAAGCCATCGCCGCTGCGGCCGAAGCTGGTGCTACGCATGTGGGCCTCGTCCATTTTGAGCCGAGCCCGCGTCACCTGTCGCTCGAGGATGCGGCGCGCTTGCGGCGTGCTGTTCCGATGGGCGTGCAGACGGTCCTGCTGGTGGTCGATCCTGACGGACGGACGCTGGCCAATGCAATCGAGTTGGTCCGCCCGGACGTCATCCAGTTTCATGGCAAAGAGCCTCCCGAAGCGCTCGAATTTGCGCAACTGAAAAGCGAAGCGCACGTCTGGAAGGCGCTTTCAGTGCGCGACATCGCATCGCTGGATGACAGTGCGATCTATGATAGCGTTGCCGATTGCCTGCTGTTCGATGCGCCCGCCCCCGAAGGCTCCCCCCTGCCCGGCGGCAATGGTGAGACCTTCGGCTGGCACATCCTCAAAGACTATCCGCACCGCACCGCATGGGGCCTTGCCGGGGGCTTGAACCCAGAAAACGTTGCCAATGCTATAGCGGAAACCGGCGCGCGGCTGGTCGATGTTTCCTCGGGCGTGGAGAGCGCCCCGGGGGTCAAGGACTTGGACAAGATCGCCGACTTTTGCCGCAACACCGTGGGAGCCGGCTAAAGCGCCTCTCCCCTGAAAACTGTATGCTCTTACTACATTCAAGGCATTCGAATGACGTCTGCCGTGAGCGGCAATGCCGTATGAATTCCGGCCTTTGAATGCGTTCGAGATCGTTTGACCTTAGCCTTCCCCTCTGCCAATCGCGTGACCGATATGAATCAACCGAACTCCTTTCGTACACAGCCCGATGACAGAGGTCATTTCGGCGATTTTGGCGGGCGCTATGTCGCCGAAACCCTGATGCCGCTGATCCTTGATCTGGAACGAGAATATCGCGCGGCCCAGGCTGATCCTGCATTTCAGGCCGAATTCGACGATTTGCTGGAGCACTATGTCGGTCGGCCCTCGCCACTCTATTTTGCAGAAGGGCTGACCAAGTACATACGCGACGGGGCAGAACCGGGATTTGGCGCGCAAGTATGGTTCAAGCGTGACGAATTAAATCACACTGGCGCGCACAAAATTAACAATTGCATTGGCCAGATCCTACTCGCGATCCGCATGGGCAAAACGCGTATTATTGCTGAAACCGGCGCGGGTCAGCATGGCGTTGCGACCGCGACGGTTTGCGCGCGTTTTGGCCTGCCTTGCGTCATTTATATGGGCGCAGAGGACGTAAAACGGCAATCGCCCAACGTGTTCCGCATGAAATTGCTCGGCGCAGAAGTGGTGCCTGTCACCAGTGGCGGTGCGACCCTTAAAGATGCCATGAACGAAGGACTGCGCGATTGGGTCGCTAATGTGCACGACACATTCTACATCATCGGCACGGCGGCTGGCCCGCACCCCTACCCCGAAATGGTGCGCAATTTCCAAAGCGTCATCGGCACCGAAGCGCGGGCGCAGATGCTCACCCGCGCCGGAAAGCTCCCCGATCTGTTGGTCGCCTGCATTGGCGGCGGGTCGAATGCGCTGGGACTGTTCCATCCCTTTCTCGACGATGCCGATGTCGCGATGCTAGGCGTGGAAGCGGCGGGCCACGGCCTTGACGGAGACGAACACGCAGCCAGCCTTCTGGGCGGATCCCCCGGCGTACTGCACGGTAACAAGACCTATCTGCTGCAGGACGAAGACGGTCAGATCACCGAGGGCCATTCGATCAGCGCAGGGCTGGATTATCCCGGTATCGGGCCGGAGCACGCTTGGCTGAAAGAGTCGGGCCGCGTTGAGTACACCGCTGTTACCGACACCGAAGCTCTTGAAGGGTTCCAGCTGCTCTGCCGCACTGAGGGGATAATTCCCGCGCTGGAACCCAGCCACGCCATCCACGCAGTGGTCGACCGGGCGAAGGCGATGCGCGAGGATGAGATCGTGCTAATGAACCTGTGCGGACGCGGCGACAAGGACATCTTCACCGTGGCGGAGAAGCTTGGAGTGGAGATTTGAGCTCTTATTGGATCTTCATGCTAGCCTGTGCTGTCTTGATGTCCTGCAAGACGCTATTCGCCTCAAACATTGCAGCATTCGGATTGTCATTTGAAGACTGGCGACTGGGATTGCTGAATTTCGAAGGCGCCGCAACCTGGCTTATCGGCTTTACTATCTTGATCGGTGTGGTTGAGCTTCTGATCCGATCGAAAACAAGAAATGCCAATTTAGATGACTGACCGGCTCCAAAACGCCTTTTCCAAACCGCACGCTGCCTTTGTCGCGTTCATTACAGCCGGCGATGGCGACACCGCCGCGAACCTAGACGCGCTCGTCGCGGGTGGCGCTGATGTTATCGAGTTGGGCATGCCCTTCACCGATCCGATGGCCGATGGCCCCGCGATCCAGAGCGCAAACCTGCGCTCCCTCGCCAAAGGCACAACCACCGCTGACGTGCTGCAAATCGCGACCGATTTCCGCGCGCGTCACCCTGACGTCCCGCTGGTCTTGATGGGATATGCCAATCCGATGATCCGGCGCGGGCCGGAATGGTTCGCCGATGCCGCTGCCAAGGCTGGTATCGATGGCGTTATCTGCGTCGATATCCCGCCCGAGGAAGACGATGCACTTGGCCCTGCCCTGCGCGCGAGGGGCATTGCCCCGATCCGCCTCGCCACTCCGACCACCGACGCGAAACGCTTGCCGCAAGTGCTCGATGGCTCCGGCGGGTTCCTCTATTACGTCTCCGTCGCCGGGATCACCGGCCTGCAACAGGCCGCCCAAGGCTCCATCGAGGAAGCAGTCGCCGCGCTAAAGGCCGCTACCGATCTGCCCGTCGCGGTCGGCTTTGGCGTGCGTACTCCGGAACAGGCTGGCGCAATTGCGGCGGTTGCGGATGGCGTTGTCATCGGCTCCGCATTCGTCGATATCGTCGGCGAGCATGGCGCGAATGCTCCCGCTAAGCTAAAGGCCCTCACCGCAAGCATGGTCGCTGCAATGGCAAAGGCAAAATCATGAGCTGGTTCAATCGCGTTCGCAATTCGCTCGGCTTTGGCGAAGAGAAGAAGAGCACCGAAAAGGACCTTTGGATCAAGTGTCCCAATTGCAAGGAGATGTTGTTCGTAGCGGAATACGAGGAAAACCGCAGCGTCTGCCACAAATGCGATCATCATGGTCGCATCGGTGCCGATGCGCGGCTCAAACTGCTGCTCGATGAAGGGTATGAGCTGTTGCCACAGCCTCAGGTCACCGAGGACCCGCTGAAGTTCAAGGATTCCAAGAAATACACCGATCGCCTGAAAGCGGCGCGCGCGGCCAATCCGCACCATGACGCTTTCGTGGTTGGGTCAGGCGCGATTGATGGCAAACCCGCAGTCGTGGGCGTGCAAGACTTTTCATTCATGGGCGGGTCAATGGGCATGGCCGTCGGCATGGCGTTCTGCGCTGCGGCCGAACGGGCTCTGGCGCGGAAATGCGCGTTTGTCGTGGTGACGGCGGCTGGCGGCGCACGGATGCAGGAAGGCATTTTGAGCCTGATGCAGATGCCGCGCGCCACGGTGATGACCCGGCGACTGAAGAACGCAGGACTGCCCTATATTGTAGTGCTGACGGACCCGACCACAGGTGGCGTGACGGCAAGTTATGCGATGCTGGGCGATATCCAGATCGCAGAGCCGGGCGCGCTGATCGGTTTCGCCGGGCAACGCGTGATACAGGATACAATCCGCGAACAGCTGCCCGAAGGGTTCCAACGCGCCGAATACCTGCTCAAGCATGGCATGATCGATATGGTTGTGCATCGGCGCGATCTGAAAGCGACGCTGGCCAGTATTCTCGACTATATGCAGCGCGATGCGCGCGCCGGAAGGGCGGCCTAGCTCCCTTTGCGGCGGGAGACAGTTAGACAATGGATTTCGGCACTTCCGATGACGCGCGCGTTCAGGCGCAGCTCGACCGGCTGAGCGAATTGAGTGTTCCACAAGGGCGCTTTGGCCTTGAAACGATCCGTGCACTGATGGATCGGCTGGATAATCCGCATCGAAAGCTGCCGCCTGTGTTCCATGTCGCGGGGACCAACGGCAAAGGCTCCACCTGCGCGTTTCTGCGCGCGATCCTAGAGGCGGATGGCAAGCGTGTGCATGTCACAACATCGCCGCATCTGGTGCGCTACAATGAACGCATTCGCGTGGCCGGAGAGCTGATTTCGGACGAAGCGCTTGCCGCGCTGCTCAA
>JGI12048J13642_10372257_pt1 | contig 26747 bp, 30 predicted proteins | sample ElkSlonscriptome_16_FD_13642 | JGI IMG/M metagenome (IMG submission 13642)
CGCGCCCCGCCTCGCCGCCGGTGACGCGATAGGACACGATGCCGCTCGCGACCGTGTCCTGATCGACCGTGAGCCCCGGCTCGGCGGTGACGGCGCGATCGGTGATTGTCTCACCCTCTTGCAGCCAGGGCCGCCAGTCGAACGAATGGCGCAGCACGGCATCGGGATCCTTGAGCTGGGGCGGAAAGGTGCAACTCATCAGGCGGCCTCGCGCTCTATCGTGAAAAGGGTCGGCTCGGGATCGACCACGAACGAGACGGGCTCGGCCGGGACGATGAAACCGGATGGCTCGGGATCGACCACGAAGACGGGGCGATCGGGCGCGACTGCGAAAACGGATGGCTCGGGCTCGACCACGAAAACCGCATCGGGATCGGGCAGGGCAAACTCGGTCGCGATGCCGCGTGCCACCGCGCTGGTTGAAAGCAACAGGCCGCGCGCCGAGCCCGCGCCAGCGCCGAGCACCGGAGCCAGATCGATCACCGCCACGCCGTTCGAAACCGGATCGCCCAGCACCAGCGCGCGGGCCTCGCCCGAGGCAATCCCTGAAACAGGGCTGGGCGCAAACCGCCCCAAGCCCGATGCGCCCTGGCTGGCGAGCGTCAGCGCGCGGGCCTCGCCCGCCCCGATCCCCGACACCGGATCCACCGCGAAGCCGCCCAGCCCCCGGCTGCGCGCCGCCAGCGCAAGCGCGCGGCCTTCGCCCGCGCCGCTGCCCGACACCGCGCCGATAAAGCGCCCGCTGGCTGCGCCCGTCGTCGCCAGCACCAGCGCGCGCGCCTCGCCCGCGATCGCGCCGGCAATGCCATCGACCGCAAAGCCGCCCAGGCCGCTCGCGCTCACGCCAAGCGTCAGCGTCCGGCCCTCGCCTGATGCGCTGCCCGAAACCGGATCGACCGCGAAGCCACCGGCGCAAGAGCCGCTTGGCGCCGCAAGCGCCAGCGCCCGGCCTTGCCCGGCAATCTCGCCATTGGCGATTGGCTCATGCTCGCCGCTCGCCGCGCCGATCGCCGAGAGCACCAGCGCGCGGGCCTGGGCCGCCGCGCTCGCCATCACATCGGCGATCACAAGCGCGCCCGCCGCGCTCGAAGCCGGAGCGGCCAGCGTCAGTGCGCGCGCCTCGCCCGCGATCGCGCCCGTCGCCCCTTCGACCACGAACACTCCGGCCGCCTGCGCGCTGGCCGAAAGCGTCAGCGCGCGCGCTTCGCCCGCCGCGCTGCCCGAAACCGGATCAACCGCGAAGCCGCCCACCCCGGCAGAGCTGGCCGACAAGACCAGCGCGCGCGCTTCGCCCGCCGCGCTGCCCGAAACCGGATCGACCGCGAAGCCGGCCGCCCCGGCAGAGCTGGCCGAAAGCGCCAGCGCGCGGGCCTCGCCCGCCCCGGCGCCGCCGACCGCGCCGACCGCAAAGGCGCCCGCCCCGGCAGAGCTCGCCGCCAGAGCGAGCGCGCGGGCCTCGCCCGCCGCGCTGCCCGAAACCGGCTCAGCGGCAAACGATCCGGCCCCTGCGCCGATCGGCCCGGCCAGCACCAGAGCGCGCCCCTGCCCGGCGATGGCGCCCGAGGCAGGCTCGATAAACCGTTCGAGCACCAGCGACGCGCCGCTTTCAAGCAGCAGATCGCTGCCGTTCTCAAGGACGATCCGGTCCATCAGTTTTCCCGGAGCTCGCTTGCCGTTATCGATGAGGCCGCTGTCCCGCCGCCAAAGGCGTTGCCATTGCGCGGCTGCATCACATCGGTGCGAAGGACGAGGCCGATCCCCGCCGCGCCGACCTTGAATTGCAGCTTGTATGTTTCCGCGCCCGCGCTCGCATCATCGTCGAATACGCTGAACGCCAAAGTCGCGCCGACGCCGCCGGCCTCCAGATTGGTGCCGTGGCCGAAGACCAGCCCGGCCGAGCCATCCGCCCCCGCCGGGCCGATCACTTGGCCATCAGACAGCCGCACGATCCGAAAGAAACCGCCGCCCTGGCGGCTGTCAGATCCCAGCGAGGCAGAGACGACCACATCGATCTTCACCGTCTTGGTCGCATCGAGGACAGTGTGCGTCACCGAAAATCCGGTCACATCGGCCCAGCTGGTCGAGGTGGTCGTGCGCGCGGCGGTCGTGCCGCGCGTGATGCGAACGCCATCGGCGAGCGCGGCGATGGCCGCCACCGTGGCCTTGAAGTTTTCGCCCCCAAACGCGAGCGCGACTTCCTCGCTGCCGTCGAGCAAACGCGTAGCGAGCTCGCTGATCTTGAGATCGGTCATCGCGTTGTTTCCGAAGCAGGACCGAAGATCGAGCGCGCCATCTCGCCCGCCGCCGTTGCGATTCGCAGGCGCTGCCTATCATCGCTCAACCCGAAATTGTCGCGCAGCCAGCGGAACCCCTCCGGAAAGAAATAGCCACCCTCGCGAGAGGCAAGCGTGCGCAAGGTGTCCTCGACGATCTCTTCCATCCGTTGTTCCGCTGCCGCAGCGCGCTGTTGCGGCGTAAGGATGAAGGAGAAATCCATCCCCTTGGTGACGCTCGGCCAATAGGTGAACCAGGAGCCATCGCCGCGCGTAACCTTGACCCGGCCATCGGCGAGCTTCTCGGTTCGCATCAGGTGAAGCTGGCCGTCTGCGTGATCGTGAGCGAGGTCACCGTCACCGAGCCGCCCTGGACAATCTGGCCGGCGGAGAGATCGGAGAGGATCAGCTCCTCGCCCGAGCCCGGATCCTCGGCGGCATCGCCTTGATAGACAGCCGTGCCGCCCGAGGTGAGCAGGCGATAGAAGGTCGGCGTGCCGGTTGCATCGGCGCTGGTATCGGCGGTGATCGCATTGGCGGTGACGACGCCGTTGACAGCCGCGCCAAACGCGGTTGCAGAAAGCGGCAGCTCGGCGAGCAGCGTGTTGCCGGCAAGCGCGGCATTGGCGCTGGCAGGCTCGGTGCCCGAATAGATCCGCAAGCTGCCGCCATCGACCAGCGCCGCCATCGCATTGATCGCGGCATTGCGCGCGGCATTGGCGCCGGTCGTCTCGGCCGCCGTCGTGAAAGTGCCCATCTCATTCGTCTCCTGTTGATTGATCGGATTGGTGCGCGCGCACGGCGGCGCGGCGATTGGTTTCAAAGATGACCGGGCCGAGCTGGCCGGCGAGGATCTCGGCGGCGAGGCTCTCGATGCTTTGCCCGCTCACGCGCGCATCCTCGAACAAGAACCCGGCCGAAAGCGTCACGCCCGAGGCGACAAGCAGCGCCTCGGCATAAACGAGCGGCGCGATCCGGGCGAAATGCGCCGGGCCGCAATCGAGAAACGGGCACGGCGCGCGCGGCGTGAAATCATCATCGAGCACCTCGAAGCCGGGCCATTCCTCCGGCTCATCGGTGATCACCTCAAACGCCCCATCGGGCGAGCGCAGCTTGTGCATCAGGGCGTCCCCACCGAGGTTATCGAAATCCCGCCGATCACCTCGACCGCGCGCGCGACGCCGCTGGTGCGCCGCCCCCAGAGCTGGAAGGTTTCGGTCGCGCCGGCCGAGGTGCCCACGATCGTCGTCGCGCCGCCGATCACGCCGGGCTCGGGCACTCTCGCGCCGGTATCGAAGCTGATCGAGGGATCAGGATTGCTGGCATAATCCGGCCCTTCCTTGGTCCAGCTGCTTGCCCCGATCTTGCGATACCAGGCCATCTGGATCGCGGTCGCGCCCGAGCTTGAACTGTTCGCCACGCTCAGCGCCAGCGGCGGCAGATGCAGCAGGAAGGTTCCTGTGCCCGAAGGCGCGGTGATCTCGAGCTCCTTGCTGATCGGCGTATAAGTCGCGCTGTTGGGCACATTGCCGACCGCCGTATCCTCGACCTTGACGGTGATCTGCGCGCCCTGCTTTTCGGTCGAGATCCCGGCCACCGCCTTGCGCACGACGACCTGGAGCGGCCCCCAGGACTTATCGCCCTGGACCGCGCCGATCTCAACGATCGCCTCGTTCGTCTCGAGCCCGGAATTGATCCGCAACTCGCCAAGGCCATTGTTCGTGATTGTCGGATTGGTGCCGGTGAATTCGCCCGAGACGACACGCTCGGCCCAGGTGACGCCGCTGGGATAGACAAACCCGCTTGCATCCTCGAGCACGTAATTGCGCACGACCGGGAACAGGTTTTGCGCCGCGTTCTCGATATCGGCGGAAAGCTCGATCAGCGTCGGCCCGCCGATCGTGCGCGAAACATCGGCATCATCCTCGGGCTTGCCGGTGCCATCGATCTGATCCCAGATCGCGGTCTGCGCCGCTTCCTCGGCGATGCCATCGAGCACGGTCTGGCGCGCCTCGAAATAATCGGCAAACCGCGAAATGAAGGTCGAGCGAGAAATGCTGGTGCTGGTGTTGCTGCCAAGCGAAAGCGTATCGAGATAATCGATCAGGTCGTCATATTCGGTGTCATAAGTCGAGACCGCGACGCCCGCCGTGATCGCGCGCGCGCGGATGATCGGATATTCCTCCTCGATCTTGCGCCGCTCGAGCCGAACATCGGCCTTCTCGCCCGCATCGAGCACGTTATCATCGGCGATATCCTCAAGCGCATCGAGCGCGATCTGCGCCGCCGCCTCGGCATCCTCGGCGATCTGCGAGAAATCGGCGAGCGCGAGGATGAAAGGATTGTTGAGCGGGTTATAAACGGTCGGCGCGGCCGCCGTGACGGGCGCACTCTCCTCCTCATCCCAGGCATAGATCGCTGCGTTTTCCTCGATCAGCGTCAAGGGCACGCGGCCATCCATCCGGATGCCCTTCGCGATCACGCGAAACAGCTTGTTGCTCCAGCCCAGCGTCTCAAGGCTCAGACGCACGACCTCGCCAACCTCGCAGCCGAGCGCCTTGGCCGTGAATTCGCCGGTGAAGGTGCCCTGGTATTGCTGGCGCTGCAGCACCTGCTTGGCGATGCGCTGGGCGCGATTGGCATCCTCGACAAAGCCAAGATCGAGATTGAGCACGCGCGGCACGCCATCGGGCGAAGCGATGCTCACCTCGGGATATTCGACCAGCTGATAAAGGCTTGCATCGGATGGATCGACAAACCGCCCGCGCACTGCATTGGGCGTCTGGGCCAGGCCGCGCGTCTGTTTCCAGCTGAACTCGCCGAGCAGATCATTGTCATCGAGATCGAGCACATAATCAGCGAGATCATTCTTGATGATCTCAAGGCTGAGCCGCCCGTTCGTATCGCGCAGCGTGCCGTTCATATTGGCGAGCAGCGTGTTGATCACCTCGAGCGGATCGTCCGCATCGGAGATCGTGCCGCTGGTGCGATAGCGCGGCTGTGTCCCGCCGGCGGAAAGCGTGATCGCCTCATCGCAGATATTGGCCGCGACAAGGAAGCTGTCGATATCGAGCCGCGCGCTCGGCACGCCTGCGCCGACCGAGAGCTTGTCATTGATCCGCCACCCGATCAGGAAGGCGAGCAGGTGAAGCGCGGGATTGTCATGGCTATCGGCGGGCGAATAGGAAGCGCCCCAGGTCGTCTGATCATCGATCCGGTGCGCGCCCGAGCCGCCGGTGACGGTTGAATCGAGGCGCGGATCGTAAAGCGGCAGGCCTTCGCCGATAATGGTGACGCGCGAGGGCAGGCCCGAGACGAGCGGGCTCTCGGTCTTGCTGTCGCCGCCGGTGCGCTTGATCCTCAGATAGGTGTAAGCGCAGCCCGTCAGCCGTTCGCCCGATCCCCAATTGCCCGAGATCGCGATCTCGTTTCCGGCCGCGCCCTCGGTCCGCGTCGTGACGGTGAGAAAGCCGGAATATTTCGAGGTGACGCCGCCGCTCGCCGACCAGGCGAGATCCTGCTCAAACCAGATCTGATCGATCGATTGCACTTTGTGCGCGGCGTGCGCGATAATGTAATGGATGAACTCCTGTTCGGAGCCGGTCCCCTCATGATAACGCAGATCGAGCGGGAAGGCCGTCGTCCCGAAGACCATCTTGCGCACCGCGCCCGCTTCCATGCGAACGTTGAGCCGCGCCAGCTGCGTTTCGGGCAGGCGCGGCCTGGGCGCGAGCGAGGAAAGCGCAAGGCTGGCGCCGACCGCCGCGATCGCCCCGCCCGAGATCGTGCCCAGAAAGGCAAGGCCGCCGGTGAAGGTGATCCCGCCGGTAAAGATCGCAGTCGCAATGAGGCCGACGCCGACGACCGCCTTGAGAACCTTACCCATGCCCGACGCTCCAGGCCTTGTGCCATTGGCGCATTGCGATCCGCTCGAGCCCCGCCTCGCTCACGAACCAGGCAAACGGCCCGGCGACGATGCCGACCGCGCCGCGCCCTTGGGCATCGGGCGCAAAGGCGAAATCGCCGCGCCGCGCTTGCCCGATCGGGATGGCATCGAACTTGGCATCGAGCACGTGCTCGAGATCGCCCCCGCCGATCGAGCTCAACGCGCGCAGCGATCCGATCCGGGTTGTGTATCGCCCGCGAAACTCGGCCATGGGATCGTGCCCCGTCATCGCGATCGCCGCGCCGCTGACAAAAGTGCAGCAATCATGGCGGCCCCAGACGAACGGCTCATCGCGCTTGGCCGCGATATATTCCGCGAGCGCGGCTTCCCAGCCCGAGAGCCGCGCAGGCGTGAACCTAGAAGGCGACGAAATCACGGCCATCGCCTCCCCGGTTGCTGCCGCCGCCACCGCCACCGCCGCTGATCGTGCCTTCTACCAGCCCGTTCGCCGCCGCGATCGAGGCCGCCGCGCTGGTGTCGCCGCTGTCATATTCGCTCTGGGCGAGATAGGTTTTCGCCTGCGCGCCCGAGAGGCTGGCGAGATAATTCTCGATCGTGAGCGAAACCCTTTGCATCTCGGGGCTGCCCGAGATCCCGACATCGTTCATATAGCCGGTGTAATAGGGGATGATCTCGCCGACCTGATCCTCGTCCTCATCGACGCAATAGAACCACAGCCGCGCGGTGCGGCCCTGCCAGTTGGCGGCATTGCCGATGAGATTGAGGAAGGCCGAATTGTTGACGATGAGCCCGGAGAGGCTGATCGTGACCGTGTCGCTGCCTTCCTCCTGATGCGTCACCTCGCCGACCTCGATCAGCTCGTGATCATAGGGATCATACGTCCCATCGAGCTCATCATCGCCCGAGCCGCTGATCACCTTGGAATAAAGCCCCGAGGTCGCGCGCAGGGGATCGTCGAGGAAATCGGCATAACACAGCACGCGCCAATGCAGCACCGGCTGCTCGAGCGCGCCTTGCGTTGTCGCATCAACCGCCATCAGAACGCCTCGCGGAATTGCAGCGTCGGGATCGTGTAAACCTCGTGCGGCGAATGCGCGATTGCGGGCGGATCGCTGATCAGCGTCACAAGCGCCGTCGGCAGGCGGTATTCGATCGCCGCATCATTCGCCGGGGCCGCGCGCAGCGGTGGGCGGAATTCAATCGTCGCCGCGCCCGAGCCATTGCTGTCAACGTCATCCGTCAGCTGGAGCAGCTGATCCTCGATCGTGACGAACTGCCCGGCGAGCAGCACCTTGGTCGAGCTCGGCCAGCCATCGGTCGAGAGCGAGACGCCGGTCTGCCCGCCGCCCGCCACGCGGGCGGTCTGGCTGGCGCTGCTTTGCGCCCGGCGCACGACCTTGACGCGCGCCGTATCGATCCGCGTGCTCATCCGCGCGAGGAAGGCGCCCCAGGGCAGGAACTTTGCATCGCCGATGATCGTGGGCAAAGTGTAATCAAGCTCGAACCAGCCCCGGCCCAGCGAGAGCACCTGGCGCGCGCCGGTCCAGGGCGAGACATTCTCCTGCGCGGGCGCGATGAGGCGCGGCCGCCCGATGACGCTGGGACCGGGCGAGGCCGGCATCGTGATGATCGCCATTATCGGATCGCCCCGCCAAGCCGCTTGCGGCCCAGCGTCGAGATCGTCTTTTGCTCGGCCGCCGCGACGATCCGGGGCGCCGCCTCGAAGATGCCATCGCGCACCAGCCTCTTGGTCGCCTCCGGGTCACTCGCGCCGCGCGCGTCGACATTGACCGTGATCGACGGGCCGCCGCCGCGCAGATTATCGTTCGCCGTGATCCGCCCGCTTTGGCCGGGCGTGAACAGCTCCGGCCCGCGCTCGCCGACGAGATAGGCCTTGCCCGCGCTCACCGGCCCGCCCATCGCGCGCGCGCCGCCGAAGAAATCGCCGATTTTGCCGAGCAAACCGCCTTGCCCGGAAAGCCCGCCGAGCTGGCCGACAATCCCGAACACGCCTTCGAGGATCGAGAGGAAATCGCCGCCCCGGATCGCATCGACAAGGCCGCGCAAGCTGCTGATCGCCCGGCTTGCGAGCGCGGCAAAATTCTCCGCGATCCGCACCGTGACGACGCGCGATCGCTCGGCGAGCTGCTCGAGCCCGGTGTTGATCTTGACTGTCGCGCGGTTGACCTTGTCGGCCTCGGCGAGCGGGCCTTCGCCGATCGTGCGCCCGCGAATGCCCGGCGCCTCGGCCCCTTCGCTCACAAGCCGGAAGCGCGCGCGGCGCTTGTCGGCATCGGAGAGCCCAGAGCCATCGATCAGCGCCCTCTCGCTCGCCATCTGGCGCGCGGCGGCGATCTCGGGAAACAGCCGATCGAGCAACGCCTTGGTCTCGCGCGCCATGTCCCGCATCGCATCCTTGACGCTCGCCGCGCCGCGCCGCGCCGGATCGACCATCACGGCGTCGAGCCGGGCGAACTCGGCGGCGATCCCATCGACCATATCGGGCACATAGGAATTGCCGACGACCGCGTCATAAAGATCGGCGAAGGTCTCGCGCACTGCATTGACCTTGCGCATGACCCAGGCGAGCGCCTCGCCCATCTTGCCGGTCAGCCAGGTTTTCACGCCTTCATAAAGATTGCGCAGGATCGGCTCGATCTTGTCCCAGTTTTTCCACGCCAGCCAGAGCGCGCCGACCGCCGTGATCGCCAGGCCAACGGGGCCGAGCATGAAGCGGAAGGCCACCCCGATCCCGGTGAGGATGCCGGGCAGGAACTTGAGCAGCGGGACAAGCTGCCCGGCCACCAGCACAAGCGGGCCGAGCGCGGCAAGCACCGCCGCCGCGCCCACGCCGACCTGGAGCAGCATCGGATTGACCTTGGAGAGATAGGTCGCGAAATCGGCAAACGCCTCGACAAGGCCGACGGCGGTATCGAGCAGCCCGCTCTCGACCATCGCGATCGTGAGCTTTTGCGTCGCAACGCCGAGCTGCTCCTGCGCCTGGACATAGCGCTCGAATTGCGCCTGCATTTCGGGTGTGATGACATTGGCCTTCTTGCCAAATTCGTCGAACGCCTGGCCCCCGTTTTCGAGCAGCGGGATAAGCGCGGTCGCATCGCTCGCCATCGCCTCGAGATAGAAGACCATCTCTTCCTGGCTGACATTGGCCTTCCTCAGGCTGTCGAAATAGAGCTGAAGCGAATCCTTGCCCGAAAGCCCTTTGAAGGCCTCGGCGGTGATGCCGACCTTGGGCGCAATGTTCTCGAAGAAATCGGCCATCGGCCCGCCGCCCGTTGCGATAAAATCGCCGACGCGGTCGCGCATGTCCTTGAAAATATCAGAGAGCTTTTCGTTCTCGATCCCGACCTGTTTGGCCGCGAAGGCCTGGCGCTGAAACGCGACCGTCGTCTCGCCGGCCACTTGCGAGAGATGCGTGATCTCGCGGCTGTCCTGAGCCATCTGGTGCGCAGCGGCGGAGAAGGCGGCCGCCGCGCCAAGGATCGGCGCGGTGAAGGCGGCGGAGAGCCCGGCGCCGAACTTGGTGAGCCGCTTCGAGGTCTTCTTGAGATCGCCCTCGAGCCGCTTGGCTGTGCGCGCGGCGCTGTCAACACCGTCCTCGAACTCAGCCGAGTCCATCCCCAGCATGACGCGAAGCGCGCCGACAATGCTTTTCATCGCTTGCGCCCCTTTCGTCTGGAGATGGCGGCGTGCAGTCTCAGATTGTGCAGCATCTGCTCATTCGACTGGCGCCGGGCCTGCCGGCGCGGCGGCGGACCGCCCGGCTTGCCAAGCCCCATGAATTCCTCGAGTGAGGTCTTTCCGCCGTGAAAGGCGAGGCTGGCGTGCCAGGCGAGATAGCCGCGCCGGCGCTGATAGGCCTCGATCGCGAGATGCGTCAGGCGCGGCGTCGCGCGCCAGAATTCTTGGAGCGAGAGCCCGGCTTCGAGCGCTTCGCGGATGCGGCCTTGCCAGTCGATCGCGGGCTCTTCCTGGCTGCTGGCTTGCCCGCCGGGCCGTTTCCCACTTCGCCCGGATCCTCGGCGATCGGCATTGCGAACTCGAACGCTTCGGCGAGCGCGCTTTGTGCCTCGGGCGAGATGACAAGCCCCATGCACGCGCTGCGATCCATCGCCGGATGGTGCCGCTGCATCGCTGCTGAAAGCAGGCTGGCGAGCGTCGTGAGCTTGGGCGGGCCGCCCGCGCCTCGGGCTGCCGCGTCAAACTCGCCCATCACTTCGAGGATCGAGCGATCAGTCGCGTCTTCGAAAATCGCGATCGCCTCCCAATCGAAAACAAGCGTGTATCGATCAGAGCCGATCGCGAGCGTGACCTCGCCCTTTTGCTTATTGCTCATCAGGGCGTCGGCGTCGGGCTGGCGCTGACGGCCGCCTGGAGGATCGGCCCGCTGACCTTGAGCGTGCCCGACATGGTCGCCGCGCCTTCAATCTCTTGCCCGTCCGGGCCATAGGAGGTGACGATCGCGCTGCCAGACATTCGCTCTTTGCCGCCATCGGCAGCCGGAAGGTCGATCTCGAAATTCTGCATCGTGCCGTTGATAAGCGCACCGAGCAGAGCGTCGTCGCCATCCGATCCGGCGATATAGAAACCCTGGAAATTGATCTCCCCCGGATCATAGACCCCATCGGCGATGAACTCCATGGCATCGTCGGTGCTGTCGTGCGTCGTCACGTTGACCGCGTTGCGCGTAGGCGTCGGCGGATCGACATTGGTGAGCTCGGCCACAACGGCCACGCTCTCGCCGGTATCGGCGAGGCGCAGAACCGCACCGAAGCTCGTCTGGGCTGCTGCTGTCATGATGGCTGTTCCTTTCTAAGCCTGGCACCAGTGAAAATCGAAATCGAGGCGCAGCCGATAGGCCGCGCGTTGATTGGCGAGGCGCTCGGTCTCGGTCGCGCTGTCGCTCAGAAACGCGAAACCGAACCGCGTGCCGCCCTGCACGATCCCGTCGCGCTCCATTTCCTCGAGCAGGGCGTCCTCTGCCGCCTCGAGCTGATCGGGATCGTTCGACCAGAGATCGATCTGGACGAACACACTCTCGAGCCCGGCCCGCCCCGAATGCGAATAGGCGGGCTCGCTCGCAAAGCTCTGGATCACCATTTGCGGCCAGGTCTCGCCCCAGGCCGTCTGCGCTTCGAAAAACGCAATGCGCTGCCCGAACAGCGCGGCGAGCTCGTCATTCGCCTTGAGCCGCGCGACAAGATCCGATCGCCAGCCCATCGCTCAGCGCCTCGCCTTGCGCCGCGCGCGTGCGTGCCGGCGATCCTGCAATTTAATCGCGCGCGTAATCTCGCTCGCCATGACCTTCGCCATCCGGTCGAGCGCCTTTTGCCCGCCTTCGGCGCGCCACGCCCGGCGCATATAGCCGATCGCCCGGTGAAACTTGCCGCCGAACTCCTGGATCATCGCCTGCGGATAACCGAACTTGGTCGGCCCGATATGAACGCGCTGCTCGCTCGGGCGCTGCTTGCGAGCGCTTTTCGAACTCGTCCGGGTCGAGCTCACGATCGAGCTCTTAAGATCATAAGGCGGCCCCGTCGTCGGATCATCGGGCGCCAGCTCGATCGCCTTGGCCTCGATCGGCTCCGCCGCCGCCATCAGAGCCTTGCGCGCAACCGTGCGCCGCGTCGCCCGCTTTTCAAGCGCCGCAAGGTTCGCCTCGAGCTCGCGAAAGCCCTGCGTCTGCATCGTCATTTTGGGCATGATCAGTCTCGCTTGACCGCCGTGAACTCGAGCTCGGCGCCGTGCGGCTCGATCTCGACAATCGAGCTGATGCCCCAGCGCGCGCCGCTAAAATCGATCTCCCAGGTCGTGTTCGCCGCGCGCAGCGCGCGCGACGTCCGCACCCGGAAAGTCGCGGTCTGCTGCGCGGCATGCTGCCCCGCCTCGCGCCGCTCCTGCCCCGATCCGAACAGCACCTTGGCGCGCTCGGCGATCGGCTCGCCGTCGCTCAGCACCGCCGGCCCCATGCCGCTCTGCGCCGCAACACGCGGCACAAACGCAACGCGCCGCGAAAATTCAGAGCCCATCGTGCGCATCAGATCACCGGGAGCCGGTATCCGGCCGCTTTAAGTGGATGCGTAAAACCGGCCGGCAACCCCCCGCTCATCGAGCCGACCTCATAGCCTTCGCGATTTCGATAAAGGTGCGCGGCAAAGACCCGCACTGCCTGCTTGAGCTGTTCCGGGCATTCGCCAGCGGCAAAGCCTGCATCGAACGTGATCGAAACGGCCGCCGCAACATCCTCAGGCATGTCCCGGCCCGGCTTGAGCGCGATCTCTCCGCGTCGAACCACGCGCCAATCGCTGGCGACGGCGGTCTGTTCCTCGCCTGTGCTGTCAAGATAGCTGATCGCCGTGATCGCCGTCACTGGCCAGACCGAAAGGTCAAGCGAGCGGGGCAGGCTTTCGCCTTGCCAAGTCAAACCTTCGCACGGTGCGAGCCGAACGCCGCAATATCGCTCGACCAGATCAATGCCCGCGTCGCGATAAACCTCAAGCAGCGCATCGTCATCACAGTGCAAGAGCCCAATATGCGCCTTGACGCTGGACGTCGAGACGATCCCTTCGCCATACCCGGCGGGCAGGGCGAAGGGTGCCAGTTGGAACTCCACGAGCGCCTCGAGCTTTCTGGTCTGAGCGCGGCTTAGACGATTTCTGCCACGCTGGCAGCGTCATTCTCAGACGCTTCGCCCTTGCGCGGGTCGAGGCCCAGAACAAAGCCGCCGACGTCGCTCGCGGCCTCGGCCACCGTGATCGAGAGGCGCACATGAGTGAAGCCGTCATTGGTGTCGAGATCGTCCGCAAACAAATTGATAATTGCCTGCTTGTCGCTGTCATCGGTGTCGGCCTGCGTGAGCTGCGTGATGGCCTTGCCAGTGATATCCTTGACGCCGGTGCCCGAGCCATCGGTCGCCTGCTCGAACTTGGCATCGACGGTCGCCGAGGTGCCAAGTGTGCCGACCGCGATGACGGCCATCATGGCATAAAAGTTGACGGCCGGGATCCAGCTGGTCGCAACGGTGCTCGGCGAGGTCGCATCGGGATCGATCGCCGCAAGCACCGCGACCCGATCGGAAGGATTGAGATTGCTGTTCATTTTGAAAACTCCGATAGTCTGATGGCGGCACTCGGCCGCCATCATCGTTTAAGGCTAAGGGGTTAGGTGCGCGCGGCAAGAGCCACAAAGTGCGATTTGCTCGCCGAGCCTTTCGCCGGAGAGACCGGTGCGCTGAGCACCGGCTGCCCGCCGATGCGAAAGATCCAGCGGAACGCGCGCACGTTGTAATCGAAAAACAGGTGAATGCTCTCAGCCAGGCTCACGCCGCTCGCCTTGCGGAAGGCCTCATATCCGTTCGGATTGACCAGCTGCAAATCGCCAACATCGCCGAGCGTTGCCGCATGCTCGGTGAAGATCACCGGCCGGCCGAGCAAAACGCCGCCCGGAGCCTCGCTGAAATTCGGCTGCCACAGCGGGCGACCGTTGGCGCTTTCGAGCGTCATCAGCTCTGGCAGAATATCGCTGTTGGCGAGCCAGGAACACTGCGTCGGCATCAGCGCGCGCGAATACATCTTGGCGATATTCGCCTCGGTGATCGTGTCGCCCGCCTGGCCGCTTTCCTTCGCCACGGTGACAAGCGCATTCGATTTCATCCAGCCCAGCGGCTTGCCAACGCCATCGCCATTGACGAAAGCCTCGACGGCGGTCCAGCGGATTGCAGCCGGGGCCTTGCGCTGGAGATAGGCTGTCAGGCGAGGCGCGTCTTCGAGCAGCTCCTCGCTCGCGTTGACGAAGGCATAAACCTCGTCAAGCTTGGTCTCGCGGCCATTGAGGTCGAGCTTGCTCGCGTCCATCTTTTCCGCTTCGCTGCGCCAATAGGCCTGAACGCCCGTTGCACCCCAGGGCGTCGTCTCATCGCCGAGGCCCTGCACCCGGTTCTGGCTCGTCGGCTGCGGATCAAGCAGCGCCATGATCTCATCAGTGTCACCAAAGACAAGATCGACAATCTCCTGGCGATATTCTGCCGGGACAAGATAACTGCCCGCCTGATCGCCCTGCTCGGTGTGAACATCCGTCGGCGCAGAAAGCCGGCTATCGATGCGGCCGATCGCAGGCGAAGCATTGCGAACAGCCGATGCAAAATCGCCGAGGCTGGCAAAGCCATCATTGGATGGTGCCGGATTGCGCGGCTGCGCCGGGGGCGGAGCGGCGCTCTGCCCAGGCGCAGGCTCGGGCGATGCAGCGCCGAGCGATGCGGTCTGCTCGGCCAGCTTCTCAAGCCGGGCGATATTGGCGAGCTGGCGATCGAGCGCAGCTTGGTCTGCGTCTTGGTCTGCCTGCTCATCTTCGGTCAGGTCACGGTCTTCTTCGATCGCCTTGTTCAGACGAGCTTCCATGCGCGCACTTGTTTCACGCGCCTCTTTCTTAAGCAGGGCGAGGGTCATTGAATTTTCTCCTGTTTTGCCCGGAGGGCGCGTGCGCCCACAAAAAAGGCGCCCAATTGGGCGCCGGCTTCAACTTGCATCATTGCAAGAATTTAGATGGCGGCGATCTGCGATTGCAGCGCCGCACGCTTGCGCATCAGGCCCAGCCTTGCACGCGGCGCGGAATACTTGGCGACAACCTCGCGCAACGTCATCACACCGTCGATCACTCCGCGCCGAGCAGCGTTCTGCGCCGAGTAGATCTGGCCGGTTCCGTGAATTTCAGGAACCGAGCTCAGGTCGATCCCGCGCCCGCGTGCGATAGCCGCGTTAAACGCTTGGGCCATCTCATTGATTTCCGCCTGCTTTTCGTCGCGATCTTCGTCGCTTAGCGGCGCGTAGGGATGGCCTGCAATTTTCTTCGGATCGCTGGCAATGAGCGTCGTCTTCATTCCGATCTTGTCCTCGAAGCCCGACGTATCCACATGACCGCCGCGCACGCCCACCGAGCCGACCTGGCCGCTGGGCGTTGCGTAATAGGCCGAGGCCTGCGTTGCGACCCAATGCGCCGCGCTAAACGAATATTTGTCGGCAATCGCGATCACAGGCTTCGCCTGGCGCGCAGAGAAGACGGCATCGCCGAGCTCCTGCGTTCCCCATACAAGGCCTCCGGGCGACATAATCTTGAGCACAATTGCGCCGATCTTTGTGTCAGCCGCCGCTTCGAAGATGCGCTCGGCCAGCGGTTCGGTGTAATAGGGGCGCATGACGCCAGAGAGCGAAAGGATTATTGTCCCGCCTTCGCGAACGGGATCTGGGGCGGACTGCTGACTTTCCGGAGCGGCGGCCCCGAGAAAAGCACGCAAGCCCGCGGGAACGCGCGCTCCAATGCTTTCGCGTTGCAGCATGGCGGCAAGAGCATCGGGGTGCATCGCCCAGAGCGCCTGCCGGATCATCATTTCGTCCATCGGTTATTCCTGCCCTTCGTCTTGCGGCGCGGTCGCCCCGCCCGTCATCGTGTCAGCGGCGCGATTGCTGTTGAGGGGCTCGCGCGGATCGTTCGCCCAGTCCTCTTCGATCCTCGACATGCCCCAGAAAACTTCGCGCAGGTCATTGATCGAATGCGTCCCGGCCGTGCGGGCGAGGACCGCGTTGCGAAACTGCGTTGCGCTGTCCGCGCGCAACAGCCCATCCATGTTGAGCTTGAACCTCCAGCGCGCGCGCTGATCGGGCGTCATGAGGCGCTGCCGAACAGCCTGTTCGATTCGCCGAACCCACGGGCGCAGGCAGTAGCGGGCGAAATCGAGCGCTTCCTGCTCGCCGGTCGCCTTGCTGCCGCTATCCTCGCCGATCAGAGATTTCGGAATGTGCCAGTACCGCGCAAGCTCAAGCGTGCGCTGCTTGATCAGCTCGACCAGCTGGGCATCCGAATTATTCGAGCTTACGTCTTTGAATGAAAGGCCCTTCTCAAATACCGGAATTTTTCCGGATCGCCATTGCGCAACGCCTGCTTTCAGCCGCTGCAAGGCTTCCTCGCTCAGCTCCTGATCGGTCGACAAGACGCCAGCAAGCCGCGCACCGTTCGTAAAGAAATCTCGCCCCTGGCCTTCCAGCGCAAGCGCAAAGTCGATCGAGCCCTTTGCCATTTTCCAGGGCGTGAGCGGCTTGGCTGCGCTGTCTGCCAGACCCGAAAACCAGAACACATCCTGCGGGCCCATCGTCCGCGAAGGTCCGCGCTCGGGCACGTAGCGCAGCGAGAAGGTTCGATCCTCCCAATCAACGCAGGTCCGCAAAGGCTCAAGCGGCCAAAGCTCAACGCCCGACGCGGTTTCGGTTGCCTCTGCAAAACTCGTCCCGGCAAGCGCCGCGCGAAAGGCCATCGAGGACCAGAACTCATCTCCCGTTTGCAGCAGGTTCGGCGCATCGCAGATGAGGTCAGCAATCGGCATTTCGGGGTCGTGCCGACCGTCGGCATCGCGAAACTCTCGCGGAAAGCTGCCGACAACGATCGCGATAATGCTGCAACAGAAAAAGACGGCTGAATTGCGAGCCGCCTGCTCGGCGCGCTCAGCCGAACTTGACCCGATAAGCGAATGCCAGAATTCCTCGCCGCCGACCAAAGCCTTGTCGGATACGTTCTGAGGTGTCTCGGTCTGGCCATAGGCCGCCGCGCTGGGCGCAAAGCGCCGCTCGCGATTGGCTCGCCACATAACTTCCTTGGCCGCCGCCTGCGGTGACAACTTGTATCCCGCAAGGCTCATAGAACCACCATCCCTCGTTTTTCATAGATCGATTGGCGATCGCCCGCCGCGACTGGCCCGGCTTCGAGCAGCTGGAGCGCGTTGAACATCGCCATCAGCGGATCGATCTTCGAGCCGGCGCGATCCTGTTTCGATATGTAAATATTCGAGCCCTTGAGCTCGGCCTTGGCGTGCGAGACGCACCAGCGCATCATCGCGCTGCCATCATGCACCAGCATCTGATCGACCAGCTTGAACTCGGTCGTCTTGATCGTTCCCGTCAGCCCGACGCCTTGGCGCACCGCCTGGATCGATCCGCCGCGCTTGGTGATCTCGTCATAAGTGTCGAAGCCTTCGCGCTCGAGCGCATCGACCAGCGCCCCCATGCCCCAGGCGTCAAGCCCGAGCGCACTTTGCTCGGGCAGCAATCCGGTATCGCGCAGCGCTGCCGCGCGCGCCGCAACTTGGTCGATGATCTCCTGCCCGGTCTCGGTAAAAGTCAGATTGCCATCGGCGGCAAAGCCTTCAAGCGCGCTTGCGATTTCCTTGCGCCGCTCGAGCACAACCCGCCGGGCCCAGGCATGCGCCTTGATAAGCCACCGCGCCGAGCCTTTCTCGCGGCCCGCCACGGCAAAACCGAACAGGTCATCGGCGCCGCCGCCGTCGATCCCGGCGACCAGCACCTCGCAGCGCTCCGCCAGGCTCTCGAACGTCAGCGTCTCGTCGCCCGCCTCATCCCAATAATCAGCCGCCATCCATCGATCACGCCGCAAACGCAGCCCGATCTCGACATTGAGGTGCTTGGCGAGAAACAATTGCAGGTCTTCGCCGTCGCCATATTGCGCCTCGGCGAGCTTGCCGGTGAGCCATTCTTGCGTGACCGACCGCCCCAGGTGGGGATTGACAATGTAGAAATTCTCCGGGTCGAGATACGCCTCGGCCTCGAGCATCTCGGCCGGCCATTCGTAGAGCACGCCAAGCGTCTCTGGATCATGGCGCACGCCATCGCGAACGTCGCGAAAGTAATTCAGCCGCGTCTGGAAAACGCCTGCCGGCTGCTCATCCGAGTGCGTCGTGATATAAAGGACAAACCCCTCAGGCCGCGCCGCCAACCCGCCCAGCGCTTCAAGCAGCATGGCTGCGCTTTTAGGCTTCTTGCCAAACAGCCAGAGCTCCTCGATCAGCACCATTCCGGCCTTCTTGCCCGAGGCCGTGTCGCTGTCGGCGGCGACAATCTTGAGCGTCGCGCCCGTATGGCGATGCCTGATCGTGCGCCGGTTCGAAATGATATGCAGCAACTGGTCGAGCTCGGGATCGGCCCGCACCATCCCGACCGCCGGATCGAAACTGTTGGTGGCGATCTCGATCGTCGGCGCCAGGATCATCAGCTCTGCGTTTTCGCGCCAGTTGATGATGAGGGCAGTCAGCATGACGCCGGCCGCGATCGTCGACTTGCCGTTTTTCTTGCTGATCAGCAGCATGAAGTTGCGGATCAGGCGCCGCCCAGTTTTGGGATCCTCAGCCCCGAATATCGCCGCGACCAGGTCGAGCACATTGGGATCGACGATCTCGCCCAGCGTCGGGAACTTGCCGTTCTTCTTGCGCGGCAGATCGGTGACCTGGAGGCTGCAAAACACTCCCATCGCGTCTTGCGCCTTCGAGGGGAACAGCGGCGCGATCGGGATCAGGCTCTCACCCGCGACGATCCGCTGTTCCCAATCCAGGCACGCGGTCGACCACTTGGCCGGTTCGACCTGCGCAAGCGACTGGCTCAATTGAACTGCTCGGGCGCAGGCCGCTGCGCATACAGATTACTACCCTCCGCGATCGTCTGCGCAGCCGATTGCCGCTGCGCCTTCACCCCTTGCGGCTTGGCAGGCTTGGCAGTCTTGCCCTTGCTGGCGCGCTCGCGCACCGAACGATCCGCATCGCGCAGCCGCTGTTTCTCAAGCATGTCAGCGAGCGCCTTTTCGGCGGTGACATTGCCCGCCTCCGCCTGGGCATTGAGCCGCTCGAGCTGCCGGATCTCGAGGCGCAGCCGCGCCGACTTGCGCAGCGCGCACTCGCGAAAAAAAACCTTGCGCAGTGTGGGCGTGCTGCACCCCACCGCCTGCGCTGCCCCAGCGTGCCCGAGGCCGCGCGCAAATGCGAGAAGCACCTTGTTTGATCGTTCCAAAGACCAGGAGAAAGCGGGCCGCCCAGGACCGCCCTGCGGCGCGCTCACCGGCTCGCCAAACAGGTCCAATCCCAAATTCGCATCCGCCACGAAAAAAACCTCTCAATGAGAATGGGGCGAGTTTTCTGGGCCCCCGCCCCTAGACTTTTGACCCCGCCCCCTTCACCCGAGCCACGCGCTCCGCCTTCGCCCGCGCCGTCTTCGCATTGTGACAACCTGGACACAGCCACTCGGCCCCATCAAACGGCGGAAAGTCCGCGCCGCCATCGCGCCGCTCATGCTTGTGATCGAGGATCAGCTTGCCCGCCGCGCCGCAAACCGCGCACCAGAGCCCACCGAGCCGCGCGATCGTCCATGCCTTGTGCCGCGCCCGATAGAGGCGCCACTCGCGCGAAAGGTAGAAGCTCTCCGCCTTCCTCGGTGGCGATGCGATCCGCCGAGGCGGTCGCCCGATCCGCGATGGCGCGGTGCGCAAGCGGCCCATCATCCCTCCGGTCAGAGCCCGGCGCCGATAAGGGACCAGGCACCGGGCTCCTTACGCCTGGAGAGGATGATCGCCCGATCCCCAGCGCGACGCCAGTGACAAGAGCGCGACGCCAGCGATCAGGCTATCGAAGGAATACGCCGGACAGACGGGTGAGACGAAGCGCAATTTTTACGGGTGAGAAATTATTCACCCGTTGACATTTACCAAGCCCAGCAAACGCGCGGGCCTCAACGGGTGAGCCATCCCCGCTCGCGCGCCTCAAAGCTGCGCCAATGCCGCATCGGCACGCCCTTGGCCCGGCAGATCATCTCGCACAACACCCGGCGATAACGCTCGGCGAGCGCGCGCGGCGTGCGATCCCAGCCAATACGCGGCGCCAGGTCGCTCCACCCGATCGCCCCTTCGCCGCGCCACAGCATCCGCGTGCCCAGCACAGCCGCCTTGCGATCGCGATCATCGGGGATTGCATCGATCCAGCGCCCGATCTGATCGCGCACCGCCGTCTCGCGCGCATCGAGCGGCGCGCGCGGCCGGGGCCGCTCGAGCTTGCGCACGACGATCTCGCGCCCGCTCTCAAGCGTGATCAGCGTGAGCGAATAATGCTCGGCCACCTCATGCGCCTCGCGCCGGGCAAGGTGCCAGGGCCCATCCTTGGCAAACGGCGAGCGCCCAGCGCCCGGCGATCGCCACCACAGATCGTGCCACAAGACCAGCGCCGCTTCCATCCGCGCGGAAGTCGCCGGAACGGCGATTGGAAGGCTCTTGGAAGGTTCGAAATTGACCGCTCGAGACGCGCTTTTCCCATTCATAACAATATCTTATCCCTCTATCTCTCACCTTTGAAAAAGGAGAATGGAAGGATGGAAGGAAAATAACGCTGGGGCCCTGCAAAAACGCATGCGTTTTCTTGTGAAGGCCCCCGCGAAAACCCTTCCAACCTTCCAAATGGACGCAATTCTCCCGCAAATCAAAGACTTGCCCCTTCCATGAACCCCTCCAAGCGCCTTCCACGCCCAAGCCGCGCGGAAAGGAGAAAACGGCTAAGGCGATGAATTCACGCGGTTTTGCCAAGATGAACGCAAAGCGCGGCAACCGCAATTTTCCTCCATGCAAATCACCTCGGCGCGGCTCCCCGGCTTCATGATCGGCCAGACGGCGTGCGATCCGCAAAGCGGGCAGGGCAGCAAAGTGTTAATCATCGCCCGGCTCCCAATCATCGGCCAGCGTTGCATCGCCCGCGCCGCTGCCCTCCTCGGGCTCGTCAGGCGCGCTCCACCTTCCCTCGCGGATGGCATCAGGATCGATGCCCTCGCGCAGATCGATGCCGATCCATTTCATCCCGTTCGATTGCTTTTGCGAAAAGCCCTTGTCGATCATGGCCTTGCGAAAGCCCTTGGCGCTCCAGTCCGATCCGCCGCCCATCTCGCACCAGGCGTGATAGACATCGTGCAGCAGCTTGGCGCCCACGCGCATCGGCCGCTCGGGCCGATCCTCGCCCACAAGGCAAGTCTCGGCGAGGAAGCGGCCCAGCTCGTCGGTCTGATCGCGATAGGCGGCCGTCGCCATGCGCACCTCGTCAGGCTCGATCAGGCCGTGCTCGCGCCAGTCGCAAAGGCCAGCAAGCAGGCGATTGAGGATCCCGCTCGCCTCGGTTTTGAGCTTGTCGGGCAGCTGGCGGTCGATCTCCTCAACCGAAACCGTCTGCGCCCAGGGGACGAGCTGCATCCGGCGCCAGATGCCATCAGAGGTGTCCTTGATCTCGGGCTTGTGATTGCCCGAAATCGTCATCTTAAAATCGGGCAGGAAGGTGAAGAAGCCCTTATTGAGGTGCCGCGCATCGACCGGATCTCCGCCCGTCACCATCTTGACAAGGCCCTCGTTCAGCCGCGCGCCCCTTTCCGGCTCGGAAACGCGGAGAAGCCGCACGCCAGGCAGGCGCGCCAGATCGGGCGTGGCCTGATCGCCGCGCCGCTTGATGCCATTATCGAGGAAACTTTCGATCGGGATCGATCCGGCATAATCGCCCGCCAGATGCGCCACCGCCTCGACAGCGGTGCCCTTGCCGTTGCGCCCGCTGCCATAGAAAAAGGCGAGCTTTTGCTCGCCGATATCGCCGGTCAGCGAAAGGCCGAACCATTGATGGATGAAGCGCCGCATGATCGGATCGGGCTGCACCCGCTCGAGAAAACCATCCCAGACCGGCGCGGCCGCGCTCGGCGCATATTTGACCGGGGCGAGCTTGGTGATGAGGTCTTCGCGCCGATGCGGCTCTTTGACAACCTTCCAGCCCTCGACCTTCCATTCGCTCTTGCCCTGGGCGCGCTCCTGCGCGCTCCGCTTCACGCTGCGCCGCTTCAAGCGCAGCGTGCCGTTGAGCACGTTGATCGCCATGCGATCGGCATCGAGCTCGCCCGGCTCGATCGCGATGCCGGGAAACGAGCGGGCGAGCCGCACAATGGCCGAAAGTTTTGCCGTCGCCTCGCTCGCCTTGGCATGGGCGGCGATCATGTCAGACCAGAGCTTGCGCCGCGAAGCGGTCGTGTCATGCGCCTGATCGCGCAATTCGCACTCCTGGACAAAGGTGGCCGCCGCTGCCATCGCCGCCTGGGCCTCAGATCCGGGCGCGCCATCCTCGCCGGAAGGAAAGGTCTTGGCGATCGCCCGCTCGAGCGCGGCCCAGCCCTCCTTTTCCTTCCAAGCGGCCCAGGCGTGAAACCGGGCGATCGCCTTCTCGCCCAGCTCGGGCGGATCCTCGCAGCCCAGCGCCGCGATCAGCGCCGCCTCATTGCGGATCGCGCGCACCGTCTCGAATGTCGATTGCATGACCTCGGCGGGCAGCGCGTCCTTTTCCTCCGAGAGCAGCCGCCAGCGCCGCTCATCCCACATGAACCACCCGATCTTGTCGCAAAACCAGAAATCCTTGCCGAAGCGTAGCCGCCAGCGCTCGGCATTGCCCAGATCAGTGAGCGCAAAACGCGCCGCCTTGAGATCGACCGGCGGATCGGGCCGCACGGTGAGGCGATCGCCGACGAACGGCGTTGCGGATACCTCCCCTGCCATTATGCGCTCTAGGTCTCGCCATGTACGCGATGGCGGCCAACTATGGCCAAAGCATCATCTTGAGAAATCTCGATCGGAGAGCATGAACACTCAAGAAAGCGCCGAAACCCGTCCGGGCCGTCGAAATATCCAGCATCTCTCCCGGACTGGAAAACTGCATATCGCGCCTTGCCGGCCGTTTCGCCGACCGCAATCTGATCATCGAAGCCTCGAACAGGAATGCGCCAATACCGCCTCGAAACTGCCTGAACCCCCATCACGCCACCTCCTGCCGAGGCGCGCGTTCGCTCACCAGCGGCAGGCCGCCGCGCTTCAATCGCGCCTTCACCTGCGCGCCCATCCCGGCATCGCATTCGATCGTCACGCGCTCGCCCAGGCTGCGCAGCTCGGGCAGGGCCCGCTCCCAATCGAGCACGCAAAGCGCGCGCCCCCTCGCGCGCAGCCAGGCCAGCGGATCGCTCACCAGCTGCAAGGCAAAGCACCGATCGGCCAGCGCCGCACGGTGCGCGGCCTCGATCCTTTCGCCCCCCAGCGCCCAGCCATGCCCGGTCCGCAAGGCGATCTGATCGGGCTGGGCGGGCGCAAAGGCGCAGATATCGATCAGCGCCCCGCGCTCGAAAACGCCAAGCAGCAGCCGCGCATCGGGCCCGCCCGGCTCCCAATATCGCCCGCGCGATTGCAGCAGCACGCGCGCCTGCCCGATATTGAGCCCAGCGCCGAGCCCGACGAGAAACCGCCGATCGATCCCCAGCGCGATCAGCCGCGCCGCCGCCGACCAGCGGATCGGGCAATCCAGCATCTCGGCAAACAGATCGACCCGCTCGCCCGAGCGCGGCCGCTCAAACAGCGTGCCCAGCACACTGTCCTGAGGCGCGCCAAACACCGCGCGCTCCACCGCCGCAACCGGCCCCTTGCGCCGCGCGCGCATCAGATCACCTGCTCGCTCAGCGGCAGTGCCAGCGTCTGCCGGGTGCGGCCATATCGCTCGCGCTCGGCGGCGAGCAGCGCGGCCTGGCGCCGGGCGCGCTCGGCGCGCACCGCATCGACGCGGCGCGCGATCTCATCAAGGCTCATGCGAGGCCCGCTCTCCTCGCTTGAAAACATCTGGTGCGGGCGAAGCACGGCAGTATCCTCGATCGGGATCGTCTCAAGCAGCCGCGCGCAGGCCGGCTCATCGCGGCCGGGCCGGCTGAAAGTGTGAACCTGGCGGCGATGCAGCGCGCGATTCGGCGCGAGCGCCACCTGCGCCACGATGGCCGCAAAGTCAGGATCGAGCCGCTCGATCTCGCGCGCGACACGCAAAGCATGAAGAACCGTCGAATGGCATTGCCGCGCGAGCAGCACCGCGATCTTGACCGAGCCAAGCCGGGGCCAGCGTCGCTCATAAACCAGCGCGCAGGCCTGCCGCGTCCGGCAGACGCGCTGCTTGCGCGAGCGCCCGAGCAGCTGGGCCTCGGTGATGCCAAACCGATCGGCCACCGCGCGCCGCACCGCGATCTGCGCCGAAGACGGGCGCCATTGGCTCGCGAGGAGATAATCAACCGAACTTGTCATGCTCAATGCCTCAGAAATTCAACGGGGCGATCCATCGACCAGCAAAGCGCGCACGTCGCGCAGCAATCGGTCTGATCAGTCTGCGCCGGGCAGACGACATGCTTGCTTTGCGCCAGGCTATCGATCACCAGCGCGCCCCGACCGCCGAGCGCGCGCCCCGAAAACCGCACGCGGCAACGTTCGGGAAAGGCATCATTGAGCGCATCGATCGCCCGCCCGATCGCGCTCGCCGGATCGTGCGCAGTGTAGGAAAACATGCGCAAAGCCGGATTCTCGGCAAAGGCAAGCCGCCACATTGCGACATAAGCAAGCGCCAGATCGGGATCGTCGGGCGAGCCAAAATCGCCCAGGATATGCGCCCGGATCACAAATCCGCCCGGATGCGCGCGCTGCTTGGCCTCGATCTCGAGCGCCAGCGCCACGATCAGATCCTCATCGAGCCGATGCCGGCGCGACCAGTGCATATTGTTGCCATAACAGGCGAGCCATTGCGCGCAGGAGCGCGGGCAGCTCGCCCGCTCCTCGAGCGTGAGCGTGAAAATCGGCATCCCCGCCCAGGCGCCCTTGACGACGCGCTTGCCCACCTTTCTCGAATTGAACCCATCGATCAGCAGGCGCGGGCTTTGATCGGCGCTGACAACACTGCCGGGAAAAAGCGTGCGCGCCTCGGCCGCCGCCGCGTGCCCGGGATTCAAGATCACGCCCCGGCGCTGCGTCTTGCGATCATGCACCAGCTTCGGAATGCGATGATGCGGCCCGCCCGATGGGATCGAGCGCCGCGCATAAACGCGCCCGCTCATGCCGCCTCGTCCTGCGCAAAGGTGTTCGCGCTATCGAGCAACGCCTCGGCGAGCGCCTCCCGCTTTGACAAGGCCGGATTGTTGCGCTTGTAAAGCTCGGCCTCGAGCAGCCAGTCCGAAGGATCGTCAACGAAGCCGAGCACCTCGATCAGCGCATCGGGATCGCCCACCCGGCCCGCGCCATAGCAATCAATCAGCGCGCGCAGGATCGTCGCGGCCTGGCGGATCGGGCTGTCTGGAAACGCCTCGCGCAGCGCGACCAGCGCATTGCGCACCGCCGCCTCGCCGCTCAGCTTGACTTGCCGCGCGAGCATCGGCGCGCAGGCGAGATCGCCCGCCTTGTAATGCGCGGTGTTACCATGACGCGCGAGCCGCCAGCCCGTCTCGCGCATCATCGCATCGATCGCCTTCGCGGTCGGGTCGCCCTGAGCCAGCATGCCGGCAAAAATCTCGGTCTGCGTCAGGCGCTGGCGCCGGGTGTTGAGACTGACAAACGCCTCCGCCTCCGCCTCGATCGAGCGCGCGGGCAAGACGACGCAGGGCAGATGCGCGATATCGCCGCGCTGGCGCGCCCCCTCAAGCCGGTGCTGCCCATCGAGCACGAACAGGGCATTGTCGGCCCGCCGTGTCACGACGAGCGGCTGACACAAGGCCCAATCCCAGCACTTGACCATCCCGCTCACGATCCGGCGCGATTTATCGCCTTCCATCATCCGCTGATAAACCGGATCGATCGCCAGCTGATCGAGCGCCAGCCATTCAAGGCTCGGCGGCTGCCCGGTGATCGGCCCCTTTAATTTCGCATCGATCGGTTTCATGCCGTCTCTCCCCTTGGCAGCGCATCGCCGCTGCCCTCGAATTCCCCCTCGGCCAGCGTGCGATGATTGCGGAACGGATAGGGCCGCGCCGCCGCGCGGGCGGGGCCCTGCATCGCGCGCGCCAGATCGTGTGGAACCGGCTTCATGCCGCGCCTCCCGGCATCGCGTCGTGGAGCGCGCCCTCGAGCTGGCGGCCGGCGCGCCTCTTGCCAACAAGCTCCATCGCGAACAGATCGGGCTTGAGGTAGGCGAGATCACGCCCACCCCTAGCCCTATGCGCCGCAAAGTCTCGACAGTCGTCGGGAGCCGGCGCCCACTCGCCCCATTGCTTGAAGAAGAACGGTACGCCGGCGGCGGCGCACTGGTCGCGCAGCGAGCGGGCCCAGTCGGGGTGCATCGGGCGCGCGCCGGGTCCGCTCTCGCCGCCGACCACCACCCAGTCGAGACCGAAGATCGGCGCTTCGTGCAGATACGTGCCGCCGTTCTCGCTCGTGGCATAAACACGGCCCAGATCCACCGGCCCGAGCAGCGGCTCGGCGCTGACCCAGCGCACGGCGGCGGGCGTGGCGAGCAGGTCGGGGATGCGCTCGTCGGCGCGCGCCTGATCCTCGACCGAGACGCCGAGCCAGACGTTAGGGAGTGCCCCACCCTTCGTTTCGAGCAATCCCCCCATGCCGGGGCGATGCGACGGATCAAGAGCTTTCTTCGCCTCCATCACGCACCAGCCCCAAGCCATACCGTTGAAATATTTCCGCATCCGGCCTGCGCGCTTCGTGAGCACCTGAAAGGTGTGTTGCGGCGCGAGCGCCATCACCGCGAAGACGCGGTCGATCCAGTCGTCGGGCACGCTCTCGTGAAACAGATCGCCATGCGCGCACACGAAGATCATGCGCGGCCGCTGCCAGCGCAGGGGCTGGTCGAGCCATTGCTCGTTGAGGCGCACCTCGCCGGTCCACACCGGCCCGGCCTTGCCCGGCTGCGTCAGCCCGGC
>JGI12048J13642_10649839_pt1 | contig 26720 bp, 25 predicted proteins | sample ElkSlonscriptome_16_FD_13642 | JGI IMG/M metagenome (IMG submission 13642)
CGAACCGCCGACCTCTTGCATGCCATGCAAGCGCTCTCCCAGCTGAGCTATAGCCCCAACTCGTCGCGCCGAGACTCTACTGGAGGGGTTTGGGGGTGTCAAGGAAAGTGCTGGCCAGGCGTGCACAGTCGCTTTGTAACTCACTGTCCCCTATGTGAAAATGCAATCAAGCGCCGTGTGCGGTGGATGTCACCGTCGCTGTCGCTCAACGGGCAGGTGTTAACGGGTTGAATCTGCTGTACGTCAATATCGCGATGGGCATCGCGAGCTGCATCCTTGTCGGCTATGTCGCCGTGGTCGGGGCCGGTACGCTGTTGCGTATGCAGGCACTGGGCGTGGCGGCCGGTTCGCTGGTGTGGGCCGCCTGGTTTGCCCTGGCGCCGGACGAGCCCGCGGGTGCGGTGCGCAGCGGTGGCTTTCTGGCTGAACTAATTTTGCTGCTGGCCTGGTATGCACTGGTCGAGCGCATGCTGCGCGGGCCTTACCTGCAGTCCATGCCGGAGCTGGTGCGCCGGGCGGTACGCTGGGTGTGGCTGGTGGTGGTCGTGCTCGGCGTCGTGGTGGCTCTGGCCGAGCCGCAGCTGGTCGCGCTGGTGGATGTCAACGCGGTGCTTCAGGTCGGGCTGCTAATGCTTGGCCTGCTCGGGGCCGTGCTGGCGGCCCAGCTCTACGGGGAAGCCACGATCGAACCGCACGCCTCGCTGCGGGGGTTTTGTGTGGCCGCGGCACTGGTTATGGGTGCGCAGGCCTTCGTGCATGCGCTCGCGCTGCTGGTGCCAGAGGTGCCCGAGTGGTTGCTGCTGCTGAGAATCGCCGTGCAGGTCCTGGCGTTGGGCATACTGTCCTGGGCGCTGCAGTCCAATCCGCAGTGGTCGCTGGCCATATTTGTGTCGCCGCAGGCTCGCGTGTATGCACCGCGTCTGCTGGCCGCGCTGGCCGCATTGCTGCTCATCGTGCTGGTGGCGCCATTCTACCTGTCGATGAGCAGTTCCGCGGCGGTTGTCACCGCGCCGCTGTACGTAGCCGTTGTGGGGTTCTGCCTGACGCTGGTGTTGTTTTCCGAACGGCTGCGGGCGCAGCTGAGGGTGTTTGTCAGCAAGCATTTTTTACCGTTCCGCTACGATTATCGCGAAGAGTGGCTGCGGCTGATCGATACGCTGGCGTCGCCGGGTCAGGAGCAGCCGCTGCCCATACGGGCGATCAAAAGCCTGGCGCAGATCGTCGGGAGCCCGGGCGGGTTGCTGTGGCTTCGTGAGGGTCCTGCCGCGCCTTTTGGTTGCATCGAGGGCTGGAACACGCAGATGGTCAGTGATGCGACTATCCCTGCCAATGACCCGGTTATCCAGTTTATGCAGCAGCGACAGTGGATCCTCGACACGGCCGAGCTGCAGCGGCAGCCTGAGCTGTATCCCGGCATCGGTCGCCCCGACTGGCTGGCAGATTTGCCGGACGCGCTGCTGGTCGTGCCCTTGTTCAGCAACGAAACCATCATCGGGTTCGTCGTGCTGATCCAGTCGAGCTCGGCGTTTCGTCTGACCTTTGAGGAGATCGACCTGCTGCGCACATCCGGTCGGCAGGTGGCTGCGCATCTTGCGCAGTACAGCGCTGATCGGCAGCTCGCAGAGGCCAAGCAGTTCGAAGCCTTTAATCGGCTGACCGCGTTCGTCATGCACGACCTCAAAAATCTCATTGCCCAGCAGTCGCTGATGGTAAAGAACGCGGCAAAACACAAGACTAACCCGGCGTTCGTCGAGGACGCCATGGCGACGATCGAAAACTCGGTCGCGCGCATGAACAAGCTGCTGCAGCAGCTGCAGAGCGGTGATGCGGCCGGTCCACGGCGAGTGGTCAGTCTGGCCAGCTGTGTCAACAGTGCGCTGCGCAAGTGCGAAGGGCGCCGCCCGGTGCCCGCGTTCGTAGAACCCGTCGCACCCGTCAACGTGTATGTTGAGGCTGAGCGGCTGGCCAGCGTGCTGGCTCACCTGATCCGCAACGCGCAGGATGCGACTCCGGCCGAGGGTCGCGTCGACCTCGAGCTGATGCCCGGCGCAGACCGTGCGAGCCTGACCATTCGCGATAACGGTTGCGGCATGGACGAGGCATTTATCCGCACTCGATTGTTCCGCCCGTTTGACAGCACCAAGGGCAGCCAGGGTATGGGCATTGGCGTGTATCAGGCGCGCTCTTTTGTGCTGTCAAACGGCGGCACCCTGAGTGTCGAGTCGGCGGTGGGCGAGGGCACAACGGTGCACATCGAGCTGCCGGTGGCCGCGGACGAGCTGGAGGCGGGCGGCGACGGTGGGCAGCACGCGACGGGCGTCGGCTAGTGGCGCTGCAGCCCGGTATCGGTTAGTAAACTGGAGAACGCGTTGAGCGACAGCAAGCGCAAACTGTTGATAGTAGAAGATGACCCGGGGCTGCAGAGCCAGCTGCGCTGGTGTTTTGAAGATTACGAGGTGCTGGTCGCCGAGGACCGCGCGGCGGCACTGGCTCAGTTGCGGCGGCATGAGCCCGCCGTGGTGCTGCAGGATCTGGGTTTGCCGCCCGACTCCGAGGGGGTCAGCGAGGGCCTGGCGACGCTGGAGGAGACGCTCGCGCTGGCCGCGGATACGAAAGTGATTGTGGTCACGGGTCACGGTGACCAGGAAAACGCGCTGCGTGCCGTGAGTCTCGGGGCTCACGACTTTTACCAGAAACCGGTTGAGACCGAGACCCTGCAGTTGATTGTCGATCGCGCCTACCAGATGTACAGCCTCGAGCAGGAAAACCGCCGGCTGTTGCGCATGGAAAGCAAGTCGCCGCTGGATGGTATTGTTGCGGCCAGCCCGAAGATGCTCGAAGTCTGTCGCATGGTGGAAAAAGTCGGGCCAACCAACGCTACCACGCTGCTGCTGGGCGAGAGCGGCACCGGGAAGGAACTGCTGGCCCGCGCGTTGCACTCGCTGAGTGAGCGCGCAGACAAGCCCTTTATCGCGATCAACTGCGCAGCCATCCCGGAGAATTTGCTCGAGAGCGAGCTGTTCGGGCACGAGAAGGGGGCGTTTACCGGGGCCGTTAAACAGACGCGCGGGCGGGTCGAGCTGGCCGATAGCGGCACGCTGTTTCTCGATGAGATTGGCGACATGCCGCTGGCGCTGCAGGCCAAGCTGCTGCGCTTTCTGCAGGAGCGAGTGGTCGAGCGGGTGGGCGGCCGCGAGGAAATCAGTGTCGACGTGCGCGTCGTGTGCGCGACCAACCAGAACCTGCCGACCGCCATCGCCGAAGGTCGGTTTCGCGACGACCTGTACTACCGTATCAGCGAAATCACCATCGAGATTCCACCGCTCAGAGAGCGAAAGGGGGGGCGACTCATCCTGGCGCGCACGCTGCTTGAAAAATTCGCGGCCAAGCAGAACCGGATGTTCAAAGGGTTCGCAACCGATGCCCAGCACGCCATACAGAGCTATGAATGGCCTGGCAACGTGCGCGAAATGGAAAACCGGATCAAGGGCGCGATCATTATGGCTGACGGCAAGCAGATCACCGCGGCCGATATGTCGCTTGAATCGGTCGAAAGTCGCCCGCCTTCACTCAATCTGCGCGAGGTCCGTGCGGCGGCAGAGAGCGAAGCCATCCGCCGCGCTCTGGTGCATTCGATGGGCAATATCTCGCAGGCAGCCAAAGAGCTGGGTATTACCCGGCCGACGCTCTATGACATGGTTGAAAAGTACGGTATCGACACCGACGCGCTGAGCTAGCGGCCGATCAGCACTGCGAGATTCAGGTCAGGTAGCGGGGTGTTGCTGCAGGTGGCGTTCCCAGGCCAGCGAAGTCTCCACGATAAAGTCCAGGTCGTCGTGTTCCGGCTGCCAGCCCAGGACGTCCCGAATGCGGCTGGCTTCTGCCACCAGCCGATCCGGGTCGCCCGCGCGGCGGGGGCCTTCTTCAATAGTCAGCGGCGCGCCGTGGGCTCGAGTGACCGCCGCCAGCACCTCACGCACGCTGTAGCCATGGCCGTAGCCGCAGTTCAGTGTTGTCGAGGCGCCGCCGCGACGCAGATATGCCAGCGCGTCCAGGTGCGCGCGCGCCAGATCGTCGACGTGGATGTAATCGCGCAGCCCGGTCCCGTCCGGCGTCGGGTAGTCGGTGCCGAAGATATAGACTTTGTCGCGTTTGCCCACGGCGGCTTCGCAGGCTACCTTGGTCAATAATGTAGCCTTGGCCGTCGACTGGCCGATGCGTCCGCCCGGGTCGGACCCGGCCACGTTGAAATACCGCAGCACCACATGCCGCAGTGCTTTCACGGCGCTCAGGTCGCGCAGCATCCACTCGGTCATGAGTTTGGAAGTGCCATATGGATTGATAGGTCGTGTGGGTGAGTCTTCCCGAGCGATGCCGCCGTCGGGTATACCGTATACCGCTGCCGTCGAAGAGAAAATAAAGTGCTCGACGCCGGCAGCATCGCAGCAGTCCAGCAGGTTGCGGCTGCTGCACGTGTTGTTGGAGTAATATTTCAGCGGGTTCTCGACCGACTCCGGCACGATCGTGTGGGCAGCGAAATGCAGCACTGTGTCGACCGAGTGCTGCTCCAGCAGGCCTGCGACCACCGCGCGGTCGCCGGTATCGCCGACCACCAGTTCGGCGCCCAGCACCGCGGAGCGAAAGCCGGTCGACAGGTTATCCAGCACCACGACCGACTCCCCTGCGGAAACTAGCTGGCGCACGACGTGACTGCCGATATAGCCTGCGCCGCCGGTGACGAGAATAGTTTTAGAGCTCATGATTAATCGCTAGACTTTGTTCTAATTGCTTTTGGCTGGCCGCGACAGAGGCGACGAAAGGTTGGCTGATTATTCCCCATCTGCGCTGACGGTTCCATGAGCTAGTTTGCAAAATATATTTTAAACATAGGTTTATGGGTATATTGTCAAGTCAAAGCTATCGCAGTGTCGCAACTTCGCAGTCAACGGAGCAGGCGTTCGTGCACGTCAGGCGCAAGCCGGAACAGCCCGCGCTGGTGGTCTGTGACCATGCCAGCTGCAGTATTCCTGCCGAGCTGCACGGACTCGGGGTCTCCACGGAACAGCGGCGCACCCACATTGGCTGGGATATCGGCGCGGCTGCGGTCGCCCGGCGAGTGGCGCGCAGCCTCGGGCTGCCGCTGATCGCCGCAAACCACAGCCGCCTGGTCATCGACTGTAATCGGCGGCTGGATGACCCGACGGTATTTCCGGCCATTAGCGACGGCATGACCGTGCCCGGCAACCAGGGGCTGCGGCGCAGCGAACGGGCACAGCGCGCCGCGACCTATTACTGGCCGTACCATCATGCGATCCGCGATGCGCTGCGTGACCTCGAATCCCGCGCGCCGGCGCCGGCGCTGCTGGCGATTCACAGCTTCACGCCGGCCATGCAGGGACAGCTTCGGCCCTGGCACATCGGCGTACTTTGGGACAAGGACAGCCGCATAGCAGAGCCGCTGCTGCGTGGGCTCCGCGCGCATGACGGCGTTCGGGTAGGTGACAACGAACCGTACTCGGGGCGGCATCCGGCTGACTTCACGCTGGACCATCATGCTGAGGCAGAGGGCCGCCCGCACGTGGGTATCGAGGTTCGCCAGGATCTGCTGGCGACCGAGGAGGGAATCGAACACTGGAGTGACCTGCTGGTCGCCGCGTTGCGTCCGGTACTGGAAAACCCGCGCCTGTACACGCTGCGTGGCGAGGCGGTTTGATGCCGGTACTGACGGGCAGGGGAGATAAGCCATGATTCTCGCGAATCCCAGCTTTACGCTGGGCATCGAAGAGGAATACCTGCTGGTCGATCTGGACACGCTCGACCTGGCGGTCGACCCGCCGGAGTCAATGCTGGCTGAGTGCCGCAAGCGCTGCAGCCGTCCCGACCAGGTGTCCCGCGAGCTGCTGCGCTCGCAAATAGAGGTGGGCACGCGGAAGTGTCAGTCGGTCCGCGAGGCCCGCGCCGATTTGCAGCAGCTGCGCAGCGTGGTGGTCAACGTCGCCGCCAGTCACGGTCTGGCGCCGATTGCGGCATCGACTCATCCCTTCGGCCACTGGGCGCAGCAGAAACGAACGGCGCTCCATCGCTACCGCGAGCTTACTCAGCAGATGGCTGCCACAGCCCGGCGCATGGTTGTCTGTGGCATGCACGTTCATGTCGGTATCGACGATGACGATCTGCGTATCGATCTGCTTTCTCAGATGGGTTATTTCCTGCCGCACCTGCTGGCGCTGAGCACTTCGTCGCCATTCTGGGAGGGGCAGGACACCGGGCTCAAGTCGTATCGGCTGACGGTGTTCGACGCCCTGCCGCGGACGGGGCTGCCCGAGCACTTTGACAGTTACAGTGAGTACCGCCGCCATGTCGAGGTGCTGATCTCCGCCGGTATCGTCGAGGACAGCTCGATGATCTGGTGGGACCTGCGTCCAAGCGACCGCTTTCCGACGCTGGAGACACGGATTTTCGACATGTGCACTCGGCTCGAGGACGCCGTCTGTCTGGCCGCGCTAAACGTGTGCATTCTGCGCCGTCTGTTTCGCCTGCGGGTCGACAATCAGCGCTGGCGGCGCTACAAGCGCATGCTGATTAACGAGAATCGCTGGCGGGCCATGCGTTACGGAATCGATGAAGGCCTGCTCGATCTTGCGAAGGGCGAGATCGTCGAGTTCGGGGCATTGCTTGATGAAATTCTGGGGTTGATTGCCGACGACGCGCAGGCGCTTGATTGCGTCGACGAGGTTCGACATGCGCGCAGCATCGTTGGTGACGGTACGAGCGCGCATCGGCAGGTGCGGGTGTACAACGAGGCTCGGCAAGCTGGTGCCGACACAAACGAGGCCGTGCGGGAGGTAGTACGGCACCTGATTGCCGAAACAGCGGCCGGGTTGACCGAGCCCCTGGCCTGAGCGTCAGGCAGACGCTTCGCGTCGGAACACCGTCAGCACGAATCGCCGCGTAACCGTTCGGGGCGTGTCCATGCCGGGCCATTTGTCCTCGGCAAACTCGGTGATTCGCGCGAGCACAGGTTCAAGCAGTTCGTCGGACAGAATCCAGCTTTCGGGGTTGGCGCGTCGGCTCACCGCGTCGATAAATTCTGCCGGAGTGGTCTCGATGGTCCACTCTGCAGCAATAATCTCGTCCGGCCCCACGTGCTCCGGCTTGAAGCCAAGGTGAACGATCGTCTCTGCTATGACTTTGCCGCCGGTGGGTGCCTTGAGCTGGGGACCGGCCTGATCGATTACTGCGCGCCGAAACGCATTTTGCATGCTGCCGGCCATTGACTTGGGATCAACCCAATCACGTCCCAGGATCACGGCGCTGTCAGGCTTCATGACCGCGGCGGCATCTTCGAGAGCCTGAGCCCACTCGGGCACCAGGTGCAGCACGTGGACGGCTGTCAGTGCATCGAACTCAGGCTCCGTGAATGGCATGGAACAGATGTCCGCATGCACCAGCGACACCCGACCGCTCTGAACGGCCGCTTCTTGCCCCAGCTTGTCCAGCATTTCAGCTGAGACATCGACGCCGACTACGTGGCAGCCGGCCTCGGCGAGCGGGAGCGCGATGCGGCCGGTACCGACGCCAAGCTCCAGCACTCGCGAGCCGACCCCGGCTTGTGCAGCGATGGCAGCGCCGATTTGCTGCGCAACCTCAGCCGGGTGCGCGCGCTGTGCGTCGTACTGGTCGGAGACGCGTTTATCGAACGTGAAATCGAGGTTTTGTCGCGCGTTGCCGTCGCGGGTAGCTTTGCTCACGCGACCGAACCAGCCTCCATCGCACGTTCGAAATCGCTGCGCGTGAGACCGGATGCATGATACTCGCGGAAGCGACGCACGCTGATTTTGTGCAGCACCGCGACCGCCAGCAGCATGCCTGCTGCTTCCAACAGAAAGATGCCGGTGTAAGCGAACTTGGGCGCGAGCAGACCGCTTTCCACAAGGCCGGTGTGCAGAAAGCCGCTGCCGACCGACGAGAAGCCGGTGCCAAATGCCTGGGCAACGCCCCACAGGCCCATATACATGCCGGTAGCGCCTTCCACGGTCATGTCCATCATCATGGCCAGCGCGCCGACATTGAAGGCGCCTGTAAAAATACCCATTGCGAACAGTGTGGGTTTAATCAAGGCGCTCAGCTCGAACATGGCCGACAAAGCCAGTACGAACATGCCGACGGATATCCCGAGACAGCCTGCCAGTGCGATTTTCTTTTTACTGAGAGAAGTCTTTACGCTGACGATGCCCATCACGATCATCCCCAGCAGCACGCCGCCACCCCACATGGGCTGAAACTGGGTGGTTTCGGCGACTGAGAAATCGAACACCTCTGCGCCGAAGACCTCGAGAATATTGTCCTGCAGGAAAATGCCAAAAATAGCGATGAAAATAAACGCAAAAAATCCGCGGGTCTGAGGGTTTTCCTGCAGCAGCCGCAGGGCTGCGCTCAGCGGGTTACCTTCCTTTGCGACCGCCAGTGCACGAACCCGGGTCTCTTCGGCCTCCTCGGACGTCAGGCGTTTCTCGACTCCGGCCACGCCGATGATCAGCGAGCCGATCACGATGAACGGCGTCAGGTTGTACAGTGTTTGCATGGCCTCGGGCGTGTATTCCGGGCGTACCGCGTTCATGACCACCGCGGCCAGTATCGTGCTGAGTATGGTGACGATCCAGACCACCGAGATCACGCCGCCGCGGGTTTCTTCATCGGTGATTTCAGCGATCATGGAGTGATAGCAGTCGCCCAGAAACGCCATGGCCACCCCGAACACCGCGAACAGCACGAAACCGATCAGTGTCCAGATAATGGAGCCTGTGCCCATCGCCTCGGCGACGGTCGGCAGCGCGACGAAGACTGCACTGGCTGCGACGGCGCCCATAAACATGTAAGGCGTGCGGCGATAACCAGCGATGGGCTTGACGTCTGCAAGCCGGCCAACAATGACCTGGAAGGGCGACAGAAAATAGTGCATCGCGAGCATCGAGGTGACTACTACCGCCGTGACGCCCATTTCGACGATGGCGATCCGGTTGAAATCGATGGTCAGCAACGCAAACATCCAGCCGACGCCGATTTTCGGTGTGGCCAGACGCAAGGTTCTCAAAAAGGCTGCAGCGGCTCCCAGCATACTTCGCGATCCTCGTTCCCCCGACTCTTTGCGAGAGTCATACCTCTATCCTAACCCAATTCGGGCCTCGCGAAACCACGAGGACGCGCAGCGGGCCTTGCAGTTTATTTAGTGCGTGGGCGCCAGTCCCAGCAGGTGCGCCATGTCTTTCAGGAAAATCCGCACATGGGCCAGCGGCCTGGCCCGTACCAGCTTTTTGTGCATGTAAGCCTGCCAGGTCAGGTACTGAACGTCGGGGTCGCGGCAGATGTTGACGAAGCGCTCGCGACGCTTGTCCGACGAGTACCAGAAGGTTTGCATAATACCGAGTACCCAGAACACCTTGCCGTGCGCACGCATGAACCGGCGGCGAGCTTTCCGGAGGGCGCGCGGCTTGCCCGTGGCGAGAAATTCACGAGCCGCATCGGCCGCGCACCGCCCGGTAGCCATGGCGTAGTAGATGCCCTCGCCGGATGCCGGTGCGACTGCCCCCGCCGCATCGCCGGCCAGGATCAGGTCGATGCCGTTGTCCCAGCGGGGCAGAGGTTTCAGCGGGATCGGCGCGCCTTCGCTGCGGATCAGTTCGGCGTCGCTCAGTCCGGCGGTCTCCCGCACGCTGGTCACCGCTTTGCGCAGCGAGAAGCCGCGTTCGGCCGAGCCCACCCCGACGCTGGTCGCCGGCCCGTGAGGAAAGACCCACGCGTAGAAATCCGGCGACACCTTGCCCTGATAATAGATAGAACAGCGTGTGCCGTCGAAGTCCGCAGCCCCTTCGGCTGCAGCCGTATCGGCTTTCGGTGAGGCGACGATCTCATGATAGGCCAGCACATGGCGGCCCAGGTCACCACCCGGCACTTCGCTTTTTGCGATTGCCGAATTGGCGCCGTTCGCAGCGACTATGCAGCGTGCCTTGACCCGATTTTCGCGGCCCTCAGGCCCGGAGTTGAAGCAGACCACGGCGGTTCCTTCCGCGTCACGGTCCAGCCCCGTGAACTTGCCGGTAACCCGCTCGGCACCGCTCTGCGCAGCCCGTTGCCTGAGCCACTCGTCGTAGTGCTCGCGATCGACCATGCCGACGTAGCCACCCTCGATCGGCATGTCGACCTCCTGGCTGCTCGGCGAGATCATGCGAGCCGAGTGAGCCCGAGCCACAATCAGGCTGTCGGGGATGTCGAATTCTTCGATGAGCTTGGGAGGCACTGCTCCGCCGCAGGGCTTGATGCGGCCGGCACGATCCAGCAGCATCACGTTGACCCCGGCCTGTGCCAGATCGTTGGCCGCCGTGGCCCCGGCGGGGCCACCCCCAATTACGACGACGTCATAGGTATCGATGTTAAAGACCTCAATAATGTCGATGACAGCTCAGGCAACCTTTTTACCGAGTCTAAGACCAATGCACAAGACCAGCGCCGCTCGGGCGCCTAAATCACGCTCTCCGGCCGCACCGCGAACGCACTAACCAGCATCCCGATCACGTACAGCAATATGCCTGTGCCGTTGAACCAGGGGGCGCGTTTGACGGGGTCTGCCAGCAGCCGGGGCATCAGCGCCAGCTGGCCGACGATCAGCAACGCGATCGTGCCACCGTGGTAGGGGTGGCCCCAGCGATACAGCAGCACGGAGACGACAACCTGCGCCACGATCATGGTGGCGCATAATGCGAGCGCCGCGCGTCGCTCACCCAGCTGTACCGGGAGCGAGCGGATGCCCATCTGCCTGTCGCCCTCCACCGCTTTAAAGTCGTTCAGCGTCATAATGCCGTGCGCGCCGAGACTGTACAGCAGTGCCAGCCACAGCACTTCGTCGGGGGGCAGCACGGCGGTTAGCATCGCCACCCCGGTAAACCACGGCAGGCCTTCATAACAGATCGCGCAGGCGAGATTGCCCAGCCAGCCGTTGTTCTTCAACCGGATGGGCGGGATGCTGTAGAGCCAGGCCAGAACCAGGCCGACGGCCGCGGCTGCCAGCACCAGCCAGCCGAGCAGGGCTGCAACCAGCAACGACAGGAGCGTCCACAAACAGGCGACATAAAAGCCTGAACGACCCGGCATTCGGCCGGAGGGGATGGGGCGATCAGGTTCGTTAATGGCGTCGACGTGGCGGTCGAACCAGTCGTTCACGGCCTGACTGGTGCCGCACACCAGTGGGCCCGCCAGCAGTATTCCGCCGATGACGATCAGCCAGTTTTCGGCTACCGGCATTCCCGACGAGACGACGCCGCAGCCCAGCGCCCACATGGGTGCAAACCACGTTACCGGCTTCAGCAATTCCAGCGTGGTCGAGAACGTGATACGTTGCATCGCGCAACGATAGACACGGACCTCCGGGGTGTCAACGAGCCGAGCCGCTGAGCGCGTCGCCGTTTCGCAGCCACGGTGAGGCCACTGAAGAAGTCTGGTCTGGCGCGATGCGCGCGGCCTGTTCAAGAATGTCACAGTGAAAAACAAGCGCAAAACTTTTGCCTCACTCTGGTCGGAAATCGGGCCCGAGTGGCTACCGTTCGCCGATGCAGCCACGCCGGAGTTGCCGCTGCTCAGGCTGCTGCGTCTGTCTTTGTTTCAGGCCACCGTGGGCATGGCGGTGGTGCTGCTGAACGGCACGCTGAACCGGGTGATGATTGTCGAGCTGAACGTGCCGGCGTGGCTCGTTTCGCTGATGATTTCCTTGCCGCTCGTCTTTGCACCGCTGCGAGTGCTGATCGGTCACCGTTCTGACCATCACCGTTCGTTTCTGGGCTGGCGCCGGGTGCCTTACATCTGGATGGGCACGCTGCTGCAGTTCGGTGGTCTTGCCATCATGCCCTTTTCCCTGTTTATCCTGTCGGGCGACACCACTGGTCCGGTCTGGATCGGTACCGCGGGCGCCGCACTGGCTTTCCTGCTGGTGGGCGCCGGCCTGCATACGGCGCAGACATCGGGGCTGGCGCTGGCCATGGACCTGGCGCCGGCGAGCTCACGGCCGCGGGTCGTTGCGCTGATGTACGTCACTCTTTTGCTTGGCATGGTGATCAGCGCGCTGGTGTTTGGCCTGATGCTGAGGGATTTCAGTCAGTTCCGGCTGATACAGGTGCTGCAGGGCGCCGCCCTCGTTACGTTTTTTGTTAACGTCGTTGCGCTCTGGAAACAGGAGCCGCAGGATTTCGAGCTGACGGCTCCGGCACGGGCTCGTCCCGACTTTGGCTCATCATGGCGGCGCTATGCCGCAGCGGGACCGACGCGGCGGCTGTTGGTGTCGGTTGCGCTGGGAACTGCGGCCTTCGGTATGCAGGACGTGCTGCTGGAGCCCTACGGTGGTGAGGTGCTGGGCTTGTCGGTCAGCGCAACCACGGTACTGACGGCTTTGCTGGCGGGGGGCACACTGATCGCGTTTCTGCTGGCATCCAGACTGCTCACTGCCGGTCACGACCCCGCACGGCTGGCGGCCTGGGGTTGTGTTTGTGGTGTGCTGGCATTCCTGATGATCGTGCTCGCACCTTTGTTCGACTCACCCAACCTGTTTCGGGTCGGCAGCGCACTGGTGGGCTTCGGGACCGGCTGGTTTGCAGTCGGGACGTTGACCGCAGCGATGGACATGGCCGAGCAGGAGTCCTCGGGTTTGGCGCTGGGCGCCTGGGGTGCGGTGCAGGCGACGGCCGCAGGTGTCGCCATCGCTGCGGGCGGAGCACTGCGCGACCTCGTGACCCGGTGGGTAGAGAGCGGCGTGCTGGGTCCGGGCCTGAGCGGCCCGCTGCCGGGATATAGTGTAGTCTATCAACTGGAGATTCTGCTGTTATTCTTCACTCTGGCAGCGATAGGTCCGCTGGCCAGGCCACGGCGCCTTCCCGGTTCGGCCGATGGCCGGCTGACGCAGGACGGTGCCGCAAAGGGGCGGCTGGGGTTGAGTGAATTGCCGGGCTGAATGAGCGTACGGAGGTGCGTCATTATGGAAGTTGGAGCGTTTACACAATACATCGACATTGCACAGTTGGTGTTGTATCTCTTTTGGGGGTTTTTCTTTGGCCTCATTATTTATTTACGCAAGGAAGACAAGCGGGAAGGCTATCCGCTTGATTCGGAGCGTGCGCAGGATGTGAAGGTGCAAGGCTTTCCGGCCATGCCTGAGCCCAAGCGCTTTGATCTGCCCGACGGCCGTACCGTATACGCGCCGGATCCGCAGCAGCCGCAGCCGGTGCCCAACGCTCAGCCCAGCGGGCCGTGGCTCGGCGCGCCGCTTGAACCGGTCGGTGATCCGATGCTGGCCGGAATCGGTCCTGGTTCTTACGCCCGGCGCCCTGACCATCCGGAAGTGGACGGCGAGGGCCGGCCGAAGATTCAGCCGCTGCGGATTGCGACGGCGTACAGTCTTGATGGTGGCGATCCAGATCCCCGCGGTATGCCGGTCAAGGGTGCTGACGGCGCCATTGCCGGCACGGTGTTCGATGTCTGGATCGACATCGAGGAGCCACAGATCCGCTACCTTGAGATGGAGCTCGCTGGGAGTGCTGAGCGCGTAATGCTGCCGTTCACGATGGCGGTCGTTCGCAACCGTCAGGGCGATGTCTGGGTATCGTCTATCCTGGCCTCGCAATTTGTGAATGTGCCGCGGCTGGCCAACCCCGAGCTCATCACGCTCAACGAGGAGGAGCGCGTAGTTGCCTATTACGGTGGCGGCACGATGTACGCCAACGCCCGGCGTCAACAAGCTCTGGTGTAGGCGGTCCTGCGCTCGTAACCTATGCCGATCGAACCTCTCCACGAAGTCGAGCCAATGCGCGGCCTGCCGGAGTTGCTGCCGGACGACGAAGACATCCTCTGGCAAGGCAGGCCAGCCTGGTGGTCGCTTGCCCGGCGTGCCTTTCATGTCGGTTTGGTGGCCGCTTATTTCGCTGGTTTGCTGCTCTATCAGTTTGTCGCTGAACCCGCGGCGGAGGTTGCCGGTTGGACAGGCTTCGTGGCCCCGGTAGTACTGGGCGTCGCCGCGGTGGGCATGCTGTCGCTGCTGGCTTGGCTGATTACCGTCACAACCGTTTTCACCATTACGAATCGCCGGGTCGTCATGCAGTTCGGCGTGGCCCTGCCGCTGAATTTGAACCTGCCGTTTACGCAAATTTCCTCGGTGGCGCACAAATCTTTCGGGGACGGCACAGGTGATCTGGCGCTTGGTCTCGAAGGCGATGACCGGGTGGCCTACGCGCTGCTCTGGCCCTACGCGCGCCCGTGGCGCGTTCGCAAACCGCAGCCGATGCTGCGCAGTATCCCGCAGTCCTCTCGCGTTGCCGAGGTGCTGGCAGAGGCGCTGGCGCAGGCTGAGCCGGCTGAGCAGGCACCCCGGGATGACTCGCGGGGGCTCAACCCGGCCGCTGTCTCGGGCTAGCATTCACAGCCCGCCGTCATGACGAATCCTCAGGCTCCGGAGAGAATACCCCCTGGCATCTTGCTGAGCGCCGGCGCGCTGCTGCTGTTTGCGTTGCTCGCCGCTTCGCTGTCGCGCACCACGGACCTCGGCGCAAGCCGGGTACCGCAGCCTGACATTGCGGGGCGGGTGCAGGTACGGTTTACCGACGGTATTGATGGTTCGGTGGTCGTGCTGCGCGCGCACACCGACGCTGTCGTCACGCGGCTGCAACCCGGCACCAACGGTTTTGTGCGCGGGGTGATGCGCGGCCTTGCCCGTGAGCGGCGGCAGAACGAGGTGGGCCAGCAGGCGGCGTTCGAGATCGCGCAAACCGTCGACGGCAAGCTATTGTTGTTTGATCCGTCAACCGGTCGGCGTATTGATCTGCAGGCCTTCGGCCCCGTCAATATGGAGGCATTTGCGGACATCTACAGCGCTGCCAGCGAGGGTGCGGAGGGCAAGTTGCCGTGAGCATACTTGTGCTGGCGGTCGGTTTTGTGCTGTTTCTCTGGTGGTTCAGCACCGGCATCGTTCTGTACATTGATGGCTTGCCGACGCGGACTTATCGATGGACGTTGCCGGCGGCCGGCGGGCTGCTCGTCGCCGCGCTGCTTGGCGCGGCCGCCACAGCCGGGCGGACCGATCTGGCCGCAGCCTATTGTGGCTTCAGTTGCGGGCTTGTCATCTGGGGAGCGCTGGAGGCCAGCTACTTCACCGGATTTCTGACCGGGCCGGTGCGCACCCCCTGTCCGCCGGACTGCCGCGGCATGGCCCGCTTTCTGCGGGCGATTCTGACCAGCCTTTATCATGAACTTCTCGTCGTCGGTGTGGGGCTGGGGCTGGTTTATGCAACGGCTGGGTTGCCCAACCGCACGGTCGCGTGGACGTTCGTGGTGTTGTGGCTGATGCGCTGGAGTACCAAGCTGAATATCTTCCTCGGGGTGCGCAACCTGAACGCCGACTGGCTGCCTGAGCACTTGCAGTACCTCGTCAGCTACATGCGGCAGCGTGCGCTGAACCCGCTGTTCCCGGTCTCGGTTTCGGTTGCGCTGGTGGCCGCCGGTTACCTGCTGGCAGCGGTGGTGCTGGCCGAGACAAGTTTCGAATACGTTTCGCGGGTGCTGGTGTTAACCCTGCTGTTACTGGGTGTGCTGGAGCACTGGTTGCTCGTGCTGCCGTTTCGTTCTGCCACGTTGTGGGGCTGGGGCATGCACAAGCCCGACAGGGCTGCTTCGATTGCCAAGGAGCAGCCCTGAGTGGCGCGTCCTGAGCCGGGCCGCAGACCCGTTATCGATGCGCTGAGCTGGGAGCGCGATGGTCACGACTGGCCCAATCGGGAACACAGTCGCTTTGTCGACGCCGGCGGACTGTCCTGGCATGTGCAGCAAGCCGGCAACGGGCCCGTGATACTGCTGCTGCATGGCGCCGGAGCGGCCACGCACTCATGGCGAGGACTGGCACCACTGCTGGCCCAGCGCTACATGGTCGTCGCGGTAGACCTGCCCGGGCATGGGTTCAGCAGCCGCGGGCCGGCGCGCAACCTGACGCTGCCCGGTGTGGCGCAGGGTCTGCAGCACTTGATGCAGGCACTGGAGCTGGACCCGCAGGTGATTGTCGGCCATTCGGCCGGCGCGGCGCTAGCCTGTCATCTGCGCTTGTCCGGCCTGCTGGCACCGCGCTGCCTGGTCAGTCTCAACGGAGCGCACTTGCCGCTGCGCGGACTCGCGGGGTGGATTTACGGCCCGATCGCCGGGCTGATCGCAGACAATCGTTTGCTGCCGCAGATGTTTGCGCGGCGTGCCAGCCGACGGCGCGTGGTTGCCGATGTGCTGGCCCGCACCGGTTCGGTTGTCGATGCCGAAGGCTTCGAATTTTACTGGCGCCTGGCGCGCTCGCCACAGCATGTGTCCGCCGCGCTGGGCCTGATGGCCGGGTGGGACGTCAGGCCCCTGCAGCGGCAGCTGCCGGGACTGGACGTGCCGCTGCTGCTGCTCGTCGGTTCCGGCGATACGACCGTGCCGCCCCGCGATTCGGAGCAGGTTGCACGCCTGGTAAGCGGCGCCGAGCTGATTACCCAAGGCCCGCTGGGTCACCTGGCGCATGAAGAAGCGCCGGAACCGACCGCCCGACTCATCGTTGACTGGCTTGAGCGGCAGGCCGCTGAATACGGGTCAGCACTCTCTGCTACTGCTTAAGAGTCCGTTCGTCCTACTCGTCAGCTGTTTCCACGATGCGCCTGACACGGCGGATCAGCATCCAGACCGTCAGCGCAACCAGCGGAATGCTGGCCGTCGTCACGACGGCCGAGTCGATACCCTCTACATGCTTTGCCAGTGTTTCGGCCGCATACTTGATGAGGCTGACCACGTAGTAGGTGATTGCGGCAACCGATAAGCCCTCGACGGTTTGCTGCAGACGGATTTGCAGGGCGCTGCGCCGGTCCATCGAGCGCAACAGGGCCTGGTTGCCCCGCGCGCGGCGGATGTCGACCCGGGTCGACAGCAACTGGGTGGCCCGCGCCATGCGCTGGGACAGCGATTCCTGCCGTCGGGCGACGGCCTGGCAGGTATTCATCGCGGGTACCAGGCGGCGTTCGGTGAATTCGCGGAACGTTTGCAGGCCTTCAAGCCGGTGCTCGCGCAATTCGGCGATACGGCGCCGCACGACGTCGTGGTACGCGCCCGCCGCGCCGAAGCGGAAATTGTTCAGGGATTCCCGATTTTCCAGCTCGGCCTGCAGACGCATAAGCTCGCGCAGCAGCTGCGGCTCGTCCGGGTCTGCATCTCTGATCAGGCTGTTGGTTACCGCGGCGAGCGTGTTTTCTGACTGCAGCAAAAACGGCGCCAGTTCCCGCGCCACCGGCAGAGCGAGCAGTGCCATCACGCGGTAGGTGTCGATTTCGAGCAGCCGCTGGACGATCCGCCCGGCCTGCAGCGGCGTCATCGAACCGTTGTACAGCAGCACCCGGCTGAAGCCGTCGGCGCCGATGCGCCAGTCAGTGAACGCGGCGCCACTGCCGCCCGACACTTGTGCGCCGATCAGAATGTTGTTGTTGAAGTAATCGCGCGCCAGCTCGGTCTCTTTGCCTGAGACAAAGTTGCCCGCTACCAGTGCCAGGTGCACCGCGTTCATCGTACGTCCCGGCAGCTGCTCCAGCCACGCGTCATCGAGTCGGCTGATGGCCGGTGCCGCAAACGGTTCGGAGTCGCTCCCGGCTGCGACAATCATGTAGCGCGTAAACTCGGTGTGGCGTTCCCAGCGCAGCCGGAAGCTTCCCAGGTCGGCACTGAAATGATTGTCCTGCGGGTCGGGGCCGGTTTGCTGATGCCGGTCGGCCAGCTCGTTCAGCAGTGCGGTTTCGCGTGCCTGATCGGCGGCATCGATACGCAGCGCCAGGTAGGAAACGCGCGCCGGACATTCGATAGCGCCCGGCGGGCGGGCATGGACCTCGTCGTTCAGTTCACGTCGCTGCGGATCGTCGGGCGGCAGTTTCATCGGGGCGGCGCAGTACGCAGCGCACGCGGATTGCGGTACAGCACCAGATAGCGTATCCACGGCTGCGCCAGCCGCCGCAGCGACAAGGTTTCCTGCATGACGGTGGCGGCTTCGCCTTTGAGTTGAGTGCGCAGCAGGGAACGAGCATAAAACGGGCCGTCTTCCATGACGCGCAGCACCTCCGGTGCTGTGCCGGCATCGGCGCGCGTCATGCGCTGCAGACGCCACAGGGTGCGCGGCAAAGTTGCGCATTCAGGCGGAGTCTCGAGCTCTCGCAGTTCACCGTCCGGGGTGGCCGCCAGCGCCACCGACAGCGGCTCCTGATCGCGGCGCTCAAGGTCATAAAAGATCGCCGTTTCATCCTGCAAATGTGCGCGCGACCAGTTCCAGCTCCGAAAGCTTTTTTCCAGCGGACCCTGGCCGGCGTTGTGGTCGACGTAGGCGTCGCCCGACCAGCGGGTGGCGGGGTTATCGAACTCGACTTCGATCCGGGCTTTGGGCGCGATTGGCCACCAGCGATGCCAGCTGGTGGTATCGAGCAGCACGCTGCGCGATGTTAGCGCGGACGGAAACACGCGGAGTCGGCCTTTGAGGCGGCCCATGCGCGGCCAGCGCAGTTCGTCCAGCTCGATGTTCAGTGCGGTGCCGTCCCAGTGCAGGCTGCTGGGGCCGAGCACCAGGTCGTCAGCGGTGCGCTGCAGGGAGTCGCGGCCGCGCTCGGTAAACGCCCAGTGATACTTTCCGGCATGCCAGAAAGAGACGTTGATCGAGCAGTGGTTCAGCGGGTCGCCGCGCTGCAGCGCCCGAGCGATGCTGTAGTAGGTGGAAAATACGCTGCCGACAAAAGCGATTACGGTCAGGCCGGAGTTGCCGTCGTCGCTGACCGCATCAATGTACCACCAGGCGTAGCCGTCGCGGCTTACGGTTTGGTTAAACCGAAGTCCCGGAGCACGCTGTGCGCCGCTGCCCGGCCGGACAGCCCCGCCATCGGTACGCCCGGGCCCGGGTGGGTGCTCCCGCCCGCCAGGTACAGGCCGGGGATCGGTGTCTTTGAGCCGGGGCGCCGAAACGCCGACATCCAGCCATGTGACGCCCTCCCGTACAGTGCTCCCCCGGTGCCCGGAAACATCCGCTCGAAGTCGCTGGGGGTCGTCATGATGCTCTGCCCGGGCGTCGGCTGCAGCTCGAGTCCGCAGTGCCTTAGCTGCTCGAATGTCCTCATCACGCATGCTGCCGACTCTCCCTCGGTGTAGCTTTGAACGTCGCCCGTGGGCGCCGCATTCATGATCAGCAGCAGACGGTCTATGCCCGAACCGTTGTGCCGACCCGCGGAGTCCCGATCCTGCGCACACACGTAGACGGTGGGTGCGGCCGGAACCCCATGATGACCGAAAATATCATGAAATTCCTGCCGATAGTCATCCGCGAAGAAGACGTTATGACGAACCAGCGGCGCATCGAGTCGCGGCATGCACATCGACCAGGTGACTGCCGACATAGAGCGTTCCGGCAGCCGCACCGGGTTCGCAGACTGCTTTACGGTGTCACCAAGCAGGCCACTGCCCAAGGCTGATACGTCGCCATTGAACACCACCGCATCTGCGGTCAGTCGTTCCCCGCTCGCCAGTTCGACGGCCTTGACTCGTCGGTGGTCGGCGTGAATCTTTTGCACGCGCTCAGCAAAGCGAAAGCTGACGCCGTGGGCGGTACACTGCGCCTGCAGCATCTCGATCAGCCGGTACATGCCGCCCTCGATCAGCCAGACACCCTGCTGCTCGACCGCTGCCACCAGCATCAGGGTGGCGGGTGCCAGGAACGGCGATGCGCCGCAGTACCCTGCGTACCGGCCATACAGCTGCTGCAGGCGCGGGTCGGCAAAGTGCTGCCCCAGGGCCCGCCACATGCGGGTGTAAGGACGGATACCCGCCAGCTCGGGCAGACGCCGCAGGCCGAAGCGCGCCGTGAGACCAAGCATCCCGGTTTGCGGTGCACGCAGGTAATCGTTTTCCAGCGTCGAGTAGATGCGCTGGGCCTCGGTGCTGAACGCGCGAAATGCTCGGGCCTCGGCTGCGCCTGCAAAATCGCCGACTGCGTCGGCCGAGCGCTGCGCGTCGGCGTAGAGGTCCAGCGCGCTGCCGTCGCGCCAGACATGTCGCGCGATGGTCTCGGCCGGCGTCATGACGATATGCTCGTCAAGCGTCGTGCCGGTAGCCTCGAGCAGTTCGTCGAACACCCAGCGCATGGTCATGACGGTCGGCCCGGAGTCCACTGCGGCCCCGTTGACCTCGACCTCACGGAGCTTGCCGCCGGCCTTTTGGCCGCGCTCGACGAGCGTAACTCTCAGGCCCTGTGCTGACAGCGCCAGCGCGGCTGTCAGTCCGCCGACGCCAGCCCCGATAACGATCACGTGCTTAGTCATTGGGGTCATGCAAATTGACTCGCGCGCTTTTCACTTCTAGATTCATCGCCCAAGTTTAGAACAACGAGACCCGACTTTGATGACCCCTGGCAGCCTGCCGCAGCAGCGGTTGAACCCGTATCGACCTGCTTGACATGGTGTGGTCCGAATTTCGCAGCCGCTGGTTGCGGCAGCGCGACCGGCTGCTGATGAGTGCCGGGTTTCAGCGCTGGGCCGCGCGGTTTCCGTTGACGCGGTTCGTGGCCCGCCTGCGTGCGCGCCAGACCTTCGATTTGGTATCGGGCTTCGTTTACACCCAGGTTCTGCTGGCCTGTGTCCAGTGTCGTCTGTTCGACCACCTGGCCGCCGGTCCGGTGGCAACTGAGCGGCTGGCTGAGTTAACCGATCTGCCGCCGCAGGGGCTTCGCACGCTGCTGCGGGCCGGCTGCGCGCTGCGCCTGGTCGAACACCGCGGGGCCGGATGCTATGGATTAGGGGCGCTTGGAGCGCCGCTGCTGGCCAATCCGGGACTGCTCGCGCTGATCCGGCATAACGCATTGCTGTATGCGGATATGCGTGACCCACTGCAGCTCTTGCGCGAGGGCGGCGGGGACACCGAGCTGGGTCGCTACTGGGCTTATGCAACCGCGGCCGAGCCCGCGGCGCTGGAGACCGATACGGTCGCCCGTTACTCGGATTTGATGGCGCTGTCGCAAGCGGCGGTCGCCGCCGAGGTGATCGACAGCTATGACTTTTCTGAACACGCAGCGCTGCTCGATGTTGGCGGTGGCGACGGCGCCTTTTGCGCGGCGGTGGCGGGCCGCTGGCCGCGACTGACCTTCACGGTGGCCGATTTGCCCGCGGTTGCCGCGCGAGCGGATCAGCGATTCGCCGCGGCGGATTTTTTGGCGGTCGGTCGCGGTATCGGTGTTGATTTTCTGCGCGACCCGCTGCCGGAGGGTGCCGATATTGCGACGCTGGTGCGCGTCGTCCACGATCATAACGACGACGATGTGATCACGCTGTTCAAGTCCATTCGTCAGGCGCTGGCCCCGGGCGGCGTGCTGCTGATCGCCGAGCAGCTGGCCGGAACTCCGGGCGCGGCCACAGTCGGCGATGTGTATTTCGGCTTTTATCTGCTGGCGATGGGCCGCGGGCGGCCGCGCACGGTTGCGGAAATCGGCGAACTGCTGGCCGCGGCCGGTTTTGCTGCGCCGCGGGAGTTGCAAACGGCGCAACCGGTGCAGGTACGTGTGCTCATCGCACGGCCGTTGCCGCCTGCTGAACAGAATGCCGCGCGTCCTGATCCCGGCAGTTGACAATTTTCTGCATCGCAGTACAGTCGGTGCATTGCGTGGTAAAGGGTCCGACGAACCTGGTGACCCAATTATCGCGTATAAAATAGCCCGTTCGTGTAGAAAGTTTGGTAACGACAGTTAGACGCAGGGGGAGGTCCCATGTCTCAACGTGACAGTAGTTCGCTGACCGGTTTGTCCGATAAGCAAGCGCAGGAGTTTCACAGCATCTTTATGGTGAGCTTCATTGTGTTTCTGGTAATTGCAATCATTGCCCATATTCTGGTTTGGCAATGGCGCCCGTGGCTGCCTGATCTGCAGGGTTATTCTGCGATGAGTCAGGAGCTGGCGCAGGGTGCGCAGTATTTGGCCAGTTCAGTGACCGATCAGCTCAGCTAGAGCATCGGCAGAGAAAGATTCAGGCCTCAGGCCGGGAGATAAGATATGTGGCGTTTATGGCAATTGTTTGACCCGCGGCGTGCGCTGGTCGCTTTGTTTACCTTTTTGTTCGTGCTGGCTCTCGTGATTCACTTTATCCTGCTGAGCACCAACCGCTTCAACTGGATTGAAGGCCCCAGCGGCGCGAGCGCCGTGACGGAAATCGCGCCCCTTGAAGTTGAGCGGCGAGTCGCTACGCTCAGCTAGTGGGCTAGGCCGCACGCTTGAAGCTGGTCGCATGCCCACGGCGCGCGACTGGCTTTTTTGTTTCAGCTCAGGTGGTTTGCATCAACCGGTGCGCAGTGAGCTGGCGAAAATCGATTGACCGGCTTGGTCGCAGCCACCTGCGATTAAGTCGGAAGTTTTTGGGGAGACACCATGGCACTGCTGAGTTACGAACGTAAATACCGCGTCAAGGGCGGTACGCTCGTGGGTGGTGAGTTATTCGATTTCTGGATGGGGCCCTTTTATGTTGGCTTCTTCGGAGTGACCACCGTGTTCTTTGCGGTCGTGGGCACGCTGCTGCTGGTCTACGGCGCGGCGATCGGCCCGACCTGGAATCTCTGGCAGATCAACATCGCGCCGCCCGATCTCAAGTACGGTTTGGGTTTTGCCCCGATGCGCGAGGGCGGGTTGTGGCAGGTCGTCACGTTCTGCGCACTGGGCGCCTTCGTTTCCTGGACGCTGCGGCAGGTCGAAATTTCCCGCAAACTCGGCATGGGCATGCACATTCCTTTTGCTTACAGTGTTGCGGTTTTCGCCTATTTCTCGCTGGTGGTGATTCGCCCGGTACTGATGGGTGCCTGGGGCCATGGCTTCCCCTACGGGATAATGAGCCACCTCGACTGGGTTTCCAATGTGGGTTATCAGTACCTGCATTTCCACTACAACCCGGCGCACATGCTGGCTATCTCGTTCTTCTTTACGACCGTTCTGGCTCTGTCACTGCATGGCTCACTGATACTGTCAGCCGCAAACCCGGCCAAGGGCGAAACGGTCAAAGCGGCGGAGCACGAAAACACGTTCTTCCGCGACATGATCGGCTATTCGATCGGTGAGCTGGGCATTCACCGGCTGGGGTTGTTCCTGGCGCTCAGCGCCGGCTTCTGGAGCGCCATCTGCATCATCATCAGCGGGCCGTTCTGGACCCGAGGCTGGCCCGAGTGGTGGAACTGGTGGCTTGACCTGCCGATCTGGGGCTGAGTGAACACGCACAACGACTTCGAGAAACGTCATGGCTGAGTATCAGAATATTTTTAACCGGGCTCAGGTTCGCGGGCCTGCCTACGTAGGTGTCGATCTGCCCATGGGCGACGAAGTGCGCTCGGGCGGTACGACCTTCTCGTACTGGATGGGCAAGATCGGCGACGCGCAGGTCGGGCCGATTTACCTGGGCTGGCTGGGCGTCGCGTCGCTGGTATGCGGCTTTATCGCTTTCGAAATTATTGGCCTGTACATGTTTGCTTCGGTGGACTGGGATTTGCAGCAATTCATTCGGCAGCTGTTCTGGCTGGCGCTCGAGCCGCCTCCGCCAAAGTACGGGCTTAGCATTCCACCACTGGCGGAAGGGGGCTGGTGGCTGATGGCCGGCTTCTTCCTCACGACCTCGCTGTTGCTGTGGTGGGCGCGCTCGTATCGTCGTGCACGGGCGCTGGGCATGGGGACCCATGTGGCATGGGCATTTGCCTCTGCGATATGGCTGTACCTGGTGCTGGGCTTCATTCGGCCGGTGCTGATGGGTAGCTGGAGCGAAGCGGTGCCGTTCGGCATTTTTCCGCATCTCGACTGGACGGCTGCCTTCTCTATTCGCTACGGCAATCTGTTTTATAACCCCTTCCATATGCTGTCCATTGCGTTTTTGTACGGCGCCACGCTGCTCTTTGCGATGCATGGCGCTACGATCCTGGCGGTGAGTCGCTTCGGCGGTGATCGCGAAGTGTCGCAGATCGTTGACCGCGGTACTGCGGCTGAGCGTGCCGCGCTGTTCTGGCGCTGGACGATGGGATTCAATGCCACGATGGAGTCCATTCATCGGTGGGCCTGGTGGTTCGCTGTGCTCTGTCCGCTGACCGGCGGCATCGGCATACTGCTGACCGGTACCGCGGTTGATAACTGGTTTCTGTGGGGCGTCAAGCACGGACTGGCACCCGCCTACCCGATGGGCACAGAGCCCGCCGTTGATCCCTCTTTAGGAGCCCGCTAGGCGGGCCGCAGGAGACAAGCATGCTGCGCAGTATTCGTCTCGCTCGTTACGTTTTCGCAGTGCCGCTGCTGCTGGTGCTGTCGGCGTGTGAAGCTCCGCCGGTAGAAACCGAGCAACTCGGCTTTCGTGGTACCGGCATGCAGCAGGTCACCAATCTGAATCGAGCGGCAGCGGAGGAGGCCGGCGCCAAGCTGGTCCCGGATCCGTTGCCGGTGTTCGGCACGACCGGGCCGCGTGCGGGTGATGTCTACCAGAACGTGCAGGTGCTTGGCGACCTGCCGGTGCCGCAGTTCACCCGGCTGATGCAGGCCATGACGGCCTGGGTGTCGCCCGAGGAAGGCTGCGCTTATTGCCACACCAACGGTGAGGCAATGAGCTCGGATTCGGCTTATACCAAAGTGGTTGCCCGGCGCATGCTGCAAATGAATCTGGCCATTAACGCGTCGTGGTCCGATCACGTCGGCGATACCGGGGTGACCTGCTACACCTGTCATCGAGGCAACAATGTGCCGCAGTATGGCTGGTACATTGATGCGGAAACCGCCGGTCCGCCCAAGGCGCTTGGCAATCGGGCGGGGCAAAATCGCCCGGCGCCGGAGGTCGCGTACTCCTCTCTGCCGGCTGACCCGTTCAGCACCTATCTCGACGCCAAAGAAAACATTCGTGTGATCGGCGAGAATCCTTTGCCGATTAAAGAGCAGACAGGTGCTTCGATCCTTGAGACCGAGCAGACCTACGGCTTGATGATGCACATCTCGGACTCGCTGGGCGTTAACTGCACTTTCTGCCACAACAGTCGCGCCTTCGGGGTATGGGAAGAGAGTTCTCCGGTTCGCACGACGGCATGGTACGGGATCCGACTGGTGCGAGATCTGAACGCAGAGTACGTCTCGTCGCTGGCTGGCGTCATGCCTGACAAGCGCCTTGGGGCAATGGGCGATGTGAAAAAGGTCAGCTGCATGACCTGCCATCAGGGCGCGCCCAAGCCACTAAACGGCGCAAGCATGCTTGCGGACTATCCGGAGTTGTCAGCCTCCCGCTGATCCGGACACGGGCTGCACCCCGCGTTGCTGAAAGAAGCGCCGGGCCTTCTGTTGAAAGCTCAAGGGAGCACCGTCCATGACTGCTCAAAAACCGGTGATCAGCCGGCGTTCACTGCTTGCCGGAAGCCTCAGCGCGGCTGCCGTGGGCGGCGTGCCCGCTGGGACTGCCGCAGCCTCTTCACGCACTGTGGTCTGGGAGATTGGCCCCAAGGGTGGATTCGAGACGTTGCGTCAGTCCGTCAGACCGATACCGCAGCCGCAGTCCGGCGAGGTGCGGGTCGACGTGCACATGAGCGCGATCGCGGCCCGTGATCAGGCTATCGTGCGCGGGTGGTTCCTGGAAGACAAACCGCCCAGCCTGATTCCATTGAGCGAAGGCGTCGGCACTATAACGGCGGTGGGGCCCGGTGAAGAGCGGCTGCAGGTCGGGCAGCGCGTCGTGTGCTGCCACTTTGCCGATTGGGTGAACGGACCCTGGACACCGGCCAATTATGTCACGGACGTCGGCAACACGGTGGACGGTTGGCTGGGGCAGCAGGTGGTCCTGCCGGCTTCCGGTGTCGCTATTGTGCCGGACGAGGTCAGTGACTCGACCGCGGCGACGCTCAGCGGGTCTGCGGTGACCGCCTGGAACGCGCTGCACGTCGTCGCGGGCGTCAAGCCGGGAGACACGGTGCTGTCTCTGGGCACAGGTGGTGTCTCATCCTGGGGGGTGCTGCTGGCAAAAGCGGCCGGCGCCCGCGTTGCGGTAACGTCCTCGAGCGATGCCAAGCTGGCCCGTATGCGTGAATTGGGTGCGGAAGTGACGGTCAATTACCGCACCACGCCGAAGTGGGGTGAAGCTGTGTATGCCGCAACCGATGGCGGGGCGAGCATAGTGCTGGAAAATGTCGGTCGTAAAACCCTTGATCAGTCAATGCGGGCTTCGGGCAACAATGCAATGCTGGTGATGATCGGCACAGCGCCGCTGCCCGAGCAGTTGCCGAAGATGCCGGGCTTCTACATCAAAAACCTCGCCCTGAAGGCCATCAGCAACGGCAGCCGCAAGATGCTGGAAGACTTGCTGCAAACGGTCGCCGCGGAGCGGCTGGAGGGCATCGTGGGATCGCGCTTTGGCTTTGACGAGGTGGTTCGCGCGTTTGAAGCAGCGGCGGCGAGCCGGCACGTTGGCAAGGTCCTGATCGACCATAAAAGCTGATTTTTTTTCTGGTTTGTTGTTATAAGTGACTGATGAATAAAGTATCAGTTGCGCCGATGATGGACCGAACGGACCGTCATTTCCGCTATATGCTGCGGCTGCTCAGCCCGGATCTGTTGTTGTACACCGAGATGGTCGTCGCTCAGGCCCTGCTGCACGGTGATCGACAGCGCTTGCTCG